>Ga0208277_1002450_pt1 | contig 10474 bp, 5 predicted proteins | sample ETNtaG_5_FD_185782 | JGI IMG/M metagenome (GOLD analysis project Ga0208277, IMG submission 185782) | Marine microbial and viral communities from oxygen minimum zone, Eastern Pacific Ocean - ETNP201406SV205 (SPAdes) (version 2) | ecosystem: Environmental > Aquatic > Marine > Oceanic ...
CATCAAATTGCACCGTCATCCACATCGGTCTTGCCTCAACGCCAATGCTGCATTATGCAGTCTTAGAAACAGGTGCAAGATTAGGGTGCATGATTACTGCTAGTCATAATCCCGTTGAAGATTCAGGAATCAAGGTCTTTGATGCACGAGGACGCAAGTCGATGCCAGACTATGAGCGACTTGTTACGACATCCGCGTATTCTCTTTCTCAAGAAGATCGTGAAATTGATACAACGGATCGAGAGGCATGGAAGAAACCTGATTCCCAACACTCAGTTTACCACTCTATGCGGGTTGAAGAACGGTTACGATTAGTCGAATGGGAATTCGGTAAAATCCTATCGAGACCTTTTTCATTCCTTCTTGATTCTTCGAAAGGGCATGCTTCAACTTGGCTTGCGGCCTATCTTAATGAGCAGGGACTTGACGTCAAAGAAGTCAGTCAAGAGGCGGTTGCAATGAACGCAGGTTGCGGTGCGGGGGAACTTTCTCCAGGACAAACTTGGACTTGGAGTGAGGCAAAGGCCAGCGATCACTTGCTCGTTCGCTCTGTTACTCCGCAGGCAGTAGGCGCTATTGTGGGAGCAGCTCTCGATGGTGATGGAGACCGCTGTCTTCTGCTTCAAGAAACGCAAGATGGCATTCGCGTTTTTGATGGCGATGATATTGCTGATGCCATTCTTTCATCCTTGGGTGCAGACTGGATTGTTGCTGCAAGTATTGAGTCAAATCTCACTCTTCTAACTTCAGTTCGGCAACAAGAATCGATGGTTGGTATCGAAACTGCAGTTGGAGACCGCTGGCTTTCTCATGCTCTTTCTCAGTATCATTCACTCACAGGAGGTGACTACCCGATTATGCTAGGAATAGAAGACTCAGGCCATCTCGTACTGCCTTCACCTCATCCGGATGGAACTTCATGGAGTTTGGTTGGCGATGGTGCAATGACGCTGATTATGTCGTTACTGGCCATGCAAGAATCCTCTCCAAGTTCAATGGGAAAAGGATGGAAACGTCGCATCAGTGCAAAGAATCCAAATCGATGGATGTGGGATGGTAAAAACCAACATGCGGATTCCGTTGAAACGATGGCACTCACTCATTTTGCACTTGCTGGAGAGGTGACGAACTGGCAACGTATGGGATTGGAAGGAGAACCGAATTTAATGCTTATTCGATGTCAGTTGAATGGTTCTGACGTCAGTCTTGGAATTCGGAATAGTGGTACTCAAGCCAAAACCAGCGTATCTCTCCGTTTTGCTAAAGCAGATCCTGGTTTCGATGCGATGCTTTTGTTGCGTTCAATTCAGAATTTCTTATTGCGAACGTTCAATCCAGTCGCTCATTGACGTGCAAGCAATTCGTCTCTTGATTGTGTCAAGTAGGTAATCACTGCAAGCAGAGCGGCTGTTGCCAGTAGGAGTACAAATCCAGAGATCGGGGACATGCCTTGGTAGATGAGAACTCCTGCAATAATCCATGCAACAATCAGGTTGAGGAATCCGATAATCCTCCATCCCCGTCGTAATGTCAGTACGCCAATAACCCACGAAGTTATTGACATGGCGAGTAGTTCAAGCACGAAGATGAGGAGGTCTGGCGAAACTATTCCGCTGATGATGAACAGAACCTGTGATGCCCAAAGGACTGCAGAAATCCACAATCCACGATTTGTTGCTGTAGCAAATACTGCTGCGATAAGGTTCAATGCGCCAAAGATAAGGGCTGAGACCCAGATGTCAAGAATTGCAACATCTAATTCTACTTCGATCCACCAAAGTAAACTGTTGAGTGCAAATGGTAAGACCATCATTCCAAGCATGAGTACCGCAGGTTGTTTCCAAACCCATCCCTTGTTGAACATCAATCCCAGTGCGAGAAGTCCTGCAGGTCCAAACGAGAGAATCATGATCGAGAATCCGAATGAGACGCGACCAAGGGCTCCTCGGTGGTCTTCTAGACCTCGAACACGACGTTGTCGTTCAACCCAATCCCAGAGCAAGGCTGCAGTAATCAGAACAATTTCAACACTGAAGACAGGAATCGTCCATGAAAGAGCTTCGAATTCAACCGGATTGGTAAGCATTGGAATCGGGAGTTCCCCTCCTGCGAGGATTCCAAAAATACGGTCGATGACCAGTAAGCCTACGACCATATCCAGTACGTTTGGAATACGTACGCCCAGATCGCTTCGATTGACCAAACTAAATCCTCCAAGGGCAATCAAGCCTATCATTAACACGAGTAAGTCAAACTGCTCCTCGAGTAGAATTGTTCCTTGACTTGCTCTTCCAGCGAGATGAACAAGTACCAGTCCCGCCATTGTAACAGCAATCGGGATTTCAATACCAAGGACGTCAACCAAACGAAGGTTCAGGGATTCTGCGCGAACACGCGCTAAACTGATGAAGAGGATTGAGATACTTGCACAGAGGATGATGGCAGTTGTCTGATCGCCACCGAGGAAAGCAAACATCATTGAGGCGAGAATTGAAACTCCAAGGAATGAAAGGACAATTGTTGGTCGATGTTGGATATCACCAACCTCGAGGTCACCAGGTTGTGAAATACCAGATCTCTTGGCTCTTTTCTTTTGTTTTTCAGCCAGTTCGATAAGTTTCGGATCGATGAGCGTAACGCCAGTTTCTTGCGAGGTTTGGTTGAGATATGCCTGAGTGTTTTGTTTCGATTGTAAGACCTGTAAACGCTCTTCTCTGCGAGCAACCGAACGCATACCGGATCGCCATTCACCTTGAATTGCGAGATAAGCGCCAGCACCAACGAAACTGAGGATTGCAAAGGTTGTGATCAGATTTGTTTCCAATGCCACACCTGTGTACAACATGGTCGCAATCATGGCAACAGTTGCCAATGTTGGCGGGAGTAATTTATCCATCAGAACGACGCGACGCAAAAAGTGATACAGTGTTCCCAGTGAGAGGATTGACATCAATATTGCATTCTCAACGCCTGTTGGGAACCAATCCGAATTTGTCAGTTGTAATGCATCAGTATCCCGTAAAGCGGGCATTGCAAGTAAACCACTCATAATGAGGAGTTGCAGTGTAACGATGCTGTTGGATTGGTTCTTTTTCGCTTCATCATCATCTTCGAAGAGTTTGTCTGTATGAACCAGTAACAGGGAACATCCTGCGACAAGACTTGCTGCATAGAGTGATGTGTGGCCAAATTTCCATCCGAAGAACAGTGCGAAAATGCTCCAAGCTACGAGCATTGTCCGCGGCTGACCTCGGTGCTGTTCGAGAGCAACCAAGGTCCCATGGAAGATGAGAATAGCGCCCATGACACCGAGTAATCCCCATGCAGGGAGTCCGTCAACACGAGCAATACCCCATACGCCAACAAGTGATAGAACGAATGAAAGGTTCCACAATTGCAACATGCCAGAGTCGCGTGCTCGAGCGCTTAATTCACTTAATCCTGCAAGACGACCAGCAAGATTGAGAGTCGATTCACCTTGACTGATGTTTACATACAGTTGTTGGAGAATGAGGAGAAGCATCCAGATGGCGACATGCTGCTCATCTAAAACAACAGGAATAAAGTCATTCGAGAACATTCGAGATTCAATATCGGTTGCGAACATCAACAGCCAAACCCAAGGGACCAGTACTGCAACTCCAGAGATTGAAGGAGACTTTCGCTGAACACCGAGCCATGCCAAACCAATCCATACAGATCCTTGCGCAACCAATAGCCGCCATCCTTCATCTTCAGCCGGTATTAACAGCGTCAATAGAATGACAATAACGATTCCACCCATCCACAAGACATGGTCTGAAACGGCTTGTTGGTTGTTCAGTAACGCGATGGATGTGAATAAAGCCGTTAGAATCGCATAGAGACTGTACCCATTCAAATCAGCAACTGGAAGGGAGAAGACACCAGTACTCATCAGGATGACCAGAGCCAGAAGGAACGGTGCTGGGATGAGAATAAAGGGCGCCAATCGCTTCCAATCTACGCCACGTACGGTTAGGTAAGATGCTCCAAATGCACTCAATAGAAGCAGTAATTGAGCCAACGCATAGCCAGTTTCCGTTCTGTTTGCAGCGATGGCGAGGAGCGCACCAATCATACCGAGGCCAACAGATATTGCCCATAATCCAGGTTTGCCGAGACCCAATGCTTTGGCTGCCTCTGAGAACCAATTGTCTGCTTTATGGAACTGCGTGGCGATAACCGCATTGGTTGCAGTAACTGCAAACATGAGCATGAACAGGAGAAGTTCATCGTCGAATGAGACGATATCAATTCCTGCGAGTTGCCATTCTTGGGAGAATGAATGGATACCAATCCACAGATACGAGACGGCAATTCCAAGGCTTGCAAGGTTTCCTGAATTTCTGAATACAGCAAGACCATGCATGGAGAGTGTTCCCAACAAGATCATTGTTGCGACTCCAATTTCGTCATAAAGCGCTCCAGTAGCACTTCCTAAGGCAAGCAAAACCAATGTTGCTTGAGCTGCAATTGCATCATCATTATGACGCTGTGCGATGTATACATTGAAACCGATCAGGGCAAGAAGAGACAACCCTAAGGTTTCATCAGAACCTAAAGGCGAGTCATCAAACCAACCCCAATGATGCGCATCGAGTGCAAACCCGTAAAGGATTTTCATCGAGATAATGACCCAGGTTACACCGAGCAAATGCATTCTTTCTATTGGAATCCATTTCTCACCAGCCCACAATCCAGACAGACCCATGATGATGAGCAGTGGTCCTCCAAGTAACGGTGGTAATGCGGTTCCGACAACCCATCCGAGGACCGACCAGACCAAGACCATGCCAACGAGTAGTCCAAATCCAATTCGCCTCTCGCCATGTACGGCAAGATCAGTAACTGAGTCTTCAGCAGCAGGTGCATCGACGGTTCCGTCTCTCTTGATGGCTCCTGGCTCATCTCGCTGAGTGCCCGGGGTGGAAAAGAAGTCAGCGATTTCGCCAATCGCAGCATCGGTATCTGCAGGGGCTGTTTGCTCTTGTTCCTCTTCGATTTCAGGCTCGGGGTCGGTGATGAGGAATCGATCTAAATCGACGCCCATGCCACGGTCGAAATTCTTCTTCCGTAGGACTTCATCTTCCACGGGTTCGTGGTCAGAAGTTTCCTCCTCCATAATATCCTCTCCTCCAAAGTCCTGTTTCAAACCTCCCCCTTGGAGATTAATCCGTGCTTAATTTTCGTATGGGCGAATAGAAAGGGACAAAGACAGACCGCGGGTGGAAAGAACATGGCGGAGACCTCCACCCCGACATCAACTCCCTTGACAGCGCATGGATTAAACCCCAAAGGAGACGTCCATTGGAACCTTGATACCGATGCACTGCTCGACATTTCTATTGCACGAAATGAAGGAGTTCTCAGTGCGCATGGCGCCCTTGTAACCGAGACGGGAGAGCGTACTGGGCGCTCTCCAAATGACAAATTCATTGTCGATGAAGAATCGACCACAAATGACGTAAATTGGGGGGATGTGAACATCTCCACAGACCTTGCAACATTCGAGAGATTGCGAGCGCAAGTTGTCGACTTTCTTTCCGAACAAGACAACCTTTTCGTACAAGATCTCGCATGTGGGGCCGAACCTTCTGAAGCACTTCCAATCCGCGTTATCACACACAATGCTTGGCACAGCACATTTGCTCGAAACATGTTCGTTCGACCCTCTATCGAAGAATTAGCATCTCACACGCCTGATTTCACAGTCTTCCACGCCCCTCATTTCGAAGCAGATGATGCCTCGTTGAACTCACAATGTTTTGTCATCGTGAATTATGCAGCTGGTGAAGTGATTATCGGTGGAACCAGATATGCTGGAGAAATCAAGAAATCAATTTTCTCTGTCATGAATCTCATCCTCCCGAAGAAAGGAATCCTTCCTATGCATTGTTCTGCAAATACCAACGGAGAGAACACAGCCATTTTCTTCGGTCTTTCTGGTACTGGAAAGACAACACTGTCAGCAGACCCTAAGCGTGCGCTTATCGGCGATGATGAGCATGGATGGGGTGCAAATGGCGTCTTCAATTTCGAAGGTGGATGTTATGCTAAACTCATTGATCTTTCAGAAGAAGATGAACCTGCAATCTTTGCAACAACTCGACGACGAGGAACAGTTCTAGAGAACATCGTTCTCGATGCAGATGGTGTCCCTGACTTTACTGATGTGAGTAAAACACAGAACACACGTGGTTCATATCCAATCGAGTTCATCGACAACAGAACTGCGGATTCCCGCGGAGGACATCCTCAAAATGTCATCTTCCTGACCTGTGATGCGTTTGGTGTTCTTCCACCAATCTCTCGTCTCACCCCAGAACAAGCAGCTTATCACTTCATTTCAGGATATACGGCAAAGGTTGCTGGAACTGAAATCGGTGTCAAGGAACCTCAAGCGACCTTCTCTGCTTGCTTTGGAGAACCATTCATGCCAATGCACCCTGGTGTTTACGCTGATCTCCTCTCAGAGAAAATGGAACAAAACGGTTCCACTGCATGGCTCATCAATACTGGATGGAACGGTGGTCCATACGGTGTCGGAAACAGAATGAAGATTCGATATACACGTGCTATGCTCAACGCTGCACTCGATGGTGATCTCGACAATGTCGAGTACATCAAAGATGGACGATTTGGATTTGAAGTACCAACATCATGCCCAGACGTGCCTTCCGATGTTTTGCAACCAAGGACAACATGGGATGACAAGGATGCTTATGATGCAACAGCTGACAAATTGGCTGAAATGTTCAATACGAACTTTGAGCGATACGCAGCAGGAGTTTCTGCTTCGGTCAATGAAGCCGCCCCTCAAACAGTTTGAGTGCGGAATCTTCAAAGTAAACATGGTTTAAGCATAAACATGCAACCTGATGGTTCAATGCCCGCAAATCAACCCCCTGCAGCGGTTCCGATTCAAGTGAATCCAGTTCAGCAACCAATGCAGGCGCAGCCAGTACAACCAATGTTATTTGGTACACCTCAGCAACCAATGATGGCACAACAGATTATGATTCAACAGAATGGAAACGGTATGGCAGTCACAGGATTGGTCATGGGAATTCTTGGAATCACCTGTTACTTGCTTGGCTGGCTTATTTGTGTCACATGGGCAGTAGGATGGTTGTTCGGAACCCTCGCAATCATTTTCGGTCATCTTGGTCAAGCGGAAGGAAACCGATCAGGAACTGGAGCAGGACAAGGGGTTGCAGGATATATTCTTGGTTATTTGACAATTCTTGGCTACGTTGTTCCATTTATTTTGCTTGGTTCTCTTGCAAGCCTTTGACGAGAGTTCCTACACACCAACCCTTTCAAAAAGGGAAGCCATCTGGATTGATTTGGGCGATTGGGGTAGTCTGGATATCCTTCCGGCCTTCGGAGCCGGGGACGTGGGTTCGAATCCTGCATCGCCCGCTCTCAACAGCATTACTGCAAGGGCGTACGTGTCCATACAGAAACGGTCTCATCTCCCCATTGTTCGTTACGAACAAAGGCAAGTCCTGAATTGGATAAGACCTCATCATCAATATTAGAAGCGATTGGTTGTTGATGAATCACATCGCTTTGAACCAGATAAAACTCATCGACCAATCCTTCAGCAAGGAAGGCATGGACTGTTTTGGGACCTCCTTCTACGAGAATCCGTTGACATTCTAAATCCCCTAATCGATTCAGAAGTGGAATCAATCCAGTAAAATCAGAACCGATGCGCAGTGTTTCATGTTCATCACTGTATACGATTGAATCAGAATTGGTTCGCTCATTCGGATCGAGAACAACTCGTAATGGTTGTCGCTCTGTTTCGACTCTTCGAACTGTTAGTGAAGGATTGTCTCGTTGTATGGTTTCAGCACCGACCAAGATTGCATCGCAATCCATTCGTAAACGATGAACTTCATCCAAGCACCCTTCACTTGTGAATCGTTGTGCTTGTTCTGAGCGATCATCAACAGAGCCATTTGCATCAACAGCCATTTTGACAGTGACCAATGGTCTTCGATTCTCGCACCAATGGAGAAATGGTTTCATTTGTTGACGGGCTTCCTTCTCAAGCAAACCAGTCTTGACATTGACTCCAGCTTTCTCGAGAACGCCAATACCCTCGCCTCGAACTGTAGGATTTGGGTCATGGTGGGCAATAACGACGTTCTTGACACCTGACCAAAGCAATGCTTCGGTACACGGGGGCGTTCTTCCATAATGATTGCAAGGTTCGAGTGTGATGTAGGCTGTTGCTCCATTTGGCGACTTTCCTTTTGCTTCCGCATCGTGGATGGCCATTTGTTCAGCATGCAATCCTCCAAGATGATCATGCCAGCCTTCTGCAATGATTTCTCCATCCTTTACTAGGACACAGCCGACAAGCGGGTTTGGACTAACTTTACCTCTGCCGCGTTCAGCCACAACAAGGGCTCTGTGCATGAATTCGACTTCTGATTCTGACCAATTCATCACGACCCTCCATCACAGCCCAGAAGCCATCTCTTCATGAGTGCTTGGTTTACTCCCTAAAATGGGGAAGAGTTCATGCGGAGGAGTTCTTGTCCCAAAACATGGCCTCTGCAGACGGTGAGACTTCGAACAATTCAAACACACCTTCAGTCATTGATTTCCAACCCGATATGGGGAGTAAAAAGCGGAAAGGATTACATCGACCAATGCCTGCTCAAGTCTTTATCAAGCCCTCAAATGATGGAACCAAACCATCCAAAGTCTTCATGCTCGTCAATCCTTATTCGGGAAAAAAGAAGGGATTGAAGGTTGCTGAAGCAGCGAAACAACTGCTTGAAGAGTCACAGATTGAAGTCGAAATGCACTTGTCTCAACATTCTGGCCATCTTGTCGACATCGCTTCCTCATTGGATGTCCAGCCCGATCAAGCCATCGCTGTTGTAGGTGGAGATGGGAGTCTCTCAGAGAGTATTACTGGCTGGATGATGCAATCAAAAGACAACTCAACGATTCGGTTTGGTTTGATTCCTGCAGGAACTGGGAATTCACAAGCGCATGATTTAGGAATCAAGAGTATGGAAGATGCAGTTTCAAGAATCGTCAACGGAGCAACGCAATCCATCGACCTTGCACGAGTTGAATTGACAGAAGGGCTGCCTGGTAATACCAAAGGACAGATGATTCGATACAGCCACAATTTGGTCACATGGGGCCTTGGTGTTGATTCTACAATCAAGGCTGAGAAAATGCGTTGGATGGGAAGTATTCGATACGATGTAGGAATTCTCATGGCGATCATGGCCAATAATCGAAGACATGCAAGCCTCTACTTAGACGGGCATAAGATGGAAGATGATTTCACATTGTTCTTAATTCAGAACAGTCAAACTGGTGGCTCACTCCTACCGCTTGCTCCAGGAGCTTCTCTCGATGATGGATTAATGGACATTGGAATCTTGAAAAAGATGACGCGTAGAGACATTCTGAAGGCATTTGGACTTCTCAAGAAAGAAGGCCGACACGTCTTCCATCCACGAGTCGACTATCATCAATTCAAACAATTACGAATTGAAACACCTGAGCCTACGGCGATCAACATCGATGGAGAAAACATTGGCTCAACACCACTTTCAATGGAAGTTCTTCCTTCTGAAGTACAAGTGTTCCATTGAAGCACTGGGTTTCAGAAACTAAAATCAGAGAATTCTTCCTCTTCATCCCAGGTGTTTTTGGTTTCCTCAACTGGTTCTGGTTCCGGCTCAGATTCAGCCTTTTTCACTGCTCTTCGACGACGAACCTTTGGTTTCGCCTCTGCTTCAGGCTCAGCGCGTGCAGGAGGAGATCGGGATGATGGAACGCTTGTAGGAGCGGAAGAAGATGTTGGAATGGAACTGCTTCCGAAGGTAGAGGTTGGTGGTACAAAGGATTCTGTATTCTTGATTTGTTTTTCAACGCGCTTCGCATCTTCTGATGCAACGACTGAACTGCCAGATCCGAATTCAGATTTTGAAGGGCCTGAATCCGAACTTCCGCTCAAAGCACTGTCAATACTGAAAGAGCCGAATCCATCGTCTTTGTCTTTGTTCTTATTTTTCTTTGCAGGCGGCGGCGATCTGCTCTTCTTTTGTTGTTCGTTACGACGCTGATCGGGTGTTATCATGCCAGCATCTTTCGCGTCCTTGACATCTCTTTGGACTTGAGCAGCTTTCTCGACACCTTCCTTTCCAAGAAGTGTCAATGCAATGCTTCGAGCACTCATACTGACGCGCATGGATGAATACATGTAGGCTCCAACACCACCGCCAATACCGACAATGAGGAGGAACAAAATGAATCCAGTACGGCCAAGGAATGGTACATCGCCAAAGACGTATTCGTCATCTGCTTCCCCGTCCATGCTCACAGTTGAATCTTCAAGTTCGATTTCAGTAACGAGGAAGAACAGTTGATTCACGTTGAAACTTCCGGCTGTAGCAACACAGTCGTTGGTTAC
>Ga0208277_1002453_pt1 | contig 10470 bp, 8 predicted proteins | sample ETNtaG_5_FD_185782 | JGI IMG/M metagenome (GOLD analysis project Ga0208277, IMG submission 185782) | Marine microbial and viral communities from oxygen minimum zone, Eastern Pacific Ocean - ETNP201406SV205 (SPAdes) (version 2) | ecosystem: Environmental > Aquatic > Marine > Oceanic ...
TTTTACCATCCCATCCAATTTCATCATGAATTTCGCTTCCAAATTTCGCACCGGAACTTAATCCTTCTCCAATTTCTATTGATTTAAATGCATTCACACTCATTAATAGAGAAGTTATCTTAGATTGTAATTTTCGGTCCCATTGGGTATATGACCCTAAGCCATAAGGCAATCCTGTGGCGAAAACTTCAAATACTCCTCCAACTGAATCACCATTTGCTTTTGCTTGATCAATAACATTAATCATTTTTTGTTCTTTTTCACTATTTAAACATCTTAGTGGTGATTTATCAACAATTTCATTGAGCTCTTCTGCGCTCATATTATCAGGGACATTTGAATCATCGATGATATTATGGATTTGTGTAACTCTACTTGCTACATTTATTCCAATATCTTTCAATAATTTTCTACAAACAGAGGCAAGCGCAACTCTCATTGTTGTTTCTCTAGCACTTGATCTTTCTAGGACGTTTCTAATATCGTCAAAACCATATTTTTCCACTCCTGCAAGATCAGCATGACCTGGTCTTGGGAGAGTGACTTTTTTAGGCATTTTTTCTTTCGTCTCTACAGCCATTTTTTCTTTCCAATTATCCCAGTCTTTATTTTTTACTATTAGTCCTATTGGCGAAGCTATAGTCTCTCCGAATCTTACCCCTGACCATATTTCAACTTGGTCTTTCTCGATTTTCATTCTTCCTCCTCTGCCGTATCCCATTTGTCGTCTTGTAAGCTGTCTATCAATGAAATCTTTTTCTATTTTAAGGCCAGATGGAATGCCATCTAATATTCCAAGCAATCCTCGCCCATGAGATTCGCCTGCTGTAAGAAATTTAATTTTTGTTAGCATATTTCTTTCTCTAATCTGTTTTTTATAGTTTTTATATCAAGCTCTTTGAAAAAATCCTCTTTTAACCAGATATTCAAAGACGCTATACCTTGATATATAAGCATTTCAAGTCCATTTATAATTTTTGCACCATTTTCTTCACAATGTTTTAACCATTTTGTTTTTAAAGGGTTGTAGATAGTATCAATTACGATATTAGTTTTATTAACTTTTAAATTTGATGGTATTTTTTGTTCGAGCGGATGCATTCCTAATGGAGTACAGTTTATAATTATTTCAGGATCTAAATCTGTTTTTTGGATAAACCGGTTATTGACCCATTCTTCTAATTTTATTTTATTTTTTCTATTTCTATTTTTAATAGAAATAGAGGAAACTTCACACTCAATTAATGCATATGCTATAGCATATGCTGCTCCACCAGAGCCAATAATTAGGCAAGATTTATCCTTAACTTCAATTTGATTTTGATTTAGAGCATGAATAAATCCCATCCAATCTGTATTATAACCTTTATTATTATGAACACAGTTTACCGCTGTTATATTATGAGCATCATTAGTGATGTGATCTAAGTAACTCGAAATACTATTTTTATGAGGTATTGTAATGTTATAACCATCAAATTCATTCCTGGTTACAAAGCTTTCTAAATCAGCAGGCAACAACTTAACTTTTTCATAGGAAGCATTGATACCAAGTTGCTCAAAAATAGAATTATGAAGAAGTGGACTTAAGCTATGCTGAATAGGGTTTCCAATTACTGCAAACTTCTTCATGATGTAATACTTTTTAACTTATCAAAGAATTCGGGAAATGAAATATTTACACATTCGTAATTATCTAGTTTTGTTGTTCCAGTAGCAATAAGACTTGCAATCATAAAAGCCATGGCTATCCTATGATCTCCAAATGTTTTAATTATAACACCGTTTAATTTTGTAGGCCCAGTGATAGAAAAACCGTCCTCAAATTCTTCAATCAATGCGCCCATATTTTTTAAATTAAAAATAATAGATTCAATTCTATCTGATTCTTTTACTCTTAATTCTCTTGCTCCTCTAATTATAGTTTTCCCAACTGCTTGAGTTGCTATTACTGCTAACATTGGTATTTCATCAATTAAACTTGGCACCTGTTCTTCATTTATTTCTATTGCTTTGAGCTCTCCATGCTTGATGAATATATCACTAACTAATTCTCCTGCTTCAGATTTCTCAGATAAAAGATCAAGTTCTAAGCCCATTTGCTTTAAAGATGTAAAAAATCCAAATCGAGTGGGATTTGTTAATATATTATTTATAATCAAATTAGATTTAGGAATAATAGCAACAGCACCCGCAAAAAAAGCTGCTGTTGATGGATCAGAGGGTACAGTTATATTTAGTGGAGCCAGTTTTTGGGAATTGCTAGAAATTGAAATTTCATTTTTATTTGTTTTTATATTAGCTCCAACATTTTTTAGCATTATTTCTGTATGATTACGAGATAAAAAAGGCTCTGAGAACTTGGTTATTCCAGATGCTCCTAAGCCTGCAAATAGCACTGCTGATTTTACTTGCGCACTGGGTATTCTATTTTTATAGTTAATACTATGATATTCACTTTTTGTAATCATAAGTGGAGGTTTTTCATTTGCACCTTTTATCCTAACACCCATTTCAGATAGCGGTTTAATTATTCTACCCATTGGTCTTCTTGATAATGATTGGTCACCAAACAGTGTTGCTTGGATGTTTTTACTTGGCAATAGACCACTAAGTAAACGCATAGTGGTTCCTGAATTTCCACAATCTAATTCTTTATCTGGAGACATAAATGTATCGCCAAAAATAATTTTCTCACTTTTTTCAGTATCGTTTATTGATATGTTACAATTTTTTAGACATTTTTCAGTAGACTTAACATCTTGGCCTGTAGATAAATTTATAATATTTGATTTCTCTTGTGAAAGGGAAGCAATCATCAATGCTCGGTGAGATATAGATTTATCTCCTGGTAAACTAATCTGGCCACTGATCTTCATATTTTTACTCAGTTAACCAATCTGAAACTAAAAATGCCAATTCTATTGCTTGGTTTGCATTGAGCCTGGGATCACAATGTGTATGGTACCTACTATTTAGATCTGAATCTTCAATTAGTTGAGAACCGCCTACACACTCCGTTACATTTTGTCCTGTCATTTCTAGATGAATTCCCCCAGCCTGAGTCCCTTCAGCTTTATGAATTTGGAAGTTGAGTTTCACTTCATTTATAATACTATCAAAGATTCTGGTCTTTTTCCCAGATTTACTTTTAATGGTATTGCCATGCATAGGATCGCATGACCAAATAACGCTCTTCCCTTCATTATTAATTGATCTAATAATATTCGGTAAATATTTATCAACATTATCCTGACCAAACCTTGTTATAAGAATTATTTTTCCATCTTCATTGATTGGATTTAATAAATCTATTATTTTATTTAAATCATCTATATTTGTAGAAGGTCCACATTTTATTCCAATTGGGTTTTCAATTCCTCTGCAGAATTCTACATGTGCGCTATCAACAAATCTTGTTCTATCTCCAATCCATAAAAAGTGAGCTGAGGTATTGTATATTTTCCCAGATGTAGAATCAGTTCTAGTTAATGATTGTTCATAAGGTAATAATAGAGCTTCATGACTCGTATAATAATCCACTTTCCTTAACTGAGGTGTATTACTTGTATTGATTCCTAAAGCCTCCATGAATGTAAGGCTTCTTTGAATATCCTCTGCTAAATGTCGATATCTATCTGATTGTTTTCCAGATTGAACAAAGCCCATATTCCAGGATTGAACATGTTTTAAATCTGCATAACCACCATCTGCAAAAGCTCTCAGTAAATTTAAAGTTGACGCAGCTTGAGAATATGCAGTAAGCATTCTTTTAGGATCAGGTTTTCTTTTCTGTGAATTAAATTCAATCTCATTGATGATATCACCTGCATAACTTGGTGCTTCTTGACCATTTAAAAATTCAGTAGGATTTGATCTGGGTTTTGCAAATTGCCCTGCCATTCTGCCAACTTTTACTATAGGCAATTTCATACCTGATGTAAGTACGACAGCCATTTGTAGTATTACTCTGAAAGTATCCCTGATATTATCTGCATTAAATTCAGAAAAACTTTCAGCACAATCCCCTCCTTGCAATAGAAAAGCGTTACCATCAGATACTTCTTTGAGTTGGCTTTTAAGAGATCTAACCTCTCCAGCAAAAACAAGAGGGGGGAAGCTAGCTAATTTATTTTCAACTTTATCTAGTTCATCAATATTTTCATAATTAGGCATGTGCTTAGCCACATGCTTTTTCCAGCTATCTAAATTCCAATTATTCATTTTTCATCTTCTTTCAATTTATCTACAATATTTTTCAGTGATGATTTTAAATCATTCAACATAGTGTTTGTATAGGGGTTATAAAGTTGTAAGTCTGAATATAAATCCCAAGTGTCATTACATGTTTGGTCAACCAAATCGATTAGGTCTCTAAAACCTTTTGTATCAATATTGGTTTTATTTATACCAAAGCTCTTTAGAGTTCTTCCCAATAGGTGAGTAACTCCTTGAGTCCTTGCTGCTATTTTATCATGTTCATCTGGTGTCATCTCAATTACTTTGATGTTTTGATTTGTAAAAAATTGTTTCCAGTATTTAAAAATATTTTGTTCAACACGTGTTTTGTTTATCATCATTTTCAACTTGACATTGGAGTTAAATGAATCTGGTCCAAACATAGGGTGCGAAGATATGATACCAATATCTTTTGGTAGATGCTTAAGCATAATTTCAGAGGTGTGTTTTTTTACTGAACAAACATCGATTATGGTTGAGGGATGATTTATTTTTTTTGAGACTTCTTTTATCAAAGGTTCAAAGTATCTAATGGGGACTGCAATAAATATATGGTCAAGTTTCAAAATTTCTTCTAGTTCACATTTTTCCAAATCACCTGATATTTTTGAAGGAACGATATCATATGCTTTTACATGAAATCCTTTTTTTAAAATATTCGCTAGAACTTTACCAAATCTACCAACGCCAATTAATCCAACATTATTTATCATTTTATCGCTTCAACTCCGATAAATAGTGTCAAATTATGTTTCAAATCATGAATGCTTCGTTCTATTATTTTTAAATTATATAATTCTGCGCAAGCTTTGTTTGCAATTACTGCTGCTGTTTCTGACAGTTTTCCTTCGCCTAGCCTTCTAGCTGATTCGGCAGTATCATCTGCTTCAATTAAAGGTCTCGACCAAAAATTTTCGCTGAGATAATCTTTACATTGTCTTAGCGCTTGTTGATGAGAATGAATTTCAGTTATGTCACCGATGTTAATTCCATCTAAAGCTAAAAGGTTTTGCTCAATAGGCATATAAAACATTTCGATAATTTTACATTTATGAAGTGCTAATGCTTCAACACTCTCAATAACGACCCCTCCTTGAGCATTTTCCATTGCAAAAATTCCATATTCTACTTTTTGATTTTCTACGCTCTGCAGAACTTCTTTGGAGGATATTAAATACTCTATAGTCACATCCTCAAGGCCATGGTCTTTCATAAATTTGTTCGATGCTTCTTCACTAAAGCTACCAACAGCTCCTTGAATTCCAATTTTCATTTTCATTTACCTCTTTAAATATTTAACAAAATCATATACTGATTTATTTGATTATTTTTTTTCATAAAAAAACCCCATCGTTTTGATGGGGCTTTTATTAATACTTTGTAAATCTAAAATTAGCTACAAAATGCCCCCTTCGAGTAAATACTCAAAAAAGAAATAAAATATATTTGTAGAAAATTTCATATCCGAACTTAATAGCCTTAAAATGCTTTTTCCAAAGTTAAATAATGTCTTTTTGTTTCTCTTTAGAGATTTTAAATAATATATTATAGATAGATTCTATTTGATCTCGTCCAAGACAGTTAGAAGACAGATTATTAATAAAGTTAATTAGAGCTTTTTCTCTATCTAGGTTTGTAATCTCAATATTGTTTTCAAATTTTACCCTACCAATTTTTTTTGCTAAACCTACTCTTTCAAATATTAAAGAAAATAGCTCTATGTCTAGCTTTTCAATTTCTTTCCTTAATTTTGGTAAATCTTTTTTATCCATAGTATTAACCTTACTAATCAATTCATAATTTTTCAAGATATTCAATCTTATTAAAATTTTTAGAGGATTATATAATTCTGAAGATATATTTATTTTTTATAATATCTAAATAAATGGTAAATTTATATAGCTCTAGGGGTGTTGCATTTGTTTGCAACTGAAATTAAACCCTTACAACTTGATCTGGGTAATGCCAGCGGAAGGAACGAGACTATGCGAATTCTCACTTTTATTTTATTTTTATTTCAATCCCTACTTATTGCTTCAAATATTACCTTTGGTACAATCAAAGATAGTTTAAATAATAATCCTTTAGAAGGTGTTAATGTTACATCAGGTCAAAATGGTATTAGCACAGATAAAAAAGGACAGTTTATCATTGATGCAGAATCAGGGTTTTTAGAAATAAGTCATATTGGCTACAAGTCATTAAAAATTCCAGCAAGAGATACTGTTTTAGTTTTTTTAATTGATAATGTTGTTTCTTCAAAAGAAATAGTTGTCCTTTCTTCATTATCAGAAACTAATCTTTCTAATTCTTCCGCAAGTGTTGCTGTCTTTGAGAAGAATGATATTAAAAGTTATAACTATGAGCATTTTCAAGATCTTATAAACCATGTTCCCAACCTGAATTTCGCTGGTGGTACTAGCAGACCAAGATACTTTCAGATTAGAGGAATAGGAGAGAGAAGTCAATATTTTGGGGAGGGCTCACCAAATCACTCCGTTAGCTATGAAATTGATGGTATTGACCTTAGCGGTATTGGAATGATAGGCTCTACTATTGATATTGATCAGATTGAAGTAGTCAGAGGGCCTCAGTCAACCATTTTTGGAAATAATTCTATCGCTGGAGCAATTAATCTTTTTTCTGCGGAACCAGAAAGAAAAAATTTAGTAAAGCTTGATTATAAAACGGGGAATGATAATCTTAAGCATACAGCAGCAATTATTAATCTTAATGTATTAAAGGACTTATTTTTAAGGTTTAGTTTTTTTAAAAAATATCAAGATGGTTTTAGGAATAATAAATTTTTTGATCTTTATAATACTAATAAAAGGGATGAAACATTCGCCAGGTTTAAAATAAACTTTTCCTTAACAGAAAATATTCTACTTAAGAATACTATACTTTTATCAAATATGGATAATGGATACGATGCTTGGGCTCCTGATAATAATAAAAACTTTGAAACATTTTCTGATCAGCCGGGAAAAGATTCGCAAAAGACAAAAGCCATAGCTTCAAAATTATTGCTTAATTTTAATAAATTTAGAGCGATGGTAAAATTTTCCTCTTCAATTTCTGATTTAATTCACAGTTATGATGGAGATTGGGGTAATAATGCATTCTGGGAAGATTCAACGACCTATGGATTTGATTCTTATTATTATGGATATTATTTGCCTTATCAATATTTTGATAAAACAACTAGGTTAAAGAAAAATACTAATTCTGAACTTAGATTATATAATAAAAATGCTGTAATAGGACTTTATTTTAAAAATTTAGAAGAGAATGATGATGCCGAAGGTTATTTGTTTGGTGGGGAGGGCAATGTTGCATCAGCTAGCAGTAATTATGATATTAATGTCCAAGCTATTTATGCTCAATTAAACTCAAAGTTGAACAATAATATTAGCTTATCAAATAGTTTTAGGTATGAATTAAATGATATATCATATTTAGGAAAATCTTATGGTTATGGGAATGATTCAATTCCATTAGTGACTGCAAGTAAAAGTTTTAATCTTAACGGATTTAAAAGCAGTATTGTTTATAATCTTAGTAATAGTGCAAAGCTTTTTGCGCATATATCATATGGGTACAAAACTGGCGGTGTGAACCAACAACCTTACGTGTCTAATGAAAATAAAATTTATAAGCCTGAATATTTAGGTAGCTATGAGATAAGTTTTAAAAATAACACAAAAAATCATTTTACTAGTTTATCATATTTTTATAATGATAGAATAGATCAACAGGTCTCGATATCTGCTCAACAAAATGAAAGTGACCCAAATAGTTTTTATTATTTTACGACTAATAACGAAGGTGAAGGCTATTCGAGAGGGATAGAGCTTGATCTAAAAGTAAAAATATTTAATAATACTTCGCTAAAAACCTCACTGGCGTATTTAGATACATGGACGAGTAGGTTTTCTTATAATATTTCTGAAAATGAAATTCAAATTGGAGGTGGAAGAGAAGCTGCTATGGCGCCTAAGATTTCTTCTTCCATATCATTAGCATATGATCATAATTTATTTTCTCTTGCACTAAGTCAGAATTATAAGGATAAATATTATTTTTCAGATAGTCATGATCTTATGTCTGATAGTTACTCAATTACTAATTTTTCTGTAAGTAAAGTAATTGAAAACTTTAAAATCAGTTTTTGGGCAAAAAATATATTTGATGAGCGATACGCTGTAAGAGGATTTTATTTTGGTTTAATCCCGCCTAATTACGAGGACAAACTTTGGATCAGTTATGGAGATCCAAAGCAGGTTGGAGTTTCCATTAGGTTTAGTTTTAATGACTCTTTTTGATTAACAACAAAATCTTCGCTAATTGTTATACCTAGCGTATTATCTGCATATAAAATTAAAAGAAATGTAATATAAATGTTTGATGGAATAAGTAAAAGATTTGACGCGATTTTTAAAAATCTTAGAGGTCTGGGAAAAATAACAGATGAGAATATAGAACAAACTTCTAGGGAAATAAGAAAGGCGCTTTTAGAGGCTGATGTTAATTTTCATGTTGCTAAAGAATTTGTTAACAATGTCAAGTTATCTGCTCAAGGAACAAAGGTTTTAAGCTCAATAAAACCAGGTGAACAATTTATAAATATCATTCATAAAGAAATGATTAAAGTATTGGGTGAAAGCCCATCTGAATTAAAGTTATCATCAAAACTTAATTCAATTATGCTAATTGGAACTCAGGGTAGCGGTAAAACAACCACAGCATTTAAACTTGCTTACAATTTAAAAACTCAGAATAAAAAAGTATTACTTGTAGCTGCAGATACCTATAGGCCTGGAGCAGTTGACCAGCTTAAAACTTTGGGTAAGCAAATTGACACTGATGTTTTTACTGATGAATCAGATGATCCACTTGAAATATGTAAAAATGCGTTAATCGAAGCAGAATCCAAAAGCTTTGATGTAATAATTTATGATACTGCAGGCAGGCTTAATGTAGATAGTGAAATGATGCTTGAAATTCAGAATTTGAATGATCATTTAACTCCGAAAGAAATTCTTTATGTGGCAGATAGTATGACAGGTCAAGATATGATATCCTCTATTAAAACCTTTGATGAAGCTATAAAACTTACAGGTGTCATAATGACTAAGCTAGATGGAGATTCTAGAGGAGGCGCTGCCTTATCGATTAGAAGTGTCACAGGTGTTCCTATAAAATTTGTAGGAATATCAGAAAAATATGATGGATTAGAGGAGTTTAATTCAAAAAGAATCGCTGATAGAATACTAGGGTTCGGTGATGTTGTTTCATTAGTTGAACGCGTCGAAAAAGTAATGAAAGAGGACGATGTCGCTAAAATTGAAGAAAAAATAGCAAATAACTCCTTTGATTTTAATGATTTCCGTGCACAAATACACCAAATGCAAAAAATGGGTTCAATGACTGATTTAATTGGTATGATTCCTGGATTTAGTCGTAAAATTAAAGGCTTGAGTCTTGATGAAAATCAATTAATCTGGACAGAGGCAATGATAAATTCTATGACTCTAGATGAAAGGACCAGGCCTGAAATAATAAATGCAAGTAGAAAAAAAAGAATTGCATTAGGTAGTGGCAGAAACGTATTTGAGATAAATACGCTTCTTAAAAAGTTTTTTAGTATGAAAAAAATGATGAAAAAAATGAATTTAAATCAATCTAAATTTTCTACTAAAAAACTATTAAAGAATTTTAGATAAAGGAGATCAAATTGGCGACGAAAATCAGATTAAAACGAATTGGACGAAGAAATAGACCTTTTTACAGGTTAATAGTAATTGATTCAAGAAAGAAAAGAGACGGTGCTGCAATTGAACAAGTAGGTTGGTTTAATCCTATTGCAACTGAGAATTCTTATGAAATAAATGACGAAAGAATTTTACACTGGCTAGGAGAAGGTGCAATCCCCTCCGATGCTGTAAAGAAAATTATGAGGCAAGAAGGTTTATCTCTACGTTGGCATTTAATGCAACAAGGTGTTGAAGAAAAAGAGATTGAAAAAGAAATGAAAAAGTGGGAGATGAATCGAGAAAATGTTCTCGCTGATAGAGAAGCAAAGAAATTAGAAAAATTAGCTAAGAAAAATGAGTCGTCTCAATCTTCTGATGCTGAAGAGGCACCTGCTGAAGAGGCACCTGCTGAAGAGGCACCTGCTGAAGAGGCACCTGCTGAAGAGGCACCTGCTGAAGAGGCACCTGCTGAAGA
>Ga0208277_1002454_pt1 | contig 10466 bp, 10 predicted proteins | sample ETNtaG_5_FD_185782 | JGI IMG/M metagenome (GOLD analysis project Ga0208277, IMG submission 185782) | Marine microbial and viral communities from oxygen minimum zone, Eastern Pacific Ocean - ETNP201406SV205 (SPAdes) (version 2) | ecosystem: Environmental > Aquatic > Marine > Oceanic ...
GAGTTTCCTGATCAAAAAAACATACTTATTGACCTTTCAAACGATCAAAACCTAATTAGTCCTGATGAGGGTTTGAAGTTTATAAAACAGGCAGTTGATTTCATTGAGAGAAATCAAGGAGACAATCTTTTACAAAAATTGAAGATAAAGTATGAAAAAAATGAATTGGATCCCAATGAAAAAATAGAGCTTAAAAAACTTCTTACTTCTAAATTTGAACAACTTACCGAGGACGAACTATTCTTATTTAAAAATCTCTAATTCATAAAAATTAATAGTTAAGACTTTCAAACTTATATATAATCAACAACCCAAAATATGATTGACGACGATTTAGAGAATAGTGGGCTGAGAGAGCTCATCGAAAAAGGCAGAGAACAGGGATACATCACCTTTGCTGACATAAACGATTACTTACCCGATGAAGTTTCTGATCCAGATCAGCTGGATGAGGTTATCCAGATAATAAATGATTTAGGTTTACAGGTTTTAGAAGAGGCTCCTGAAGAGGGTTCTAATTTTTCTCCTGCAAATCAAGATACTCCTGAAACACCAACTGAAAACGAAATGGGTACTATTGAGTCAGAAGTTGGCAGAACTACCGATCCGGTAAGGCTCTATATGAGAGAAATGGGCTCTGTTGACCTTCTAACAAGAGAAGGTGAGATTGCGATTGCAAAACGCATAGAGGAAGGTGCAAGAGATTTGCTCCATGCTTGTGCTTTTTATCCGGGGATTATCGAAGATGTTTTATTGGAATATGAATTAATCAAAAAAGAAGATAAAAGAATCACAGATTTAGTTGTGGGTTTTATGGATGAAGAAGAAGATCTTCCCCCCTCAGCTGTAGAAATTGCAGCTGAAGCAGATGATGATGATGAAGAAGAAGATGTTGGTATTAATATGGAAGAACTTGCTAAAAGATTTTCTTCTATCAAAAGACAATACAACAAATCGCAGAAGACCATTGCTTCTTCAGGTAGAGATAATGTTAAAGCTCAAAAGGATCTTGATAAATTAGGAGAAATTTTTAAGTTTCTAAAGTTGTCACCAAAAAGATTTGAAACTATCTCTCTAACAGCTAGGGCTCTAGCAAAAGCAATTAGAGACTCTGAAAGAAAAATTTATGACATTTGTACACAAGATTGCAATATGCCAAGAAAGGACTTTTTGGAGATCTTTAAAAATAATCAAACTAATTTAAAATTTCTCGATAGCACCATTCGCTCTAAGAAAAACTACGCAAAGCTACTCAAAGATGTAAAACCCGATGTAAATAAAATTCAAAAAAGAATACTATCTCTTACAGAAAATGTTGGTATGAACGTTCAGGAGTTAAAAGATATTACTTCAAAAATGGCAAAGGGAGAAACCAAAATTAGAAGGGCAAAGAAAGACATGATAGAGGCAAACTTAAGACTTGTTATTTCAATTGCAAAAAAATATACAAATAGAGGTCTGCAATTTTTAGATCTCATTCAAGAAGGAAACATTGGCTTGATGAAAGCAGTTGATAAATTTGAATACAGAAGAGGATACAAATTTTCAACTTATGCCACTTGGTGGATCAGACAAGCAATTACGAGATCTATTGCCGATCAAGCAAGAACCATTCGTATTCCTGTTCACATGATTGAGACTATCAACAAACTAAACAGAATTTCTCGTCAAATGCTCCAAGAACATGGCAAAGAACCAACACCAGAAGAACTTTCTGAAAAGATGGATATGCCAGAAGAAAAAATCAGAAAAGTTTTAAAAATCGCTAAAGAGCCTATTTCTACTGAAACTCCAATAGGGGATGAAGACGATACTACTCTAGGAGACTTTATTGAAGATCCATTACAAGACTCTCCAATTGATGCAGCTACAGAAAATAATCTTCACGATGCTACAGACGGTGTCTTGTCTAGCTTAACGGCTAGAGAGGCCAAAGTGCTAAGAATGAGATTTGGGATTGGTATGAATACCGATCACACTTTAGAAGAAGTTGGTAAACAATTTGATGTGACTAGGGAAAGAATTAGGCAGATTGAAGCCAAAGCTTTAAGAAAGCTCAGACACCCGTCAAGGTCAGGACATCTTAAAACTTTCTTAGACGAATAAATTCACTCAACATGTTATTAATTTTTAGGGCCTGTAGCTCAGTTGGTTAGAGCAGCGGACTCATAATCCGTTGGTCGGAGGTTCGAGTCCTCCCGGGCCCACCACTTAAATTAAAGCTACGTTTTCTTAAAGATAGTTTCTTTGTCAGCATTACGATTAATTTTCATTAATCTCTTGTTGCAATACCAACCGTCTTTCATCAATAAAACGCTTTATAGAAGCTCTTGCAGGATTGCAGAATCCTGTTTCATCTCCTTCTATTTCCTCAGGATTGTATACGTCCGCACATCCAGTACCGCCATCTAAAATTGCTGGTCTTATGGCCGCATCAGTTGTGACAATTACTTGATGAAGTCGATTCTTTCTTTCCTGAAGCAAAGGTCCAACTATAGACCAATTGAAAAATCCATTTAGAATACTTTGAATTTCTTGATATAGAGCAGCCTTATTATTTTCATCGCTAAAAATTATATTCCAAAGTATCGGCGGGTAATTTAAATAGTATGGCTTTCCCGCCCAATCTGGATGATTACCTGAGGGAAATACTCTCATCTCGATAGTGTCTGTAAAAGCCTCAATTTTAAAAGTTGCAGTGCACTGTTCTATAGTTGGATTATTATTGCAATCAGGCCCCGGCACACCAATGAAGGTGTAGTCGAAATCGTTGGGCATATAAACCCATTTATTGGAATGCTCATTAAAGTAAAGATAATAATTATTGGCTACGCGCACGTAATGATCCACCGCGCCTACAATAATCTCTGCTGCTTGAGCTTTAATAAATCCCGGAATATCAAATTTTTGTCCTAGCTCTGCCACAGAGGGATTAGTTTGTACAAATTGAGCGAATTCCCTTAATGCTATTCTTGCATCTGATATGGATTTCTTTTTAGTTTTTAGATCATAAGTTGGCTTATAAGGAAGAAATTGAGACACGTTACCGGAAGAACCATTTTGATTAATGGCAGTATTAACAAAATTTGGATTTAAATAATTTGAAGTACCTAACCATTCCTCAGCTGAATCTGGATCTGACTTCTCGACTCCGATTACACAAAAATTTACATTAAAGTAAGCTATGCTATCTTCATAAGGATCACAATTAGTATTAACAACATTTGGACTAGCTAAGTTTCCAGGCGCTCCAACTTTAAATAAATAATTATTTTTATCAAAGTATCTTTTTAAAAATGGTTTATCGACTTGTTCCATCATTATAAAAACACCCATGTTATAGGTCTGAGGAAGAGCTTGACCATATAAAGTTTGCCCGACGGCACCTGTAATAACAAACTCAACTTGAGCATGGGTAGCCCTAGCTACTGGCACTCCTATTTTGTTAAGTAACTGATGTGTCAAAACTTCTCTTTGATAACTTGGATCGTCTCTATTGAAGCGAAATCTTAATTTCTCTACACCCATGAATGTTCTATCGTCTGCTTCTAGATACTCAGGAATATTCTGTCCAATAATTCCTAAACAAGGTAGACCAGATCCAACTGATGCTGGTGTACCGTTAGCATCAATGCATGCGTATACACTTTCATCTTCATCAAATTTCTCATCAAATTTAATAGCAAAGCTAAATCGACGAGGCTTAGCTGGAGAACTTTCATAGTCAACCGGATACTGCCTACTTGTGTTGCCTTGCATTTTAAAACCTACTTTTGGAACAGAACCTAGTGAAACTCCCTGATCATCAAGGTATTCAAAATCAGCTTGGCGGTAGATCTCACTGTGAGTCCAAGAAGTCCAAGAAAAAGCAGGTCCTCTGGCATCGCTTATACTATAGTTCGATCGAAGAGTATCAAGCTCTAAAGCTCTCCATTCTTCAAGGCTTATCTTGAGACGAATTTTATGAAGACGATCTAACTTAAATAGCGGTGCACTTTCATCATCTGAACAACTAATTTCTATATCGCTCACATTATTTTGTCCTACAACACCTGCTTCATTTACTATTGTGCAATCTTGTCTTGCAGGTTCCCTTTCAATATCAACCTCATATGCATTGCCCTCTATTAATTGTTGGCTGAAAGAAAAACTCCCATTCTGTGAAACTGACAAATTTTCAGAATTTAAAGATAATCCAATACTACGAATATTATCCATGCCGTTAATGACGCCACTTATAGAATAGGTAGGAATAGGCGGTTGACCCGAAGGAGACGATCCACCACAACTGATGAGAAAAGAAATCAGCAAGGTTTCTATAAAAATATTTTGTAAAGAAGTCCTTTTATACATTCAATATTTTTGTTCAAGAACTTATTGAGCAATTATCAAACACTATGGAAAAAATTCAGAGTCAAACGGCTCTTGACCAACTAATTTTCTGCATTGAACGATCGTCTGGTGAAAGAATATTTATATTGTAGTCTTTTCTAATTTTTGAGATTTTGTTATCGAGAAGATTTAGCGAGAAAAAATAATTCCATTTATTCATCTTTCTGGCTCTGAAAAAAATCTTTGGCCATTTTTTGAATATCACTCTTAAGTACAGATAAGTGTACTTTAGATATCCAACTTCCTTAACAAGATCAGAAACTTTTTCATTTGTTTCTTTTATATCTAAGGAGCCTTTAAAATATTCCATCGTAACTTTAAAGTAATCGCCACCAAAAAATATCCAGCAATCAAGCATTGCTTCTTCTTCTAAAGAAGTATCTAAACCAAAAATTACGTGAGTCGCATCGTGACAAAGGATATTTAATTTTTCTGCTTCTGAGCAGTTTTCTCCTAAAAGATAACGATTATTTTTTTTTAAATAATCACGATATTCGTTAATGCCTTCTCTGAGGGTTAGATCGCAGCATTCATTTTGATAACTCAACATTTTAACGAGTTTGGTTTATTTGGGATTTTTCACAGCTCCAGACCATTTAATGAATTTTTTTGGCCTTTGATCTGCTGAAAGTATTTGTATTCCATATTCTTCTCTGAGGTCGCAAATTTTTCTTTTTAAGTAAGAGTCTGGAACTTTGAGCGGCCATTTTTTTTTCATTTTAAATCTCATTTTTAAAATACCTAAAAGAGATTTATAGATATGAAACATAGAAATAACTGTCTTTTTAAGACCTACTTCTTTCCATAAATATTTCATGTGATTTTTTAAAAAAGGGTCTTTGAAGTAGGCAAGATAGTCTTTCCACTCATAAGAACACAAAATAAGACCATGTAGATCATTAATGGATTCTTCTTCAAAGGTAACACCATTGCCAAAAATTACATGGGTGCAATCATGACATTGCCAGATTTTATAATCATCACTTGATCCGTCTGTACCAATTTTTTTATTGTTTTCTTTCAAATAGCTCAAATAAATCTCTAAACCCTCAGCGAGAGTTAGTTCGCAGTTTTGATTTTTAAAAGCCAACATTACAAAAATTATACCTTACAAGGACTGATGTTTACCCAATTCGTATCTCGCTACTGTGCGTCTATGTACTTCGTCAGGACCATCACCAATTCTCAAATATCTCACAGAAGCATATAAACTTGCGAGAGGCGTATCTTGAGAAACGCCTGCGCCACCATGAATCTGGATGGCTTTATCAATCACTCTGGTTGCCATCAAAGGTATGGCAACTTTAATCTGAGCAATTTCACTTTTTGCAATTTTATTTCCCGCAGTATCCATCATATGAGCTGCCTTCAAGGTCATCAATCTACACATTTCAATTTCGATCCTGCAGTCTGCTATAACATCATAATTTCCACCAAGTTCAGCCAGAGGCTTTCCAAAAGCTTTCCTGCTGAGCGAACGTTTGCACAAAAGATCTAAAGCTCTTTCTGCAACTCCAATGATTCGCATACAATGATGTATTCTTCCTGGGCCAAGCCTTCCTTGAGCTATCTCAAAACCTCTACCTTCTCCTAAAATTAAGTTTTCTTTTGGAACTCTTACATTTTTAAGCTTAAGGTGAGCATGACCGTTAGGGGCATGGTCCGCACCATAGACAGACAACATCCTAAGGTTTTCAATCCCATTGGCATCTGTGGGAATCAAAATCTGAGATTGTCTTTGGTGTTTGGGATTATCCGGGTTCGTAACACCCATAAAAATCATTACTTTGCAATCAGGCCTTCCAAATCCAGAAGTCCACCATTTTTCTCCATTGATTACATATTCATCCCCGTCCTTTTCTATCCTACTTTCTATGTTGGTGGCATCAGAAGAGGCCACGTTGGGCTCTGTCATTGCAAAAGCTGATCTGATTTCACCATCTAAAAGGGGGTGTAACCATTTTTGTTTTTGAAAATCTGATCCGAATTTATCAAGAACTTCCATATTGCCTGTATCTGGCGCAGAACAATTAAATATTTCAGAAGCAAAACTTACTTTTCCCATCATTTCTGCAAGTGGCGCGTACTCTAAATTAGTCAAGCCAAAACCACTCTCACTTTCAGGCAAGAAAAAATTCCACAAACCTTGATCTTTTGCTTTTTGCTTTAATTCATTTAAAACCTTTGGGACCTGCCAAGGGTTACCAGCGTCACGAAAAGCTTTCATCTCGGCAGCGTATTTTGCTTCAGCAGGATAAACATTTTCATCCATGAACAAAGAAACTTTTTGAATTAATTCTTTTGTCTTTGGAGTATGTTCAAAATTCATAAAATAATGATAAACCAATGATAATCAAACCGTTATTTATTTTAGAGCCAAACGGATTATCTTTTATAATATATCTTTAAATACAGAGAGAATATGAGAGCACTAAACCTTTTTTTAATTTTACTATTTTCAACCGGCCTTTTTTCTGAGTATAAATTCGAAACTATTCTTAGTGATCTGGATGATGCTTGGAGCTTTGAATTTTTAAGTGAAGATAAAATCATTTATACCGAGATGCCGGGAAAATTAAAGATCGCAGATTTTTCAAATGGATCAAGCGTTGATATAAAGAATGTTCCAAAAGTCCAATACAGCAGCCAGGGAGGTCTTTCAGAAGTTGTTCTAGACCCAGATTTTTCTTCCAATAGAACCATTTATCTTAGCTACTCTGCACGTAACGCAAATGGAAAATCAACTTTGTATTTGATGTCTGCTGAATTAAATGAAGACTCACTTGAAAATAATAAAGTAATTTTTGAAGCTCAAGCCCCAAGAAGAGTTCCTGTTCACATTGGGGCAAAAATTGCATTTTTAGATGATGGCACCATACTCCTAGCAAGCGGAGATGGATTTGATCATCGTGAAAAAGCTCAAACTTTAGATAATCATTTTGGAAAAATAATAAGAATAAATAGAGATGGAACAGTCCCCAAAGATAATCCATTCGTAAATGTTAAAGATGCTTTGCCAGATATCTATTCGTATGGGCATAGAAATATGCAAGGCTTGATTGTTACAAAGAATGGTCAAATTTATGAACATGAACATGGGCCTCGAGGAGGAGATGAAATAAACCTCATAGAACCTTCTTTAAATTATGGCTGGCCCGCGATAACTTATGGTATTGATTATTCTGGTGCTGTGATTAGTCCTTTCACGGAAAAAGATGGCATGCAACAGCCGTTGTTGTATTGGACGCCATCTATTGCTCCTTCCGATATGATTTTTTATGAAGGAAATAAATATCCCGAATTAAAAAACAGTTTCTTGGTAACTGCTTTGGTTTCAAAAGATGTAAAGAAAGTAACATTTTCCGAAAGCGGTAAAGATATTCAAGAAAGTCTTTTTGGAAGTTTGAATTCTAGATTAAGAAATATTCAATCTTCTCCAAGCGGCCTGATCTATCTTCTTACAGATGGACCTAAAGGAAAATTAATTAAAGTTTTACCGGAAGAATTATGAAAATAGCAAAGTATCCATTCGCTGTCCTATCTGCAGCTCTTTTTACAGTTATGCTCATAACGCCAATTTCCTCGTTATCCAATTTGATTTGGCTTGCCTCTGTTGATATGCCTGTTGGTTTGTTTTCTTCTTTAGAGGTTATTTTGTTTGATTTTCAAAGGCTCGGAATAGTCTTGTTAGGAGTGGTGAGTATCGGCTTCACAGTGGCTTTTGTCGTGGCTGGACTTATTTCAAGATACAGTAGTTTGGGAGGAAAGTATCTTTATGCTGTAGCTGGTTCTGCAGCAATTGGAGTGTCTTTGATTTTAATGGTGGAATTATTGTTTCAAACTCAATTACTGGGTGGGAACAGAACTTTGATTGGAACTACCTTGCACTGGGGAGCAGGTTTTTTTGGTGGATACTTTTTTTATAAATTAATTTCAGAAGAAAAAAATTACACCTTCATCATTAGATTTTTGGGAGTTTTCTACGCTTACTTTATTTTAGGTTTGGTTCTCAATTGGGTGTTTACCCCAGTAAGCGCAGCTGCAGAATTTGGCTTTTCCTTGTATGAACTTAACTCAGCTGCCCAAAATGCTCTTTTACGAGACTTCACTTCTTTCTTTGTGGCAACATTTTTATTTTCCATTTTAGGAGTAATTACCCTAAATCCAGTTTGGTTTTTTTCAGCCGGGATAATTTACATTGGTGCAGGGATATTTAATCTTGTTGCAATATACGCGCATGGGACTGACTTTAACCAGATTTTTGTCGGTGAATTTGTTTTAGGTAGTTGGCCGATTGCATTGGGACTTGTAATAAATCATCAACAAAAGAAATTAAAAGAGTAAATTTGATTATGAATTCTTGGCAAGCAACAGCTTTGAATACAGCGCCAGATTCAGATAATCAAATACATAGCGATGATCTAGCAAGGCAGTATGGTTTCAAAGGTGGACTTGTTCCGGGGGTTACAGTTTCAGCCTATTTGCTTCATCCGGTCATAGACTCTCAAGGAATGGATTGGCTAGAGAAAGGATATGCCAACTGTAAAATTACTTCTCCTTTATACGATGGAGAGAATTTTGAAGTTTTATCAGAAACTCAAAGAGAAGGCCATATAAACACATTTATAAAAAATCAAGATGGAAAAATCATTGCAAATGCAGAATCAAAAATTTTAGAGAATATATCTTCTAAACCAAAATACAGAGGAGATCTCCTGATTCAAGAAGATTTTAAAGCTCCTGTCGCATCCTTTGATGAATGGAACAAACTTAAAAAAGAGGGCTGCAAAGCATTTAAATTTCATTGGAGCGGAGATAATCCTCTCATTTATCTTTCTGATGAAAAAAAATTGCCTTTAATTTTACAACCAAGCGAATCTGGTTATGCAAATCTAAGTTTCCTTTTGGGATGTGCTAACTGGATATTAGCTGGCAACGCATTTATGAATCCTTGGGTTCACCTTCAAACAAAATCTCAAAATTATAGAGCTGTATCGTTAGGGACAACCTTAATCGCTGAAATGTCAGTCATCGATTTTTATGAAAAGAAAGGCCATGAGTTTATTGAAGTGGAAGTAAATTTATTCGAAGAAAAATCAAAACAGTGTTGTATAAGCATTAATCAGCTAGCAATCTTCAAGTTAAGAAAATAATTTTTTTTATGTATCTACTGGTTGTGCAGTATGAAGAAGGGTTGCGACTAATTTATTCTCTACATTATAAATTCTACCTTCAGAGGTGGCGCTGTTTCTTCCCAGCTTTATAATTTTGACTCTCATTGTCGCTGAACCTATTGGCAAAGGTCTATGAAACAAGACATGTAAATCTGTTGTCATAGGTGCCTTTTTTTCTTCATAACCAGAAATCATTGCTGCTGAAGTTGCATCATCTAACGCAGCCGTAATCATACCTCCTTGAACAAATCCCATTGGGTTAGAACATTCTTTTTTAAAGTGGCATGTAAAAATCATCTCATCTTCTTTAGAGTCAACATACTTAAGACTTAAGAATTCCATTGATTCACCAAAGAATTCCTCAGAAAATTTTTTTAATTTTTCTTTATTTTGCATTTTTTTACCTTAATGTTTCACTTATCAAACTACCTAGAACTATGACTGTAACCACAAACCATATCGACCATCCATAGGGCTTTAAAGGACTGTCTTTCATTCTAGAAGAAAACAAGGCCATATATGATGCCATTAACCAAGCAATTAGAAGAAAGTAAAACATAATATTAAGTATTAATATCCCTCTACAACAGCATAAAGCCTGTTTGCCCCTCCATCGAGGACTTTCAAAGCATCTTGATATTCTTTGCTTTCGTAGGCCTGTAGTGCAATTTTATAAGAAGGAAATTCAACCACTACATTTCTCATATAATCTCTCCCTTCTTTTGTTTCTTGAAGGCCGCCTCGAACAATAAATTTTCCATTATATTTTTTTAAAACTTCTTCTGCTAATTTCCCATAGGCCTGCTGTTTTTCAGGAAATACGATGTTAGCTTTAGCAATCCAATAACCTTTTTTCATATTTTTAAATTCAAAATTAATAAATTAAATCAAATTAATCTT
>Ga0208277_1002455_pt1 | contig 10464 bp, 9 predicted proteins | sample ETNtaG_5_FD_185782 | JGI IMG/M metagenome (GOLD analysis project Ga0208277, IMG submission 185782) | Marine microbial and viral communities from oxygen minimum zone, Eastern Pacific Ocean - ETNP201406SV205 (SPAdes) (version 2) | ecosystem: Environmental > Aquatic > Marine > Oceanic ...
TCATTTTTAAATATTTGTCGGTAACATTTGTTACCATAGACCAAATTAATTAATTTATAAACTAATGAAAAAAAATGCTTTTTACGCTCAATCTGGTGGCGTGACATCTGTTATCAATGCCTCTGCGAGCGCAGTAATACTTGAAGCAAGAAAATCTTCTCAGATTGGGAAAGTTTATGCGGGCAAAAATGGAATCTTGGGGGCATTAAGAGAGGAGTTAATAGATACCTCCAAGGAATCAAAAAAATTTATAGAGAGCTTGCAATACCGACCTGGTGGAGTGTTTGGTTCATGTCGATATAAGCTTAAAGAGATAGATGAAAACTTAAGCGAATACGAAAGATTGATCGAAGTTTTTAAAGCTCATAATATTGGTTACTTTTTTTATAACGGTGGAAATGATTCTGCAGACACTGCTTTAAAAATATCTCAGATAAGCAATAAGCTTAACTATCCTCTGCAATGCATAGCAATACCTAAAACTGTAGATAATGATCTTGCTGTTACAGACTGCTGCCCGGGATTTGGATCGGTAGCCAAATATGTAGTTACCTCTACTATTGAAGCTGCGCTTGATGTTGAATCAATGCATGAGAGTTCTACAAAAGTTTTTATTCTTGAGGTCATGGGTAGGCATGCTGGCTGGATAGCGGGCTCAAGCTGCTTAGCAAAAAATAGTCATCCGGGGGCGCCTCATATAATCTTGCTCCCTGAAGTAAGCTTTAATCAAACTAAGTTCTTAGCCAAAGTAAAACAGACAGTTAAAAAAAATGGTTTTTGTGTCATTGTTGCATCAGAAGGAGTCAAGGATTCTAAAGGAAAATTTTTAGCTGAATCAGACTCAAAGGATGCATTTGGTCATAGTCAACTTGGGGGTGTGGCACCTCGATTAGCAGATCTAATTAATAAAAAATTGAAGTTAAAAAATCACTGGGCCGTTGCTGACTATCTTCAAAGAAGCGCAACTCATCTATCATCAGGCGTAGATAGAGCTCATGCCTATGAGGTTGGTAAAAAGGCAGTGGAATATGCTGTAGAAGGACTAAATGGAGTAATGCCAGTTATCAAACGTAAAAGTTCCACACCATATAAATGGGAGGTTATTCCTGCGCCATTAACAAAAATTGCAAATGTAGAGAAAAAACTACCAGCTGGATTTATTACTAAAGATGGGTTTGGTATGACAAAGAAAGCGTATAGTTACTTTCAACCGCTTATCGAAGGAAAGATAGAAGAGGTAAAAAATATAAATTATCAGGCTGGAAAAATGCAAATGGCATCGAAAAAATTAAAGGCCTGGAGATAATGCATTAAGCTGACTAATGATTCTTTTTAATTCATTTTTAAGAATTAGCTTATCTTCTTCATTCAAAAATGATCCAAAATAAAACCTCTTTCCTTTTGATTGAAAACAAAATTGATTTGAATTGTACTGATCAGTTTCTACTTCAAGGACAGCAAAGCTTCTAAACTCTTCCCAACTTTTTTCTTTAATTAACCTTCCTTTTTCTAATTTAATTTTGTTATTTGAAATATAAATAATCTCTTTTTGCTGACTCCAACGGAAACTAATGTAAAAACAAGTCAAAACAATAATTACTTCTAATCCAGCAAAGGGGAGAATTAATCCAGCGCCCATAATTAGAAAGAAGAAGCCAATTGCTAAGCAGATAAAAGCTATGCTGCTTAAAAAAATTACTCGACTCCACCCTCTTAAGGAATAATTAGGATAAATCTCTATTAAAAAATTATTTTCTGTAGTTTCTTGAATCCTAATCATATGTACAATGGTATATGGTCACTAGAACAGATTTCAACCGATACATGATGCCGACATACAAGCCGGCAGAGTTTGTTCCCTCAAAAGCAAAAGGATCTTTGATTTGGGACAAACAAAACAAAAAATATATAGATTTTGCATCTGGTATTGCTGTTTCTAGTTTGGGACATTGCCACCCAATTCTCAATAAAGCATTGGCAGATCAATCTAAGAAAATTTGGCACTTATCGAATCTACTAACCAATGAGCCAGCACTTAGATTGGCTAAAATTTTCTGCAAACACACTTTTGCTGAAAAAGTTTTCTTTGCTAACTCGGGTGCTGAAGCTGTAGAAGGTGCAATAAAGACAGCCCGAAAATATGCATACCTTAATATAAGCAAAAATAAGAATGAAATAGTTTCATTTTCTGATGCTTTTCATGGTCGAACAATGATGGCCATTGCTCTCAATGGATCAGATAGATTTATTGAAGGATTTGGTCCTATGCCTGAAGGAATTAAACATCATCCATTTAATGAATCAAAGAATCTAGAGAAGGCCATCACTAAAAAAACTGCAGCCGTAATCGTCGAGCTTGTTCAAGGAGAAGCGGGGATTATCAAAGCAAAAAAAGGCTTTATTCAAAAAATTCAGAGGTTATGTAAGCTAAATAATGCACTGCTTATTATTGATGAGGTTCAATCAGGAGCAGGAAGAACTGGAACCTTGTTTGCCTATGAGCAATTTGGTATTAAGCCAGACATAATGTGCTGCGCTAAAGGTATAGGTGGCGGGATTCCTATTGGTGCAATACTCACGTCTTCAAAAATTGCTGAATGCATGCAACTTGGTTCTCACGGTTCTACCTTTGGAGGCAATCCTCTTGCTTGTGCTGTTGCGGAACAAGTGATGACCATGCTATCTAAAAAATCATTGCTAAATGGCGTAAAGAAAAAGGAAAAATTGTTTTTAAATGAACTTCGGAATATTAATAAAGAATTGAAATGCTTTAGCGCAATAAGAAGCTCTGGTCTTTGGATAGGATGTAAATTAAATGTAACAGAAAGTTTTAATTTAGATACTGTTATGAAAGCTTGCTATGCAAAAGGCCTGATGATTCTGAAAGCAAATAATAATACTATTCGCATAGCACCAAGTCTAATTATTGAAGATGAACTAATTTTAAAAGGCCTAAATATTTTAAAACAAGCTATTCAGGAGCAGCTTCAGTAGATTTTTGTATTTCTTCTAGCTTAATACTGCCATTATATCCAGCAGGCAAAACCCGCCCTCTTTTTGCTCTAGAAGAAACATATTCTTCTAATTCTTTTAAAGTCCATGTTTTGCCGCCAGTTTTCCCTTCATGATGGATATGCAGTTTGCTGTCTTCTGCTAAGCAGCAAACATCCATCATAAATTCAGACTTTTCTTTAAAAGCTTTTGTTGAAATGCCTATAAGTTTATTTCCCTTGCCTTTAGGTAGGACTGGTAATTCTTCTATCGGGAAAATTAACATTTTGTTACTTACCTTTCCCTTATTATCCTGAGAGGAGAAAGTCGCGGCAACAAATTTATGATTCTCATTGATTGCAATAGGAGAAATTACACTGGCTCCTTCAGGGGTTTTCATAAATTGCTTCCCTTTTTTCTGATTAGAGATTGAATTAGATAAGCTGCTTATAAAACCAAAACCTGCAGAATTAGAAATTAATATCTTAGATTCCTCGGCTCCAATTGCCACGCCCTCAAATGTCATACCTGATTCAGAAACAACACGTCCAGTTAAGGGCTCACCCATTCCCCTAGCAGATGGCAAAGAATGAGCAGGCAATGAAAATGCTTTGCCGCCAGAATCAAAAAAGACAGCTGCTTGATTGTTTCTCCCTTTCGCAAAATGCTGTAATTTATCATCTCCCCTATAAGTAAGACTACTTGGATCAATATCATGGCCTTTAGCCGATCTAATCCATCCTGCCTTAGATAAAATTACTGTAACCGCTTCTGATGTAACCACCTCTTCTTCAGAAAAAGCCTTAGCATCTGAAGTTGATTCAATTGGAGAATTTCTATCGTCTCCAAAATTTTCTTTAATTTCTTTCAACTCATTCTTAATATAAGTTTTTAATCTAGCTTTTGATTTAATTATTTTTTCTAGGTCAGATCGCTCAGCTTCCAGCGCATTTTTTTCTTCTTCAAGCTTAATTTGTTCCAACTTAGCTAACTGTCTTAAGCGAATTTCTAAAATTGCATTAGTTTGTATCTCTGAAATCTTAAAAGCTTTCATTAATTCTTTCTTTGGATCATCACTGTTTCTTATAATATGAATGACTTTATCTAGGTCAAGATAAACAATTAATAAGCCTTCTAAAATGTGAATTCTGTCATGAACCTGATCTAATCTATGCTCTAATTTTCTCATCACAGTTTGTTGCCTAAACTTAAGCCACTCTGCAATTAAATCTTTCAGAGCGAATACTCTTGGAGATCCCTTTAAGCTAATCAAATTCATATTTGATCGATAATTTTTCTGCAAATCTGTAGTTGCAAAAAGATGATTCATTACTTCAGTTGAGTCTATGCGATTAGACTTTAAAGATATTACTAACCTGACAGGCTCTTTATGGTCTCCCTCGTCTCTTAAATCAACCACCATAGGAAGTTTTTTCTTTTGCATTTGATCTGCAATTTGCTCAAGAATCTTTGAGCCAGAAGCTTGGTGAGGTAGAGCTCTAACAACAATATCATTGCCCTCCGTATCCCAATGAGCTCTTATCTTAAATCCACCTTTTCCAGTTTCATACATCTCATTAAGCTCTTCAGTTGAAGCAATAATAGGAGCAGGATTACCAAAATCAGGCCCTTTGATAAACTTTAATAAGTCTTTTGTTTTCGCTTTAGGATTATCTAAAACATGTATGCATGCATCTAAGACTTCATTGATATTATGAGATGGAATATCAGTTGCCATACCAACAGCTATACCAGTGGTTCCATTAAGAAGAATGCTAGGTATCTTTGCTGGTAAGATTATTGGTTCTAGCAAAGAACCATCAAAATTAGGCTGCCAATCAACTGTTCCTAGTTTCAATTCAGAGAGTAGTAAATCAGCAAATCCCGTCAATTTTGATTCGGTATAACGCATTGCAGCAAATGATTTGGGATCATCTTGGGTGCCCCAATTTCCTTGACCATCCACAAGGGGGTATCTAAATGAAAAGTTTTGCGCCATCAGTACCATTGCTTCATATGCTGCACTATCTCCATGAGGATGGAATTTACCAATTACGTCTCCTACGGTCCTGGCAGATTTTTTATATTTTGAGCCAGCATTTAAACCCAGCTCACTCATAGCGTAGAGAATTCTCCTTTGCACTGGTTTCATTCCATCACCAATGTGAGGCAACGCGCGATCTAAAATGACATACATTGAGTAGTTTAGGTAGGATTCCTCTGCGTATTCCTTCAGACTAATAGAGTTAATATTTTTATTCGTTTTCATAATTAAACTGTTACTATTTTCCCTCTTTTTTCTAGCCACTCTTTTCTTGCTCCGGCATTTTTCTTGGAAAGCAATAAATCCATCATGCTATTTACATTATCAGTTGACGTAACAGTCAATTGAACCAGTCTTCTAGTTTTAGGGTCCATGACTGTCTCACGCAATTGAGATGGGTTCATTTCACCCAAGCCTTTAAACCTTTGGATATCAATTTTTGGTTTTCCAGGCTTTGTTTTTAATTTTTTTACAATAGAATCTTTTTCATCTTCATCTAAGGCATAAAAAACTTCTTTTGCACAATCAACTCTAAATAATGGGGGCATGGCTACATAAATGTGACCTGCCAGGATCAATGGTTTGTAATGCCTAAGAAAAAGAGCACAAAGCAGAGTAGCAATATGAAGCCCATCTGAATCAGCATCAGCTAAAATACAAATTTTTCCATACCTCAATGATTCAATGTCCGCACTTCCGGGATTCACTCCAATTGCTGTTGAAATATCTTTAATTTCTGCTGATTTAATGATCTCAGAACTTTCCAAATCCCAAGTGTTCAAAATTTTTCCTCTCAAAGGCATTATTGCTTGAAATTTTCTTTCCCTAGATTGCTTAGCAGAGCCCCCAGCAGAATCTCCTTCAACAAAAAATAATTCAGTCTCTGCCAGGTCAGTGCTATTGCAATCAGAAAGTTTACCTGGAAGGGCTGGACCTTGAAAAGATTTTTTTCTATCAACAACTTTGGTCTCTTTTGCTCTTGCTTGTGCCGAAGCAATAGCTAATTCTGCAAGCTTTTCACCCTCTTCTGTATGCTGGTTAAACCAAATACTTAGAATATCTTTCGTTGTAGAATTCACAAAAGCTTGATGATCTTTTGAATCTAGCCTCTCCTTGGTTTGACCGGCAAATTGAGGATTCGTTAGTTTTGAAGAAATAACAAAAGTGCTATGTTGGACGACATCCTCAGCTGTTATCTTTATGCCTTTGGGAATTAAATTCCTAAACTCACAGAATTCTTTGACAGATTCTAATAGGCCCGCCTTAAAACCATTTAAGTGTGATCCCCCCTGCGCTGTAGGAATAAGATTGACATATGATTCATTCATGAGATTTTTTACAGGCTTAGTAGACCAATTTAAAACAAAATCTAATGCATTATCATCTTCTAATTTGCTACATGAGATTGACTCCTCTAATAATGATTCTATGCCTTCTGAGGATTCTGATAAATAAGAAATCAGCCCATTTTCATAATTCCATGGAATCTTCTCATTTTTTTTCTCATCAAAGTATTCAATTGTTAAGCCAGGGCATAAAACTGCCTTAGCTTTAAGCAAGTGTTTAAGACTATTTTTATCAATATTAGTTGTTTCAAAATATTGGGAGTCTGGCACAAAACTAATTTCAGTTCCTGTATTCCTTGGGCCTATATCTCCAACTTTCTTTAAATCTTTAGTTTTCTCTCCGCCTTCAAAATTCATTTCAAATCTATGACCATCGCGTTTGATTTCAACAGATAGTTTTTTAGATAAAGCATTTACAACAGAGACGCCTACTCCGTGCAAACCACCAGAAAAATTATAATCTTCTCCTGAAAACTTTGCTCCAGCGTGAAGTTTACACATTATTAATTCAACACCTGTGACCTTATGTTCAGGATGAATGTCTACTGGCATACCTCTACCATCATCAATAACTGAAATAGTGCCGTCTTTATGAAGAGTAACTTTTATCTTTGCGCAGTGACCCGCCAAAGCTTCATCAATTGAATTATCTAGAACTTCTTGGATAAGGTGGTTTGGGCAGGAGGTGTCTGTATACATGCCCGGTCTTTTTCGGACCGGATCTAAGCCTGATAGAACTTCTATCGACTCTGAATCATAATTTTTAACCAATTAATTTTTCCTGATGCTAATGAACTTTTATCTAATATTCTACTCTAACTAAATTGAAAGAAAGCTATTAATTTAAGAGATTTTAGGAGATTTTTTAACAATAGACTAAAATAAGAAAAATAGCATTTAAGTGTAAAGTGAACTTGACATACAGGCCCCAAAAGAGTTCTAATGTGTGCACTGTAAACATTAATTTTTAATATGAATAAAAAAATTCTAGCCACATCTCTGCTTGCCTTGAGCATTAACTCAGCTGCAGACAGCTTGCTAGATATTTACAATGATGCTTTAGAAAACGACCCTCAATATAAATCAGCAGAGTTTTCATATTTATCAGGCAAAGAAATTAAAGTACAGGGTCGCGCTGGCCTTCTCCCAAATATATCAATTAATGCACAAACTAATTGGAATGAATATTATCAAAATGGCAATCTTCAAAATCAATATAATAACTTCAGCTCATCGGCTCGATTGACACAACCATTAATTAGATTAGATTCATGGTTTAAATACAGACAATCTAAGTTTCTAACCGACGCTGCAGAAGCTGATTTTGCATACTCACAACAAGCATTAATTGTAAGAACTGCTGAACTTTATTTTAATGTGCTGCGCGCTATAGACAACTTAAGCGCTGCTCGATCAGAAGAAAAAGCGATTAAAAAACAATTAGACCAAATCAGACAAAGATATGAGGTTGGGCTTGCTGCTGTTACTGAAGTTCAGGAGGCTCAATTAGCTTTTGATCTTAGTCTTGCATCAAGGACTAGAGTAGAAGGAGAAGTTTACACAGCAAAAGAATCTTTGAATGCATTGGTCGGCAGAGAAATTATATCTCTTGATGGTTTGGTTAATGACCTGAATGTTTCAAATCCTGTCCCTGCTTCTAAAGAAGAATGGGCAAGAAAAGCCGTAGAGAATAATTTTAGGCTTCAAGCGGCTAACCTTAGAAAATTTGCATCTAAAAATAACGCTAGAAGCGTAGCCTCTAATCACTTGCCAAAGGTAGATATCGTGGGGGTTCAAAGTGAATCTGAAACAAATCAATATTCCTTCGATGGACTAAATACCGGAGGAGCTTTTAATATTACAGTGCCTGATGAAACTCAGCGAGATACATATAGCTTGCAGCTTTCCATGCCAATATTCCAGGGCGGTGCTGTGATTTCAAGGACAAAACAAGCATACGCTGAGTCAAATAAATCTTCAGAAGATGCATTATTTACTGAGAGAAGTGTTATTCAAGATGTGCGGAGCCAATATTCAAATGTAGTGACATTGGTAGCAAATCTTCGAGCTCAGAAACAAGCTGTTGTATCAGCTTCAAGTGCGCTTGAAGCTACAAAAGTAGGGTATGAGGTTGGAACTAGAAATATAGTAGATCTACTTCAAGCTGAAAAGAATCTATATAGCGCTGAGAGAAATCTATCAAACGCAAAGTATGACTACCTAATTACAACACTTCGCTTACATTTGGCGGCTGGAACTCTCAGCCCCGAGAATCTTATTGAAATAAATAACTTGCTCGGATAGAACATGCCCGAATTGCCAGAGGTTGAAACCTCAGTTCAAGCAATTCAAGAATTCACAGATCAACGCTTAGAATCAATAGAAATATACAATCCAAATCTTCGATGGAAGGTTGATACTTTAGCTTTTAAACACCTTCATGGATTGAGGGTTCAAAAAATTACCAGGAGAGCAAAATATATTCTACTGAATATTGATCAATCAAAAATACTGATTCATCTAGGGATGACAGGAACGCTCAGAATTACAGATAAAAGATCTAATTTCTATAAAAAGCATGATCATGTTGAGTTTATATTTCAAGATGGGAAGTTAATTTTCAATGACCCCAGAAGGTTTGGATCTGTTCATCTCATTAAAGATTCTAAGAAACATTTTTTATTAGAAAACTTGGGGCCAGAACCTCTATCCAATGAATTTAATGGAGAGTACTTATTCCATAAAATTAAGAAATCTATATCGCCAATAAAAAATACTCTTATGAATCAAAAAAATGTTGTTGGTATAGGTAATATCTATGCAAATGAAATTCTGTTTGATGCAAAAATTCGTCCTACAAGAAAAAGTAAAACACTTACAAAAAAAGAAAATATAAAAATTTCAGCTTCTGCAAAAAAAATTCTAAAGCAGGCCATCGAAGCTGGAGGCACAACGCTCCAAGATTTTTATCAACCTGATGGAAATAAAGGCTACTTTAAAACAGATTTAGCCGTTTATGATCGCGCAAACGAAAAGTGTATATCTTGCAAGAAAGAAATCATAAAAAGGATTATACAATCACAAAGAGCAACATTTTTTTGTAAAAAATGCCAAATCTAATCAGCAATCTTTTTCATTAATGCGGTTTTGACATTTGGAGGAACAAACCTTGAAACATCTCCGCCAAGGGTTGCTATTTCCTTTACTAGGCTGGATGAAACATAAATTAAGGTGTCCTTAGGAGTAAAAAAGATGCTCTCAATATCTGGAGCAAGACTTCGGTTCATAGTTGCTAATTGAAATTCATATTCGAAATCAGCCACAGCTCTTAGGCCTCTAATAATAGCAATCGCATCATTATCCCTGGCTAAATCTACTGTTAGCTTCTTTGAATAACCCAGAACTTCGATCTTTGAGTTATCTTTAAAGATATCTGAGATTAACTCTATCCTTTCATCAACATCAAAAAGATGGTCCTTAGTTTGACTTTCGGCGACACCTAGAATGACTCTATCAAACAAAGTAGCTGCTCTTTCTACAATATCAATGTGTCCAAATGTAATTGGGTCAAAAGAGCCTGGGTAAATTGCAGTTTTCATTATCGAATGATACTAAATATTCTTAATTCATCAAAATCATATAATGATTGGGTAAAATAAATTATATGAAGAAAAATAATATTACATACATTCATAAATCACAGTCTGATAAGAAAGACATGCCATCTGCGGTAGATGATGCGGCTGATGTAATGTCAAAATATTCCCATAAAAAGAAAAAGACCCATCCTAAAGAAAAAAAATCTTCTTTCCCACCCATAGATTATGAGAAGCCACCTCACTATTAAAATTATTCCTTTAAGGCTTAATTTTTCATAAAAAAAAGGGGCTTTTAAAGCCCCCTTTTTTAAAAGAATTTATTTATACAAGATCATTATTCATAACCTTATCCCAAGCTGAAATAAAATCATGTGCAAACTTTTCTTTAGCATCATCGCTTCCATAGACTTCAGCTAAGGCCCTAAGCTGTGAATTAGAGCCAAAGGCTAAATCAACTCTAGTAGCAGTACTTACTTTATCACCA
>Ga0208277_1002457_pt1 | contig 10458 bp, 11 predicted proteins | sample ETNtaG_5_FD_185782 | JGI IMG/M metagenome (GOLD analysis project Ga0208277, IMG submission 185782) | Marine microbial and viral communities from oxygen minimum zone, Eastern Pacific Ocean - ETNP201406SV205 (SPAdes) (version 2) | ecosystem: Environmental > Aquatic > Marine > Oceanic ...
AAGAATACCCATCCAATACTTACGGGCATTCTCTCTATTCAACGGTCTGCGAGTCTGACGAACATGCTCTAAGATGTATTGTCTAAACTTCAAAGACTTGTTTCGATTTACACCTTTTGGAGTAATTCCATCCCAAAGTCTGTCAAATTGTTCAGCCTTATCATTGAATTGTGTGTCACTCATTACTACACCTTATGCAGTTTGGCCAACAAAGGCCCCTTCTTAACAATGCCGACAGCAGATAATAGGTAATCAGTACTCATCATCGTCATAGCCCATCATTTCATCTTGTGAGACACTACGGTACAAACTTGAAACTTTAGGGTTATTTGATTCAGTAGATTGTGGCTCGGATTCTTCTTCAGGTTTTTTATCAGGCATAACGGGCTCTAAACCAATTCTTTTACCTGCTGCTTCAGCAACTTCACGATCTAATTTAGGAACTGCTGGAGCCGGAGCCAAGAATCTGTTTTTAGTTGCTTCAGAACCCTCCAAAGAATCATCTGTAGCAAGTTCATTTAATGATTTAATTAATTGCGAATCTGTCTCAGTCTTCAATAGGTCAATAGCAATACCACGAAGGACTTCCTCCCCGTAAAGTATTGGCAACATATCAATACATGCCTTCCTAACATTTAGGTCTCTTGAAGAAGCACCTTTGAGAATCAATTCCTTTGCTCGCCCACTATCCTTGTCTAGTAATCTAATTGCCTTAACAGCGCTAACTCTTACTTGAGAATCCGAGTCCGAAAGAGCCCTTTCAGCGAGTATTGTGGCAATTCTTGTATCGACCTTGGCTAGCCTTGGGAGTGTTTTGGCCGCTGCACGTCTTACAGATGATTCATGGTCATTTAGAGCCCAAGAAATTAGGTCCCAGCCAGCAGAGCCCCCTTTGGTAAGAATTTTTCCAAGTAATTTAGCCCCTCGAGTCCTTAACTCTGCATCCGGTTCCAGGAATAATTCATCAATGTGGTCACAAGCAACTTCAGGCCAGGCTTCGCATAGTAAATCTAGACCCTTAAATGCTGCTTTACTTCGGTTTTTATCACTAGATCTCAACTCATTGTGAATTATTATGTCAACACCGGAAGGAAACACTGGTGCTGAGAATGAAAGTGCTGCACTAGCAGCTTTTCTAACCGAAAGATCGCTGTCATCAAGCAAAACTGACAACCAATCAAACAATTCATCAGATTTTTGAGTCGCAACCTCTGGTAGGGCTTTGAGTGAAGAGACACGTATTTCAGGTTCATCATCCTCAAGCCCAAGCAATAATGCCTTGTGTGCTTCATTAGCTCTTACACCCTTAATTCTAGTAAGAGCCATAATACCATCTTTTCGCGTCAAATGATAATCCTTAGAGCGCCAAGGAATCTTACATTCTTCTATTATCCCCATAGCCAAAGGAATGATATCTTGGTCTGGAATTGCCATCCAAGGACCCTGTTCTGTTTCGATATACTGCTTCTTAGATTTAGACCTAGCAATATTGAGAGGTTTACCTGTTCGAGGATCTCTGGCAATGTAATCTTTACTCACAACAACTCCCCCGCGACCTGTGCAAGAGGACTGATGACATGAACCTGTTGATTAATTAAGGTAAATTTCAACAATTAGATTGAAAAGGTTTTGATTATTGTGAAGTATGTGACCGATGAAGATTATGAGGATATTCGCCGAGTCATAGCATTATGCTTTCGGGGCATCAAAAAAATGTCCGACATAGACTTAGAACGTGTTTTATCATTTGATATGGAATGGCTAAGCCCAGAACAATCTGAGCAAGTTGTCAGTAAATTAATGGAAACTGGATGGCTAATAGGGAATCGGGATGAGTTAAGCCCCAATTTTGAGATAAAAGATGTCTCAACACCAATAGGTTGGTTTCCTAGACCATCTAGGCTGATGTCACCTATTGATTTTGGCACAAGTACCACTGATGAAGTTGACAAATCAAAATCTAAAACAGCTGAAACAAAGCCAAAGAAGACAGTTACCGCAAAAGAACCTTTGGAAAGTAGCTCAACAGACCCTCGAAGTAAATTGTCAAGTAGGTTGATGAAATATATAGCTCGTCAAACTAAAATTCCTGTAGAGGAAATTGAAAGAAGAGCAGAGCGCAAACAAAAGGCTCTAGGGTATGCTACAATATGGCTATCTCTGGCATTAATAGCAAGGGAACAGAATCTAGTGATGGAGCAAATTATTACGGCTTTATCAAGCTAAATCATCGAGTTGAGGTTCAAATTCTTTCTCAATAACCTCTTCTTCCTTACTGCGTGCTGACAATTCCATAAGTACCGGCAAGAGAACCAGAGCCAGAAGTAGAGAGAAAACAACTGTGATCGCTGTTATCAATCCGAAGTCTTGGATAATTGGCATTGGTGAAAATAACAATACCATAAATCCAAATGATGTTGTTAAAGCACTCATTATCAAAGCCACCCCTGTAGTTGATATCGAAGCCCTAAGTGCGTCCCAGTGGTTATTTCTGCGACTTAATTCGACTTCGAATCGTCGCCACATGTGGATTGAGTAATCTATGCCAATACCCAAAGTAAGAGCCGTTACCATTACTGTTAATACATTCCATTTCAGACCAATTACCGCCATAGAACCAACAACCCAGAGAGATGCGATGCCAACAGGGAATAGAATGACTATAGCAGGCATAATCCTTCTAGTTAACAAGAATAAAACCAAAAATGATACTGCGAGTGAAATTAATGTTGATTCTATTTGCGATGATGATAGCCCTTCTAGGACAGACTGAAGCATTGCTAAATCACCAGTTACATACAAATTAGCATTGTTAGCCAAATTATATCTTAAAGTCCCGGATTTATCTACATCACCAAGCATATTTTCAAATTCTGTGACTACTTTTTCTGATTCTGCTGAAGTAGTTGCTTCAACTCTTATTTCATTTCTTAGATAAACTACTTCACCATCTTCCAAGTAAACGCTGTGACTGATTCTATCGGACCATGTTTCGCCACTGAGTGCATCAGCAATTGTTTCATTAGATGACAATGATTCAAAGGCGGCTGCTAGATTGCAAGGGAAATCATAGTCCTTGACGTAGACGCCACCATCTTGGAATACCTCTAAGTTATATTCATCGCCAAATGATGAATCTCTTAGAATAGCATCCCGCAAGATAACATATGGGCCCTCATATGATGGAGATGGGAACGTACCATCTGTACCTACAACATCATGATTTGATTCTAAATCCCCATGTAACCCTCTTAATTCAGTTAGCAGATTAGCATCAGCAGTTATTTTGTCATTGTCATTAGATGGTTCGAATAGGACATAGATTAACTTCCAACCAGCACTATCATAATGTTCAGACAGATCATCTCTAACGTCCATTATTTCCATATCTGGATCAACGAAATCTCCAAGGTCAAAATTGGTTTCAAGTGATGCTGCGCCAAATATAGAAGCACCTGAAAGAAATACTACTACTAGAAAAATACCAACTTGTTGTTTCTGTTGGACTTTCACTAAATTATTGGTTAGAATGGGCATAGTGAAGGCACGGGATTCGCTTGACCTCGGTTTGCTGTTGAAGAATACATGCAGTGCCCCAACAACAACTGTTGAAGTGATAAATGCGCACACAACACCCATTGCTAAAGCAATACCAAACGTTGTCAGTGGTGGAAGAGGAGAGATTATATTAGCCAAAAACGCTGCTACGGTTGTTATTACCGCAAGAGAAAGCGGGACTGATAATTTAGCACAAGCCCTAAGCCAAGATTCCGCTGGGTCCGGATATTGCTCCCTTAGAGCACTATTGGCTCTCTGAAGATGTATGGCGTAATCAATTCCAAGACCAAGAACCAAAGGTGCAACTGCTACCTCTAGAGCCGAAAATTCTACTCCGAATAGATTTAGTAACCCGTAGGTCCAAATCAGTGCACAAGACAATCCAACAAGCGGGAAGGTTACGTCTCTTGCCGATCTAAAGGTAAAGATTAGTAAGACAACTACCACTAACATTGCAAGTCCCACTAGCAGAGCCACGTTGTCCAGTGTCCTACTATCGATATCATGTGATAATAGGTCCAGTGATACAACGCCATACTCAAGGGATGATTCTGCTGAGAGTTCATCTAGCAAGTTGCGAATTTCTACTTGTATTTTCTTTCTCTCTTCCTCGCTCAATTCGGGGTCGATTTCCAAAACCCACAGTGTCGAAGATGCTAAAGGAGTTCCATCACCTTCACCTGAAGACAGATAGTCGCATGTTGGATTGATATCGAGGTCTTTATTGAGTAATGCAGACGAAGCATATGTTGCGGCTGAGAGAAATTGATCATCGCTGGTAAGCCTACATTCAACATCATCGGCCGCAATCAAGTCAATCAATTCATTCCAAGAACTAATATTGTCAAGCATTACACCATTGGCTTCTTCATCTAAAGCTGTTTGAAGAATACTAGGCGTAGTGGTCCAAACAACAACTGCATTATTTGACTCAGCAGACAAATTTTCGATTGCTCTTAAATGAACGTTCATTGTTTTAATATTATCTAAAGAAAGGATATTTTGTCCATCATCAGATGTTACATGGATAAACATTGGTCGAGTCTCATTCGGAAAGTTCTCGTGAATTCTTTCATGAGCTGTCTTCGCATTCGAATCAGGTGTAAAGGCATCTAAATCGGTATTAAAACTCGGCGGTGAGGTTGCTAAATTACCTAATAACACCACAGTGATTAGCAAAGTAGCAATAATTATGGGGACAGAAAGTTTTCTAAATTTGCCAGCAAAACCAGCCATGGACTCCTCGAGTTTCATGGTGTCCATAAGGTGTCCACAAAGATTAGGTAAAAAAGCAAGGCGGTTGTTAGATTATTAAAAGGCTTAAAATCAAGGATTCTTGTGGGACAAGGTTCAAAACAAGATGGCTTTTCGGATGGATGTTCGTCATGCCAGTTAAGGTACTTATCAAGGAAAAAAATGAGCTAAGACTGAGAGTTGTTGGTGAAAGCCATACCAGTTTGCAAATGCTTAGAGAGCGATTAAACAAGCACAAAGACATCGAGTATGCAAATTACTTCCCAGGACACCCTGAATTGGATCACCCTGAATTCTATATTCGCACTGCATCTAAGAAGGCTGCAGATAAAGTTTTGAACGATTTAGTCAGTTCTATCGCTAAAGAATTTGCAGATGCAAAGCTTTGAAGGCGATACAAATGGCTAGTTCAGACCCTGTGGCTAAAGCCATAGGACTGGAAGGTTATGCAACCAAATCTACCGGCATAGGCGGGGTATTAAAGGCTCGAGTTTCTGATTTCAGAGTCGATGAAGTGGCCACTCCTATCACCTTGGATTCACGTGGTCGGTTCACCGTTGCAAGAGTCACTTTGACTAATTGGGAAACCAATAAATTTTGTAACAATCTATCAAAGCGCTTAGGAATCTCGAGAAACCGAATATTTTTTGCTGGAACAAAGGACAAACGAGCAATAACACAACAAACTTTCATAATTGACGCCACACAACAAAAAGTCGCCCAAATCGAAATACCTGATGTAGAAATTGAGATATTAGGCAGAACCCATCAAAAGATAGGTTTTGGCAATCATCGTGGAAATCGATTTACTATTGTTGTTAGAGGATGTAGCCACCAAGATGGCACCCCGATGAGTGAACAAGAAGCATTAGAAGAAGTTGATAATATAAGGGCTAAATTAGTTGATTCTGTTGGTGATGGATTATTTCCTAATTGGATTGGACCACAACGGTTTGGTTCTGGCAGGCCAGTTACAGCAGAAGTGGGTAAGCATGTACTGAATGGTGATTTTAAGCAGGCAACTCTGACTTATCTTTCCATGGAAGGATATGAAGAAAATACTGAAGTCGCAGGTTTTAGAGCCTATGTAAGAGAGAATGGCCCAGTTAAAGAAGCGTTAGAACTCGCCCCAAAATGGCTTGGTTTTGAAAGAAGAATGCTTGAACACCTAATCGATAAACCTGATGATTATCTTGGAGCCTTTAGAAAATTACCCAACAATCTTCAATTGATGACCATTCATGCGGCACAATCCATCATTTTCAATAAATCACTTCACAAAAGGATTGACTCCGGATTGCCAATTTCAACACCAGTTGCTGGTGATTTAGTGGGTAGAGTTGATGAAAAGGGACAACTGGATGTTGCAAGTTGTGTTACCGTTGATGATCGCACCTTACCTAGAATTACCAGAAATTGCCAAATGGGCAGGTTAGTGACAACTGGTCCTTTACCTGGAAGTGAAATCTATACCTCGTCAGGGGAAACTGGTGATATTGAACTAGGTGCGATTACTGATTATGGACTAGACCAAATCGACTGGCAAGTTGAAGAAATACCTCGCTTATCATCAAAGGGGACCCGCAGGGCTTTAGTGACAAGTTATCAAGAGTTATTTGTCGATGTTGTACCTATTGCTCTTGAGGAGTCATTAGGAGAGAAATGGCAACAAGGACCTAAAGAAAATAGTCGTTGGCACCCGGAAGGAGCGTGTTTAAGGTTTAGATTCACACTATCTTCAGGAAGTTATGCTACAACTCTTCTTAGAGAGTTTATGCAATGTCCTTTGAATCAATTGTGATCAAATAAGGCCCATTGAAAGAACTTCAATTTCACCGACGCCTGCTTTGGCAGACATCAAGGCTTCGAATTCATCAGTCAGTCCTGGCCCATCATTCATAACGACATGAACCTGAACGAATTTGAGTCCAAACGCAAGAGGTTTTACTTCCACTTGTTGAACATCATATACATCATTAGCAAGGCTTTTGACGTAATCTGCTATTGCTTCAGGATTTACATCCTCTACATCTGAATCTGGATTAAGTTTGTAAGTCATTACTACAAGTCCCATAATATCACCTCAGGGCCCTTGATAGCCACATTGTGTGCAGTTGTATAGAACTCCTTGGTTTCTACACCTAGGACTTCTTCCGATTGATTCTTCATTACACCCAGGGCAAGGGAAGGAAGTTGACCCTTCCTCAACTAGCGGAACTCCAGATGCTGTACAATTTACTGCTTTCTCACTCACGATAATGCCTCAGGAACAAACTTGCCCACGACCTTCCCTTCTTTATGGTTGCGTGAGATTACAAAACATAAATTCACTATAAATTAGTAGATTTACCTGTCAATGATCCTAAGTTTACCTGTTGAACCAGTGCTGACAACTAACTCCCCGTCACGCATTTGACACCAACCTGATTCAATTCTGATGATGTCGCCAATTCTTATTTGGTCTATTTGTTCATTCCATAATATCAAACCAACAAGTCCGGTTTCATCCCTACCACAAGCTGCAGCAACAGGACCGGTATAAGATTCGGAATAGATTAGCCTACGAGGATATATTCGTAGCATAATTAGATCAAGTTGGCGAACTGGCCTGTTCGGTCTTAAGTCGGTGACAAATTGTCGTCCTTTTTTGTACACTCTAGGCTTGGTAATTGACTTACTATTTTTCTTCATAAATAGAAGATTAGCATTAATGTAGATAAATCAATTGACCTGTTTTTTCTTGCGAATTTTGAATGATGAATATACTTCAGTTTCAACTTCCTTTGATTCAGGGTTTAGTTTTTTGTCCAATAATTCTTCATAGGTTTTTCTTACCACTGTGGTGCCACGTTTCCATGGCATATGATTGCGACAGACCAAGTATACCTCGGAAGAAGAATTTCTTGATGCCATTGGAGAGAATCTTCGCACTTCAGAGAAATATGGTTTAATCGCCTCTATTAGTTCTTCAATTCCTACTCCTTGGAATACTTTTGTGGTAAACGAACCACCGTAGCCCAATAAATCAAGAGAAAAATCAAGAACATCAGCAACTAAAGTCATAGCAACTGCTTGATCTACATCCCAATTACCAGTAATGTCAGGAGATATGTCAGAAACTATTGTATTGATAACCCTACCATCCAATTCTGAAAGGATTCTTTCTTGGGTAGATTCTTCAGTAATATCTCCCACCAATAACACCGCACCTTCAACCGGCTGACATGGTTCCAAATCAATACCGATTACTGTACCCTCATCACCGACTAATTCAACTGCTACTTGTGCCCATCCACCAGGATGGCATCCTACGTCAAGAACTACATCACCTTCTCTTACAAGTTTGAATTTTTCTTGAATTTGTAGTAACTTAAATGCAGACCTTGCACGGTAACCACTGGCCTTGGCTTGACGCCTCCAAGAATCTCTTTTGTGATTCTCAATCCAGTGGTCAGCCATAATTCCCCTCGGCCACGGCTCAACTATCTCACAAATGAACTTAGCCTACACATTAGGACATATACTGAAAGAGGAAGACCTTCTACGCTTAATCAAGGAGCAGAAATTATGTTTAATCGACGTATCGGTTTGGCAGTTCTTATCGCTGTTCTAATTACATTATCCATGCAAACCTCGAATGTTACAGCAGTAGTAAAAGAATATTCAAGCGATTGGGATGAAGAACTCATTATCACCGGCGGTCGAACTATTTTGGTTGAAGAGTTAAGCGCCACATGGTGTGCAAGTTGTGCTGAGATTGACCCATATTTGCAACAGGTTGCTGATTCGCACGGATCAAGAATTAGCATTGTAACCTATCACCCACCTGATGGCGAGGATGCTTTTCAGCCTGAGGCTGCCAGCCATAGGATTGATCGCATGAAATTGATTAATCCTGATTTGGGTTCAACACCTTCTTTTGTGGTAGAAGGTGGAGAGGTTAGAGTTGGACCAAATTCATGGCCTGATGTCCAGAAAGACATCCTAAAGAAAGAAACAGAAAATCAGCAATATTCTCAATTGGGATTTAGCATAAATAAAAATTCAGACCAGTACACTGCAAGAATTACCAACTTTAGCCCTATATCTGTTGAATATGACACTCAATTGACGTTCCTTTTGATGAAGCATGAGCTTGTTGTCCCAGAAGGTTTTGTCAACCCAGCTGGTGATTCTCGAGACAGAGTAGTAACTGCGGTCGCTACATGTAATTTGGCACAAAATAACATAACACAAAGTATTGGCTTCATATCGTCAAACAGTGACAATTGTTCAGATAATTTCTCTGTTATGTTTAACAATAGCGAGAAGTTTAGTTTAGTATTAATTCATGAATCAACAGAAAATGAACTAACTAATAATTCTCAGTTAGGAGAAAACTTGGGATTAGTAGAATTTGCTTACAGAGACATTACGATTGATGAAACAGATGATTATCTATCAATAGTAGTTATTTCAATGATTTCAATAGGAGTATTATGGGTAATTTATGAGCGCAAGTCTTCTTGAATTCGCCTTAAAAGAATAAAAAATTACCGTTTAACGGTAGATTTGTCGAACATCTGACCAAATACTTGATAACCTACCGTGACCATGTATTAACATGGAAGAATCATGGGAAGATGTTTCGTGGCAAGAGGATGAACCTCTAAAAGAATGGTATGTAGAATACATTGCAGTAGTCAACAAAGAAAAATTTCACCACATGACTGTTTTATTTGGTGAAGATTTACAGGATGCTCAGAGAAGTCTGCTTCATGAAGTTAGACGGATGTATAGTTCATCAGTTGATAGTATAGACATAACCGTAGTCAAAATGAAAGAAACCTCTGGCAACACCGACGCAGCTTTGTTTGAAGGAATGTTTGTACCTTAAACAGCCCTCTCTTGGTACACTACAGCAATCTCTTTCCCATCAACAAGTAGATAATTATCAAAGTCATAATTAGTAACTCCATCGATGGTCATGATTAATTCATGAGTGGAATTTACTCGGTAGTCAAAGATTCCTGTTTCATTAAAGTGGACGCCCCAAATATCAAAAAAAACGCCAATTGGAATATCGATATCTTCGTTTGATTCGATGTGTAGTTTACCTGATCCGTCATGAGTATGGACTGCATGCATATTACCACCCTCTTGGTTGCATACCTCTGTGTTGATACCAATAGATGACGGAATTGCATTTTCAACTCCGTTGATGTATATATTGAGATTTGAATGGTCGTGTCTTGCTAAACCGGAATGATCCAAACAGTTTTGCGCAATAGGATCTGGGTTATCTGCGGTACTAGAAAGTATAATTTCATCACTCTCTGAAGATTCATCCTCAGATTGGTTGAACAGTTCACCACCATATTGCTGGGCTAGCAATATCAATAATGCTGCTAAAGATAAGGTGGTAATTATCGACCAAATCCTAGTTTCAGAGTTCACAATATCACCAATTATTTGGCCGATGTTGCTTTCCAAGCTGCGTTATCGTCGTGAAGTTTTCTAAGTCGCAGGAAACCAACTAATGCAGCAACATTGGCGATGTGGGCAGTAGTGCAATAAAGACAAATTTTACCTTCTTCAATCTCATAGGAAACAAGTAGCAATATAACGAAAATACCTGCTCCAGTAATCAGTGTACCTAGTTGAATG
>Ga0208277_1002460_pt1 | contig 10449 bp, 5 predicted proteins | sample ETNtaG_5_FD_185782 | JGI IMG/M metagenome (GOLD analysis project Ga0208277, IMG submission 185782) | Marine microbial and viral communities from oxygen minimum zone, Eastern Pacific Ocean - ETNP201406SV205 (SPAdes) (version 2) | ecosystem: Environmental > Aquatic > Marine > Oceanic ...
TCATTAATTTTTATAGATTATAACAATTAATTAACGATAAACTGAATAAACTGAACACAATGAAACAAAAAATGAAAAAAATATTATACTCATGCTTTTTGTTTGTGAGTAGTTTTGCCATAGCGCAAACTACTGCATCTGGGGTAGTGACCGATGGAGCGCAACCGCTTCCTGGTGTTACTGTTGTAGAAAAAGGTACTGGAAATGGAACTGTCACTGATTTTGACGGTAATTATACACTGACCGTAAGTGAGGATGCAACTATTGTCTTTTCTTACATAGGTTTTGCAACTCAAGAAATATCTGCTAGCTCAGGTTCTTTCGATGTTACTTTAAGTGAAAGTGCTAATGAACTTGATGAAATTGTTGTCACTGGTTATGGTACTCAGAGAAAAGCAACTCTTACGGGTTCGATTGCTACTATTGGTGGAGATGATTTAGAAAAATCATCCTCTCCTAACTTAGGAACTGCACTTGCTGGAAAAGTTGCTGGAGTTTTTATTGATCAAAATAATGGTGCTCCTGGTGCAGATACACCTGCTGTACGTATTAGAGGTACTAATACATTCAACAATTCTTCTGCACTTGTCGTTATTGACGGTATCCCCGATAGAGCGGGTGGGCTTGCCAGAATTAACCCTGCTGACATAGAAAGTATATCTGTACTTAAAGATGCATCTGCTGCAATTTATGGAGCACGAGCTGCAAATGGAGTAATACTGATTACTACCAAAAGAGGAAGTGAAGGCAAAGCTAAAGTCAAAATTACATCCAATTATGGTTGGCAAAACTTTACCACAACTCCTGATATGTTAACTGGTGCAGAATATATGGATTTAGTTAACCTTTTAAATGTGTATAAATTACCTGTTGGGGAATGGGCTGGTGCGAATGCTGTAAGGGGACAACCTTTTACTCGTCCTAATGGGGAAGTTTTAAATCCAACCTACCCTACCGCACGTATCGAAAGCACTAGGGCTGGAGATGACCCATGGCTTTATCCAGATACAGACTGGATGGAGGCAGTACAGAGAAGAAACGCTCCAACCACAAGACAAAATGTTCAGATAACTGGTGGAGATGAAAATGTAAAATATTTAGCTTCAGCTGGCTATTTAAGACAAGACGTGAACTTTAAAAATGCACCTAAAGGATTTACTCAGTATGACCTTCGTCTTAACTTAGATGCAAAAATTAATGATTTTTTAAGTCTTGATGTCGGTTTGTATTCTAGACAGGAAGAAAATTTAACTGCAACAAATGCACCTGGAAATGTTTTTAATGATTTAGTTCGACAATATCCATGGTTTCCTGCTTATTGGCCAACTGGTGAATACGGTCCAGATATTGAAAACGGAAATAATCCTGCCATCCGTGTTACTGATGAGCCAGGTTACAACGATAGAAGTACTAACTTTGTTCAAAGTAATATAGGGCTTAACTTTAAGGTTCCTGGAGTAGAGGGCTTGTTACTTAGAGGAAACGTTTCTTATGATAAAATGAATTTTGATCAAAAAGTATGGCAACGTCCTTGGGAGTTATATACTTGGGATGGAGTAAATAGAGATTCATCTGGATTAACTGCTTCTCAGAGAGGTCCTGGCGATCCAAGCTTACAACAAGATCACACCACTAGAACAGATCTTACAGCTATATTTAATGCTTCCTATGAGAAAGATTTTGGTGATAGTTACTTTAAAATTTTAGGAGGTATTACAAGAGAGCAATCTGAAATAAGCTTTATGAGGGCTTTCAAGCGTTTTTTCTTATCTAATGATTTGGATCAATTAAGTTTTGGAGGTCAAGATGGACAATATAGCCAAGGTACTGGAAGCGAAATTGCTCGTATTCATTATTATAGTCGTTTGAACTACACCTACAAAGAAAAATATCTTTTAGAAGCAGTTGTTACTTATGACGGCTCATACACATTCCCTGAAGCAACACGTTATGGGGTCTTCCCTGGAGTATCAGCGGGTTGGGTTGTATCTAAAGAATCTTTTTTTAATGTTGGTTTCTTAGACTACCTTAAATTGAAAGGATCATGGGGGCAATTAGGAAATGATAATGTTGCACCATTCCAATTCTTAGCATCATATGGCTTCTCTGCAACTAGTTTGGGAGATGTTGTTACAACAGCATTTGAAACAAAAGTTCCTAATCCAAACATTACTTGGGAAACACAAACATCGCAAAACTTTGGATTTGACTTAAAAACTTTAAACAATAGACTTTCTCTTGGATTTGAAGTATTTAATAATACAAGAGTGGACATTTTAACTTTACCTAATAAGACTTTACCTGCATACAGTGGTATTACACCACCGGCTCAAAATATTGGTGAGTTTAAAAACGCAGGTATAGAGGTAACTGCCGGTTTTAATGGCGAAAGTAATTCGGGGCTTACTTATAATTTTACATTTAATTTCAGTGATTCAAATAACGAATTGGTATTTGTTGATGAGCCTGATTTAGCTGATCGTCCTTGGCAAAGAGAAACCGGAGGAGAAATAGGAAGACCTCTTCGCTACAGAATGACAGGTATTTTCCAATCACAAGCTGAAATTGACTCAGAAAGTTTAGATTATAGTGCGATAGCACCACTTCTAAAACCTGGAGATGCAAGAGTTGAAGATCTTAATGGTGATGGTAAAATTACACCAGCTGATAAGACTCGAGTTGGAGGAAGTACATTTGCCGATACTCAGTTTGGTCTTAACACTGCCCTTACGTATAAAAACTTCGATTTTAATATGTATTGGAATGGTGCTGCTGGTGGATTTAATTCATATGAATGGAGTTTCATGTCTGGAACACTTGCCAATGTGCAGCGTGATGTTTTTGATCGTGCATGGTCTTTAGACAATCCTAATGCCCCTGCCCCTCGTCTAGCTGATAGAGGTGACCAGTGGTATTCAAATCAAACAGATTATGCTCTTATAACCAGAGACTTTATAAGATTAAAAACTCTAGAATTAGGATATAATTTTAGTGATTCTATCACAAGTAAAATAAATGCTGATAGCATTCGCCTTTCTGTAACAGGGACTAATTTAATTACTATTACAGATTTCCCATTTGATCCAGAAGTTGTCCAAAATGGTATTAATGTAACTAATACTAGAGGCGCAAGTGGAGCAAATGTGAATAATGGTGGTGCTTATCCACTTTTAAAAACAATAATAACCGGAATACAAATAACCTTTTAATTAATATATAAACATGAGAAAAATGAAGAAGACTATAATTAAATGTGCTGTTGGATTTATGTTTGTTTCGGCAATAATAAGTTGCCAAGATGATTTTTTAAGTACAACACCACTAAGTGAAATTGCTGAATCAAATGTTTGGTCATCAGCCAAGCTCGCCGAAGCAGCAGTTCTTGACTTGTACCAAGCAACTTGGGCAGGTACATTAACCAGAGAGGAAACAACAGATGCCTTTACCGACCAGGCAGTTTTCACACATCCAGGTCGTGGTGTAGATGGCTATACTGAAGGAAAAATGAATCCTGCTGGTGGCTACATGGATATGCAATGGATGAGTTGGACCCAACTTTATCCGTTCATTAGAAGTGCTAATATTGCTATTCAAAAACTAACCGCTAACGAAGGTGGTCTTGAAGCTGGTCTAACGAAAAGATTACTTGGTGAAGCTCATTTTATGAGAGGTTATCTTTTTAGCCAATTAATGAGACAATACGGAGGTGTTGTCCTTTTGACTGAACCTCTTACATTAGAAAGTGAGGCTGAAAATCCTCGTTCAAGTTTTGAAGCTACTGTAAATCAAATAATTTCTGACTTAGATCAAGCAATTTCATTATTGGCAGATGCACCAGCAAGTAAAGCAAGAGCTCATAAATTGACAGCTCATGCTCTCAAATCTCGTGTTCTTACCCATGCAGCAAGTGATTTGCATGATGCTACAAAAAATGGTGGGGTTTCAACAATAGCTTCCTATGGAAATAAAGATCTAGTGAGTTATACTAGTGGATCTCAAGCTGCACGTTGGCAGGCTGCCAAAACTGCTTCAAAAGAACTTTTGGATGCTACATCAGGATATAAGCTTGATTACAGTGAACCTGCTTCTTTTGAGGAAGCTCAACAGAATTATGAAGACATCTGGTTGCAAGGTGACAAAAATCAAGACTTCATTTGGGGAAGAATGATTGAAGGCTTTGGTTATGGATCTAGGACATATCCAGGTGGTGACGGTTGGTCTCAAGGACCAGGAATGGTTGCTCTTTATCATGGTCCAAATGGTTATCATGAATGGGCAGGTACTACTCCTACAGGAGCATTAGCAGATAAATATTCTATGAAAGATGGTACTCCGTTTGACTGGAATAACCCTGCACATGCTGCTGACCCCTACACTGATCGTGAGCCTCGTTTCTATGCTACTCTATTATTTGATGGTGCTACATGGAAACAAAGAACTAGCGATGTAGTTAAGTTTGATAATTTCAACGAAATTCAGACTGGTTATTATACATTTAAAGACGGAACTATTGTAAATGGTGTTGATACCCGTCAAGGTCCAATTGAAGACTGGAACGGATCAAGAACTGGTTACTATTTCAAAAAATTCTCTGATCCTACTCTTCCAGCTTCGTGGCCAAACAATCTTCAAAAGGTTGATGCTCCATACATTCGTTATACAGAAGTTTTACTGAATTACGTAGAAGCAACTATTAATCTTGGACAAGAAGGTGATGCTAAAGCATGGTTAAATAAACTTCGCTTTAGAAATGGTCTTCCCGAGGTTACTGAATCTGGTGCTGCTTTAGTTGAAGTTTACAAGAGAGAGCGAGACAAAGAGCTTGCAAATGAAGATGCTCGATTATTTGATATGAAACGCTGGTTAGAAGGACCTTATTCCCTTGACAAGCAAGTTCAACAAGCATTAATTCAAGCTACTCAAAAATCAGGAAGTTCGATGACTCCTGCTAACTATAGAAAGAGTACTGATGACTTTGAATATAAGTATAGGCCAACCGATATCGTTTTTGAAAATAGAGTATGGAGAGATCAAGTATACTTCATGCCCATACCTCAAAACGAAATTGACCGTGACCCATCTTTAGTTCAGAATCCTGGATACTAAATTTTAGGTAACGATTACTGTTAAAAAAACCCCGCTATCCGGCGGGGCTTTTTTATTTTTGAAAAAACAAGCTCATGAAGAGGATATTTAGATTAATAGTTGTTTTGTTTTTTGTATTTGCCTGCGAATCTGATAAAAAACAATACACAAAATTAGATTCTAAAAAAACTAACATTGACTTTGTCAATAAACTTTACGAAACCAATACAAGAAATTACTTTACTTACCCCTATATGTATTTAGGTGGTGGAGTTGCTGCAGGAGATTTTAACAATGACGGTCTCGAAGATTTATTCTTTACAGGAAATATGGTTTCCAATAAACTATATTTAAATCTTGGAGATTTTAACTTTAAAGACATTAGCGAATTTGCCGGAATTGCTGGAGATAATAGATGGTACTCAGGAGTAAGTATTGTTGATATAAATAATGACGGTTTTCTAGATATATATATTGCTGTAGGTGGAGAAAGTGGGCCAAATAATAATGTTCTTTACATAAATAACAAAGACAATACATTCACAGAAAAAGCCGGGGAGTTTGGAATAGATGATGATGGGTACAGCATGCATTCTACTTTTTTCGATTATGATAAAGACGGAGATTTAGATTTGTATGTTGCAAATTACCCTCCTACCAGTTTTAAAGCTCCGGTAGATTACTACAAATACATGATTGATAATCATGAGGCTAGAGATTCAGACCATCTGTACCGCAATGAAGGAAATCATTTTACTGATGTAACCAACGAATCTGGGGTCAGTAACTTTGGATTGAGCCTTGGTGTAGTTGCGTCAGATTACAATAACGATGGCTATCCTGATATATATATTTCTAACGATTTTAATGCTCCAGATTTTATGTATATAAACAACGGGGATGGAACCTTTACTAATGAAATCCTTAATTCACTTCAACAAACTTCGTTTTTTGGAATGGGAGTAGATGCAGCTGATTTTAATAACGACGGTTGGGTGGATATTTTTCAATTAGACATGAACGCAGCAGATAACTTTAGGTCTAAGGCAAATATGTCCTCAATGAATCCAGAGGTGTTTTATCAATCTGTTGCTCTTGGACTACATCATCAATATATGCAAAACTCTTTGCAGTTAAATCAGGGGAATCTAAACGGCTCCTCTCCTGCCTTTAGTAATATAGCACGTTGGAGCGGTGTTTCCTCTACCGATTGGAGTTGGGGTGGTTTGTTTGCAGATTTTGATAATGATGGTTGGAAAGACTTATATGTTACCAACGGAATACGACGGGATGTGAATAATAAAGATTTTTATAATCAACACCGTGCTTTTTTCAATAAAATGGAAAACGATCCTAAATACAAAAACAAAGAGGAAGAAGTAAAACTATTGTCTTATTTAGAAAAAATGCCCTCTGAAAAGCTAGCGAATTATTTGTTTCACAACCAACAAGATAAAGGTTTTGTAAATAGAAATACAGAGTGGGGATTAGATGAAAAAACATTCTCTAATGGAGTTATATATAGTGATCTAGACAATGATGGGGATCTTGACTTAGTGGTAAATAATCTTGAAGATTATGCTAGTATTTATAGAAATAATAACACAAATTCAAATTTTATCGGATTTGAGCTAGAGGGGAAGGATAAAAATATCCCGATTGGTGCTAGAATACATTTAAAAGCATCAGGAAAATATCAGATGCAGGAATTTAATCTTAGTAGAGGATATCTTTCATCTGTATCACCGAGAATCCACTTTGGGCTTGGAGATAGCACAAATTTGGATGAAGTTGTAATCGAATGGCCTGATGGTAATAGATCTAGATTGGTTGATGTAAAAGTTAATAAATATAATAAAGTAGTTTATAAAAAAACTTCCTCTAAAATAGTTGAAGATAAAGAAGAATCAATCAAAATAAAACAATTTGAGACCATAGCCCAAAAAGACCCTTTTATTCACAAGGAAAACCCATATGATGATTTTAAAGATGAAATATTACTCCCTCACAAAAATTCTACTTTAGGCCCTGCTCTTGCTGTAGGAGATTTAAATAATGACAGCAGAGAGGATTATATTATAGGAGGAGCTATAGCACAGGCTCCTGGAATCTTTATACAACAAGAGGATGGAACTTTCGAACAAGCAACCATTCCAATATTTGAAAAAGATAAATTTTATGAAGATCTAGGGATTGAAATTTTTGATGCAGATAATGACGGTGATCAAGATATTTACATTGCTAGCGGAGGAAATGAGTTCAATGAAGGATCTCAAGGCTATGAGGATCGTTTTTACGAAAATAAAGGTAATCTAAATTTTGAAAGAAATGAAAGTGCAATACCTGGTGCAAGGATAAGTGGACTTGAGGTTTCTTCGAATGATTTTGACCATGATGGAGACTTAGATCTTTTTGTAGGAGGTAGACTCAGTCCAAAAAAATATCCATATCCGTCAAGCTCAAGGATTTTAGAAAATCAAAGCTCTAATGGTAAAATAAAGTTTGTTGATGTCACAGATCAGAAAAATCCAGCACTCAAAAAAATTGGGTTGGTTACGACTTCTAATTGGCTTGATATAGACGGCGATTCATGGGATGATTTAATTGTTAGTGGGGAGTGGATGTCCTTGCGGTTCTTTAAAAATGATAAAGGAAAATCTTTTAAAGAAGTTACAGATGAAGTTTATCATTCTGAACATCGTGGATGGTGGAATGACATTGAAAAAGGTGACTTTGACAATGACGGTGATATGGATTTAATAGTTGGAAATCTTGGTTTAAACTACAAATACCAAGCATCAGTAGAAAAACCTTTCCGAATTTATTTAAACGATTTTGATAAAAACGCTACTTACGATATTGTGTTAAGTTATAAGTCAGAAGATACTGAATATCCCGTGAGGGGACGTCAATGCTCATCTGAACAGATGCCAGCAATTAAAGAAAAATTTAAGAATTATAATAGTTTTGCTAGTGCTTCGCTTGAAGAAATATACTCAAATCAAATGTTAGAAGAGTCATTAAAATATGAAATCAACTCATTTGAAAGTATCTATCTACAAAATAATGATGGTAAATTTATTGCTAAACCCCTTCCCTCCCAAGCTCAATTTTCAAATATAAATGCAATGATTGTGAAAGATATAGATCTTGATGGGAATCTTGATATTGTATTAGGAGGAAATCTTTACAATGCTGAGGTTGAAACACCCAGAAATGATTCGAGTTACGGACTTTGGTTAAAAGGAGATGGAAACAATGGTTTTTCCGCTCTACCACCAAGGGATAGCGGACTTGTTATGAGAGGAGACATACGAAATATAAAGTTAATAAAAGTAGGCGATGAGAATCATCTGATAATTGCAGCAAATAATCAGGCTCTTCAGCAAATTAAAATTAATTAATGAGATATTTTGCAATATTTCTTTCTGTTTTTTTTACAACGGGGTGTATGAATCAGAAGGAAAATAAATTTACAGATTTCCTAGTTGGGGAATGGAGAATTGAAAATCCTGTACTCCAATCATTTATTCGTTTTGAAGAGAATGGAAAAACTACATATTACTTTAATCAATTTAGTTATCGACTAGATAGCCTTGCTGAAATTGGGAAATGGAAATTAAATGAGATTCGAAGGGGAAAAGAAATAGATACTTTTATAGTCAAAATTGATAAAAAACCTCAGAATACAGTTTTTAAATTTATCCCCGTTGATAAAGACCGGATCAAAGTAATGGACGATATTGGACAAACATTTTTCACTCGTATCAAAAAAGAATAACGTTATAAATCTAGTTGATCAAATACATTACCATATGTATCAAAAGCAAAATAGTATGTAAGCTTTTGTTTCTCACCAGAATTATCAAGTTTAGTAAAGTCCAGGATTACTATATTATTTTTTTTATCTGGAATTAAAGTTATCTGAAGTGGGTTAAATGCTTGAAAATCTCTACTTTTTATTATTGATTTTAAAAGGATTTGCATCAGAACTCGACTAATTTTTTGCTTTTCTATTTTTACATCTAAATTATTTTTAACAGGTATTTCATATTGATCTCCATTAGCCTTTTGCCAAGAAAAATTAAAGTCTTTATCAGTAATACTTTCTTCCTGGGAAAATAAAAATGCAGTATTCAAAAAGATACAGAAAACAACCAAATAATAAAATCTGAAGTAACGAGCGATCATCAAATAATTTTTTCTAAATTTAAAAAAAATATACAATTAAGCATTGTATATAAATGGATCGAGGATTTATGAAGTCAGGAACTCAACTAACTTATTTATTGCCGCTTTTTTTTCTATTAATTGGATGTTCAATCCAAGAAGATGAAAAAGAATCTACAAGCTATAAATTACAAACTGAAGTATGGCCAAGTGAAGACAATGGAAAAATCATACCAAGTCAGGGAAATTATGATCCATTCACAATCAAAACTATATATGCAAGACCAGAACCCGGATGGGTATTTGATCGTTGGGAAGGTGTAGTAAATACTACTGATAACCCCACAGAGATCTCTTTTTATGATAATCTTGCCATAAGAGCGGTATTTAAAAAAGATACATTTAAAGTTAGGACTATAGCAGGAGGTAAAGGTAAGGGTAGTGATTTAAATCAACTTTACTATCCAACAGGAATTGCATTAGATCCTTCAGGAGACTTGTATGTTAGTGATATGTACAATCATCGAATCCAGAGGTGGAAACCTGGTGCTACAGTTGGAATTACGGCTGCTGGTGGAAATGGTTTTGGTTATGGTCCTTCTCAACTTGAAGAGCCTGGAAAAATTGATATTGATAGTCAAGGAAACTTATACATTGCAGATACTGGAAATAATAGAATACAAAAATGGGAATATGGAGGGCTGACTGGAACAACAGTAGCAGGTGGTAATGGACTAGGTAGCGAACTAAATCAACTGTATAATCCATTTGGTATAGCAGTAGATAATGATGGAACAATTTATGTTTCTGAGCTAAGTAATCATAGGGTAACAAAATGGAGCGCAGGAGCTTCTGAAGGTGAAATAGTTGCTGGTGGAAATGGGGAAGGAAGTGATCCAGATCAACTTGCAATTCCAATGGGCATCGCTATAAACAAAAATGGGGATCTTTTTGTAGCAGACACATATAACCATCGTGTACAGCTATGGGAAAAGGGAGCTACTAAAGGCAAAACATTAATTTCTGGTAAAGATTTTGATCCTGCTTACCAAATCAATTACTTTAGCGGTATTAGTATAGTTGACGACACTTTTCTTTATATTACTGATTATCAGCAAAAAAGAATAATTAGATACCATATTGATTCGGATACTTATGAAATCATTTCAACTAATGAATCAATAGAAAATGAGG
>Ga0208277_1002466_pt1 | contig 10439 bp, 7 predicted proteins | sample ETNtaG_5_FD_185782 | JGI IMG/M metagenome (GOLD analysis project Ga0208277, IMG submission 185782) | Marine microbial and viral communities from oxygen minimum zone, Eastern Pacific Ocean - ETNP201406SV205 (SPAdes) (version 2) | ecosystem: Environmental > Aquatic > Marine > Oceanic ...
TATTATTTTTATGATTTTGAGAATTGGCCCATTCTGCAACTTTCTCATACAAAAAAAGCCCTCCGTTTAATTTTTGGTTCTGAAAAATATGCGCAGATGCGTTTGAAGTTCTACATAAAATAAAGACTCCTTTATCTTCATGAACTAAAAAAGGATTTATGCTGTCCTCGCCCATAAAAGGATTCAGCGTAACAGCATCAAACCCAAAATGATCAAATATACTTTCAGCATATTGCCCTGCAGTATTCCCGATGTCGCCTCTTTTTGCATCGGCAATAATAATACAATCTGACCCGATGTAATCCACTGTCTCTTCGAGCCATTTAAACCCTTTTGAACCCCAACGTTCAAAAAAAGCAAAATTTGGTTTGAATGCTAGTGCAATATCTCTAGTTGCATCAATTATCTTTTTAGAATGTGCTTTAATATCTTCAAAATTATCTGATCCTAGAGCTTTCGCATTAACATCAATCCCAATACAAAGATATGATTTAATATCTTTAGCCCTTTTTTTAATTTTTTGATTGAAAGAAATCATGGGCGCAAATATACCGCGATAAAAAATTATTTAAAAAACTGAAATGTATAAGTTTTCAAAAGTTTAAAAATTGTGAATGTGAATCAGTATTTAAAATCTGTAAACTTCCTAAATGAATAAGACGAATCATCAAAATATTTCAGTTTCTAAAACAAATGTTATTGCTTCAAGCGGACTTTTTAAAATTGAACTTATTGAGGAATTAGGTACAGATGATTATAAACCTTTGATCACAATCTCACACTCTTTAGCTGAAAAATATGGTGAAAAATATATTCTTAACGAAACCACAATAGATAAATATTTTAACCGATCTGGGTCACTGCCAATCATTGCACGGTTTCAAAAGAATATTATAGGTTATATTATTGGAATGCCATTAGAACTTCTCTCTCAAGAGCCTTGGGCAAGAATGGATGACAATTATGGTAAGTTTAATACTATTTATACTTATGCATTTGTGATTCAAAATGATTACAAAAAAAATGGATATGCAAAAATATTAAAAAAAGTTTACCTTAATTGGGCAAAAAAACGAGATGGTATCCTTTACAATACTGGCCATGTAAAAACAGGAATATCATTAAATTTTAAAGGTCAAATAGATATTGTCGGGAGCGTAGATAACTGGCAAGGAACTGGTAAACAATTTGAATATTATCGTAGAACGCTAGATCCAGAAAACATATACCAAAAAAAATAATAGATTTTTTAAGCTATCTCATAAAAGGGTTCAATCGCAAAAAACATTAAGAGATTCCTCAGATAGATCTTTTAAAGCATTAATTCCCGCTCTCTCAATAAAATCATAGTTTGATGCTTTCTTACTAGCAATAACATGATCTAGAATTATTTTTTTAGAATTTATTTCTACTAATTTTAAATTAAGATAAGCCTCAGATTTAAACGCCTGTTTTCTGCTTTCTCTTCTTAGGTTATCATTTGAAGAAACCTCAAAATACATTTCAAGATCTGCATCATCATAACTATCTACAAATTCAACCTCGTAATTTGATTCAAAGCAGGATTTCATTGAATCACTAAACACAGATTTATCTATTCCAGATCCTAGACTAGTTATTGACCCCTTTAAAAACAATTTTGCACCATAAGGTAGAATCACAATATTAAACTCTTTTGGTTTTAAATCGAATATTCTTGAATAATTACCATTTATCATTTTATCAAAATCAATTTTAAAAGAAATATTAAATACTTTATTAATTTCTTTGTCAACTGGTTGAATCTTTATTGAATCCTCACCTTTTGATAGCAAGTAAGTTGTATCATTTAAGGCGCTATTAAATTGAATTATATTAATCCCATTCAAATTTTTTGAAGATGCCGTATCAATTATGGTTAGAGATAGATTCTGGCCTCTATTTATTATCGGTAGACCTTTGAGACTGTTTGGGGTAAATGAAAAATCTATTCTGTCATTAAAATTTGTTAAGATCAGTTTAAGTTTTTTAAAAGTATTAAAATGTAAGTATTGATTATTTTTATTTTCAGATATCAAATCAAAGTTCTCAACTACAATCTTTACAATTGATGATAGAGTTATAAATGTCTGATCACTAAAATCATTTTCAATTTGATCAAGTTTACCCTCCAAACCATAACTATTTAATTTATCTTCAATTTTAGCATAGTAAATATCCTTATCAATACTAGCTAATGCATATTTTGTATTATTATTATTAAAAACACTATCAATTTTTGTTAGAGATTTAATAACACCTGATCTACTGTCAATTATTTTTTTAGCAATACTATCTAGATATAGATCTTCGAGATCAAAACCATTATTTAATTTTTTTTTGATATCTAATAAGATCTGGTCTATTATGATAGATGAAGCAAGATTTTCGGGTTTGGTAGAATCACTAATAGTGCTTTGCCCAACGCCATACCATTTTTTATAATCAGATGATATACCTTTAACCCAACTAGGTACTCTTATTTTTTTTTTAGTTATTGGGACAGGTTCAGGCTTAGAACTACAAGATTTAAAAAATAATGTTAAAAAAAATAAGAGATGTAAAAAATAAAATCGATTCATATAGCGCTAGGATTACTTTATCCACAAATTTTTAGAATTACTTCTTTAGCTAAATTTTTTAATGAATTTATGCCTGCTTTTTCAATTGATTCAAAATCTGACCCCATTTCTTCAGATATCTTTTTCCAAAAAATCTTTTTATTAGAATACGTGTCTTTGATAATTAGAGATCCTGATGAATGCACAAAATTTGGATAAATTTTACTTATCTTGTCAGCGTTTTCTATTGCAGTAATATCAAATCGTAATAATAAATTAGAGTTAGAAATTTCATTTATAAACTCACCAAAATATTTGTCCTCAAAACAACCTTTAATTGCGTCAACTACATCTGAGTCTTTTAACTTATTATCAACATTATTTATTATGTTCTCAAAATAAATTTTTGGATTTTTTGATATTACAGATAGCTTTAAATCATTTTGCTTTAAACCAAAAAAAGCAACTAATGCTTCACTTAACATTGAGCTATATGAAATTTTAAAAGTTATTTCATAGCCATTTAAATTAGATTTTAAAGTTCTAGCTTGGTATTCTAGAGATCCATCTTTTTTGGTTATAAGAAGATCATTTTGATCATAATCAGCTAAAAATGCTTCAAGCCATAATCCTTTGATGGGCTGGTTTGATTTTAGATCTTTAACATTAACTCTAACTCGTTTACCTTCATTAACTAGTGGCATAGTTTTTAAAAAATCTGACTCAAAGCTTAATTGTAAGCGATCATTAATATTATCTATCCAAGCTTTGATCCTGTTTTTTATTTGTGATACCTTTTTATAATCACTTTTCGTCCCTCCAAACCCTACAAAAAATATTACTTGCTCAAAAGATTGAGCTATTTTTTTAAAATTTTCCTTTGAGATATTCTCATCTATATCATCTAGAGTTTTTTCACATTGATAGATAGCACTCCTCAGCTCTTTATTATAACTACTGATAAATTGATTTTTATCAAACTTTATCATAACATAGTTATTATTGTCATCAATAAAACGTTCTTCCTTACTAAAAAAATCAGGTAATTCCTTAACTCTTTTTCCCCAAGTAAGATCATCAAAGACAGTAAACTCTACGTTAAGTGAATCAGATATTTTTTTTCTTTCTTGAATAAAATTTTCTTTAATTACACTTATAATTTGATTAGATGCGATGCTATCTAAATTCAACTGACTATTTTTCCCGAGTTTAGAAATTCCATATATGAACAAACTATCTTCTGGAAGGCCATCTAGCCAAATAGGTCTTATTACTTTTGGTTGGGGAGCCGGTACGTCAATCTGTTTTGGTGAACATGAAAATATAAAAACTAAAAATATGTAAAATAGATTTTGCTTAGAAAAAACCATTTAAGTAATATAAAATATTTGCATTATACAACTAATTATATATAATCATAGTTAGCTAGAATTTCCCTAAATGCATTGAACTGTTCGTATGTCATATCAAACTCGTACAAGTATTTACCTTTAAAATAGACTCTAATTCTATTAGCATCAAAAAAGGTCAGTATCTGATCTGTATCAATAGGGTCATCTGATTTTTCTTGGTTAATAAAAGTAGATTCAACTAATTCTTTATTTTCAATATCAACCTTCAGGTTTATTCTTTTGTTATTATCTGTTAACAACTCAATCTCATTGTAATCCATCCACTGTGGGTCATGATAATCTGATCCACTCTTATCGATATATGTAGATCTAATGCGAAATTCTCTATTTCCATCTCTATGAACTATTAAGTAGAGTTCAATACCAAAAGAGATTGTATGAGCGACTTGACACAATGTGGTACGCAATGTTCTATAATAAGTTTTTCCACTTTTAGCGTCAAAAACAGACTCAACGTTGTTTTTAATAGATTCAACCATCTGAACTGCTCTTTTTTGTTTCCTTTCTTCAACCTTTTGAAGCCTTAATTGTTCTTTTTCAAATTCTATTTTTTCCCGATTAGCATTGTCATATTTTTTTTCAACTTTTTTCCTATCCCAATCTGGATATTTTTCTGATAGGACGATTAGCAGATTCATGCAGGCATCGTAATCTTTAATTTCATAGTAACTATGAGCTTGAGCATAAAGCGCTCCAGGAAGTTGTGATAAACTATCCATTTTTGATCTTAAAATATTTAATTCATCCTCTAAAGATTTTATCTTACCAAGCCTGCCTTTTAAATTTTTATTTTCGCCCTCAAGGACTGTTAATTCTGTTTCTAGGTCATCTACTTCTTCTTGCAAAACAGTTACTTGATTTTTTAATCCTTTTTTTTCACATCCATAAAACACACATAGGGATATAATAGCTAAAATAGTATTGGAATAATTTATTTTTTTTATAATGTTTAACATTTATTTAAGTTTAAAGATCTAGGCCAATTCCAGCTGATAAAGAGGCCCAATAGGAAGACCCCCCACTTTCTTCAAAAGTTATAGTATTGAATCTACTTGAAAGAGAGAATGAAAAGGGTAGCTTACCCAGCATCAGATTTAGATTGTAACCCACTACAAACCCTGATCCATGGTCATAGCTTTGAGTACCAACTACAAATTCTTTGACAACTTTTTCTCCACCAATTTTAATTATTTTTGAGATATTAATATTTAATAGCAATCCAGAACCAGAACCAAAATAGCTTCCAACTGTGTCAATTGATGATTCAAAGGAATATTTCGCACTTTCATATCCAATACTTGTTAAAAAAGAACCAATATTAATACCATATGGAAAGCGTATAAAAAAAGACGGCTCTACAAAAGAAGAATAGCTAGATAATGATGCTCCTCTCGATAAGACTTTCCCTAAATTACCATTTAGTCGCAAACCCGAAAGAGAACTCTTTTTAGTATTTTCTTCTTTAATAATTTTTATTTCTTCTTTTGGTAAAATTTTTACTGTTAGATCTTTAACTGGTTTTAGAGAGACTGTATCTGGTTTAATAACTTTTAAAATTTTAGAAGAATCAATTTCAGCTAAAGATTTCAACGTATCAGGATTTAGTATCACCATTTTAAATTTAGCTAGTAAGCTATCAATATTATTTTTTATATATACCTCAAAACCAGCCCTACCACCGCCCCATTCAAAACCATCTTGCAGTTGTTCATCTTTTATACCTAAGGAATCTAAGCTCTCAACTAAAGTGTTATACACCTCACTATCAAACTCTGCATTTTCAATAATACCAAGGTGTGTACGAAGTTGATTTAGTTTTTGATCATAGACAGAGCTCGTATCCTGAGCAAAAAGGTAAATAGGTAAAAAAATAGCCGTAATGATGCACTGTTTCATCATGTAAATATACGAACAACATTATGCGAAACTCTATATTCAGAAATATAAAAAGCTCTGCTATATATATAGCTATTTATGTCAATATTTACGATAATTTTCTTTAGTTTAGACTAAAAAATATAGGGCAGAAATAGTTTGCTCTTTTTTTTGTATGCCTCAAACTCTGGATACCTAGAAAGAGATCGATCTTTTTTAATCATATTTGGAAACCAAACAATGGCCATCATCAAAACCAAAACGACCAGCGGAAACCAGTGCATTGAAAGTAGTGCAAACGATAAATAAATAATAAGCTCACCAAAATAGTTGATATTTCTGCACCTGCTCATAATCCCGCTATCAATAAGCTTTCCTGGCCTTTGATTAAGCATTGTATGTTTATACATATCTGAGGAAAAATGTAAAAACACGCCTAGTCCAAACATGCTAATACATAAACCAATAAGCCAAACGGGAGCATTCTGCGGAATTCCATCATTAAAATATCCTGAATTTATAATCCAGCCTGATCCCCAATACAAAGTTAGGCCAAACCAGATATAAAGACCATACCATATCGATGTCTCTCTCTCCCATGTTGAATCTGGGAACAAAATACTTTTTGAAATCCATAGTATCCCATATGTGCCATGAATAGCCAAATATGCCCATGATGTTACACTATCCCAGGTACCATAGATATACATTAGAAACACCATAAATAATCCTGTTATGCCTTTGTGTATATCAATAAAATATTTTTCTTTGAGAGTCATCATCTCACCTCATATTTTTATAATTAATTTTTAGAATTTATCCCAATACTCGAGTCAGAAACCTCCAAAGTCTCCAGTTTGCGAGTCTTGATAGATTGGTCCAATCTTTTTCGGGTAGTATTGGGGGAAGTTTAGTAGCCTCAGCATCATCCCAACTATTATCATACCCTGTAACATCCCACAAAAGGTCAGCACCATCAAAACCTGAATCGACAACTATACCTGCCGGATTACTTCCGTTGTTTTCGTAGCTATTATTGTGGATCCAACAGGCCTGAGGAATTGGATCGACATCATAATTATTTCCAGTTCCAAAAAGAAGATCAAGTCCGATCAGTCCAATACCAAAAGAATCATTATTTATTATTGTATTTTTCGTAACCTCAACCTCATCTCCCGCCATTATAAGAATACCAGTTCCACTAGGAACGCGACTAACTATCGCGGTAGGGTCTGCAAAGTTTTCATGGTTATTATCATGGATATAGTTTCCTATTACCTTACAGTTGATAGATACCTTGGATGGGTTATTAGGTAATAAAAAAACCAAAACACCACCGGTGTTATTGTAGACCTCGTTGTTTTCAACTACCGCATTAACAGAATTCTCGATTTCAATGCCGGTGACATTACCATGAGCGATATTTCCTCTGACAACAATGTCTTTTGACTGTCCAACATATATCCCGGCATCGCTGGTTCCAGTTACTATACAATCCTCAATAATCACACCTACACACTCCACCGGATAGATACCATAGAGCCCGGTATTGTGACACTCCAAACTTCTATAGGTAACGTTCCGGGCGTGGTTCAACATCACCCCGTTTGCGGTATAGTTTTGAACAATGATGTCCCTAATCTCTATATCACTCCCAGAGCCAACTGCGGCATCAGATAAAACGCTATAACCATCTAAAACAGTTAGCCTTTTTCCATCTTCTACAGATCCCATTATTGTGATTGATGATTTATCAAGAGCTAGCATCTCATGATAAACTCCGGGTGAGATTATCACCGTATCCCCTGGTGCTGCCATATCAATTCCGTCTTGTATTAACTGACCAGCTTTCACGTATATTTTTTTTCCAATTTGTTTAAGAGAAAGAACACGCTCTACTGATTTTTCTTTCCTATATCGTGCTAACTCTGGCGACTGATTTTCAAGCTTTTTGACGATAGGGAATCCAGAAGGAACCTTATTTGGAATCTCTGGTTTATTCGACTCATCTGTAAGAGTATGTAAAAAAGAAATTAGATCTTCCTTTTCTCTATCAGTTAGTGAGAATGGCCTGATCTTATCATCCAGCAACTCTTGGGTAATCCCATGCTTGATACCCCCGCCATCTGCATAAAACTCAACGACCTCATCAAGTGTGTTAAATATACCATTATGCATATAAGGCGCAGTTAGTGCAACATTCCTTAATGTAGGAACCTTAAAAGCCCTTTCGTATCCCTTGCCCTTAATATCATACCGTCCGAGGTCTGGCTTATCTGGATCAATATCAGGAACACCAATTGCCTTAAAATCAGGATTATTAAATGTCGGAATATTGTGACACTCAAAGCACCTAGTCTTAAGAGACCTAAATACATTTAGACCATGTCTTTCCTTCACTGAAAGGGCACTGTTATCTCCACCAGCGTATTGATCAAACCGAGAATTATTTGATAAAATACTTCTCTCAAAAGCAGCAATCGCATAAAGCACATTTTTAAAATTAATAGGATTATCAGTTTCAAATGCTTGATCAAAAAGGTCTCTATATTCAGCTATGTTTTTTAATTCCTTTTCTAGCTCAATACGACCCTGATTCATCTCATTAGAGTCTGTTATTGGGAACATCGCCTGGTGCTCTAAATCTTTAGCACGACCATCCCAATACTGAGCATGGTTAAACCCAACATTCCAAAGTGTCGGAGATCCTCTTCTTAAAACGGCTCCGCCTACTCTCTTCCGGCCTATGCCTTTACCATTATTTCCCATAGAAAGTCCCCTGTTATCTGAGAACCCAAGATCCGGGTGGTGACAATGTGCACATGAAATGGTATTATCTCCAGAAAGGACAGGGTCGAAAAACAACATTTTCCCCAATTCTATTTTTCCCGGGGTGTCAGGGTTATCATCACGCTGAACCATTTTCGGAAATGGTCTCTGAAGGTTACTTGATGATAGAATGGCATTAAAGTAATTACCTGATTTTTTAATTATATTTTCACTCTTATAATCAACACCTTTTTCAGAGTCTAAATTTTGAGAAGGGAAAAAAAGGAAAACCAGAGTTAATAATAAAACACTGCCATATACTTTATGGCTGGTTTTTATCGTTTTATTCATAAACTATAAAGTTTCTCTATCATTAAAAAATTGAACGTATACCTCCTTTGGAGGTGCAGGCGTAACTAAGCTCACAAAAATTAATACAAACACAGATAGTCCGGCAGCTGGATAGGTGAGCTCTTGCAAAAACGGATGCATCTGACTAAAACCTTCCCAGCTCGGAAGAAAAAATGTCCATACGATGGTCACTAACGCGCCAGTAATAATTGATGCGACAGCCCCCTCTTTTGTGGCACGTTTCCATAAAAAAGCAGCCAAAAGCGAGGGTGTAAGTGAAGCACCATAAATATTATAGGCTGTAAATGCTGCATTTAAAACAGTCTTAAACTGGCTCACGAGAAGGTAAGCAATAAATCCAAGAGCCAGCACGAGTACCCTACTAATAAATATAATCTGCTGCTCGCTGGCCTTAGTATTGATATATCTCTGGTATACATCTCTGGTTAGATTTGTCGCTGGTATCAGCAAAAATGAGTCCGCGGTAGAAACAATAATCGCCATCATTGTTGAAACTAAAAGTAGACCAATGAGAAGAGGGAGACCACCGTATTTTGCAATAGCAGGTATCACTGACTCGCTACCTGATTGCCTCGCTGAAAGCAAGTCAGTCTCCGCAGGTAGTTGTCCTAATTGACTGGCCTCGCTTATAACAGAAGCCTGACTGTCAGCAACAAGATCAGGCATCAACCCCTTTTCTGCTGCGACGCTTCCTGTAAGACCAAGAAATGAAATACTAGACTCTAAGATAATTACCCCAATGATCCAGAAAAAAACAGCCTTCTTTGCTGAACCACCATCTTTAGCACTGAAAATTCGTTGGTACATATTTGCGTCACCCATTAGCAAAAGCATCGTTGGCACAAAAAAACTAATCGCTATAATTGGCCCAGAAATATCGCCAACTCTCTCAAAAGCCCAGTTCCCAAACATACTCCACTTTCCTGCTTGATCAGCAACCGTAATTATCTCTCCAATGCCACCAACATTGTAAATCATATAAAAAAGAGCAGCCAGAACACCTACACTCATCAGCACGCCGTTAACCACGTCTGTATATACAACAGAAAACATACCAGCTAGTACGGTGTATGATATCGCAAATACTGCGGTAATAACAATTCCTGCCTCAAGTGAGATGTAGCCATCAGACACCATAGAGAGAACCTTTCCTCCGCCTCTAAACTGATAAGATACGATCGTCAGGTAAGCAACGACTGTCGTTATCGTAGCAAGAACCGCGGCAATCCTGCCGTAGCGAATTTCAAAAATATCTGGAACTGTAACCTTACCAAAATTTCTAATCCTTTTAGCAATGAAATAAATTAGAGCGATGCCTAACCAAGCTCCAGCACTAGACCACAATGCAGCAGGTCCATTTCTATAACCCAATCCAGCACCACTAAATAATGAGCCACTACCCATCCATGTCGCAAGTAAAGTCCCAACAAGG
>Ga0208277_1002470_pt1 | contig 10432 bp, 4 predicted proteins | sample ETNtaG_5_FD_185782 | JGI IMG/M metagenome (GOLD analysis project Ga0208277, IMG submission 185782) | Marine microbial and viral communities from oxygen minimum zone, Eastern Pacific Ocean - ETNP201406SV205 (SPAdes) (version 2) | ecosystem: Environmental > Aquatic > Marine > Oceanic ...
TCTATTACATCTAAATTATCGAGCCACAAGCTATCTTCAATTATAATATCAAATACCCTGTCTCCTGACGAGTTATAGTGGTTATCCGAAAACATCAAACTTAGATTATAGTATCCTGGAACCAATCGAAGTTTATAACTCGCGACTCGGTTCAATGATGTTCGATAAACCGTATCATTTGTAGTCCCGTCTATATCAAATGACTCATCAATTATTTCGTAGTTGCCTCCTTCATGACCATATTGCTTACTCGGCCCCCAAACTTGGTCACCTAGATAATTACCGATGCTATCACCGGCAATATTTATTAATGCACTAGTCATCGGTTCTGGTGATTCAATCCAAACTACTTGCCAATCAATTGTGTTTGGTGGAGAACTATCATCCTCTATGTTAAATACTCCCATAGTCGTAGCGTCAAATTGGTCTGTATTCATCGTCAATTTAACGGTACGCTGATCTTCCATAAGTTCAGCATCTGTAAAAATTACATTTGGTAGACTATAGTTATTAATCTCCTCTGCACTCAAAATGGTTATTTCTTCCGAAAAACGAATATCAAGATTATTGCCTTTATGCAAAGCCCAAAGTGCAGAAGGTATCGTATTATCAATAAATCCAATATCAGTAGGATTTGTCAAACAAAGAATCATATGCCCATCTTGGAATACAATATTCTCTTCAATAAAAAGGGCCTGATTACCGCCCCAAGTATGATTGTGGCTTTTCTCCCATCTGGTAGAATCAAAAAAGTCAAATTCGTCTTGCCACATTAATGTAAAATTTGAATCAGTCCCAATATTTCCATCGCCTGGTGTGTAGGATGCATAGCTCACATAATCATAGAAAGCAAATCTAGGTAAAACACTTTCATCCCAAACACCCACCCAATCATCGTATTCCGGATTCCAAATATTCATCATTATCTTCGATGGATGTTGCAAAGCATCAATGTGAATTCCAGTTTGCCTATACACTTCTTGACCATCAATGAACCAGGCAACATAATCTGGTGTCCACTCAAAACCATATCTATGAAAATCTAAATGAGGATTAAAAGAAATATGATGTTGACGTATGTGCGAACTCTGTGTTATAATATTAAAATCAATCACCTGGTCATATCTACCAAGAATCTCAATATCTATCTCATTCCATGGTGATTCTTGGCAACAGTTAGTATTGTAAGTAAAAAATGAAGCAAGAATGCCATCACCCTGAGGAGGCTTATATCTGGCTTCAAACTTACCATATAGAACAGGCTCCAGCGTCCTAAGCTCGGCTCCTCGATAGTTTTGTGATTTACATATACTAACTAAAACAAACAAAAATATAATAAATCTCATATTTTACTCTAATTTTGATCCATAATCTAATCTGTTATCTGACGTTAAAATAGGGAATGATGGTACAAGTATTGGATAAGGCAAACCTCTTTGAGTAACAAACATATCTGTTGAAGTTATTTCAATATTCTCAAAGATATCCATGTTAATCTTAATTTTTTCAGAATACTTCTCTTGTAATGAATCAACTATTGGATTGAGATAATCTAATATTTCGTCATTTGTCTCACTACCACTAAAACCATGAATTTCTCTAAATCTTCTACTGGCATAGGCATCTTTCCATAAGCCAACATTTAATTCTACCCTCCAATCATTTTCAAAACCTTTATCATAGCATAGTTTTGTTATCACTTCATCCCTCAATAGATCAGCAATAGCTAATTTTAATTGAGAACGAAATTCTCCTTTATTCATTTTTCGCTTACGAAAAACAAGTGGATGAGATTTAATCATTTCATTCAAATCATTTATACTATAATCCCTATCATCAAAATTAAAAATTTTTTTAGATAGATTAAGCTCAGGATATTTATCATTGGAATGAAAAGCATTCTTCTCAACATTGTCCCATATTGCCTGATTTAAAGCTATTTTTTTTTTGTTTTCATCTTTTAAATAATAATCTCCTGCTATTACAGCGTATGCATTAAAAGCATCCTCCTGCAAAATCAGTTTTTTACCTGACATTATTTTTGTTACATAGCTCTTGTATTTATTAGATGCCATTCTTTCTATAATTCTTTCCTTTGTATCATTCCATCTTAACTCTTTATCCTCAGTTTTGATAGCAGGTTGGTCAATCCATCCATTAACCTCAATGACCAAATAACTCCCATCATCTATTTTGAATGGTCCGATAATCCTTCCCTTTTCAAGATCTTCGTTAAAAAGTTTTTCATGAATAATGTCGGGCTCTCTGTCAAACCAGTTTACTCTTCGAGAAGGAACCTCTTGCTGCCACAAATAAGCGAAAATTGAATCCAAAGTTAGCCCCGTATCGATAAGATCTTCAAAACTACGAACCATTTCAATAGTAGGTAGACTAAGATAATTAATATCAATCGTTCTACCAGAGTATCGAAAATGTTTTTTGATTTCACTATCAGCAATTGAAATGGAATCATAAAAAGCATCACTATAAAAAACCTGTCTCATTGCTTGCTCTTTCCTTCCTTTTAGAAACTTATTGAAACTACTACTTTCAAAGAGTTTATCATTTTCACTCATTTCAAGCGAAGTAAGTTTCTCAGCAATTAAAGAGTTTAGGACAATTTTTTTATGTAAATAATTTGACTGACGACAATAATCTGGCCTTATTGAATATTCAGATCGTCTTAAGAAATCTTGTACCGTAATGACTCTATTATCAACGTAAGCCAGTACTTTATCTTTCTCAATAACTTCATCATATTTAGAGCAGTTAATTAATATAAAAGAAAGAATGGCACAGGACAAAGCCCTCATCATATCATATCAAAAAGCAAAGCCCACGGTATACGCGTGAACATCGCCTAGTATGCCCATACTTTTATAGGCATAATCAATTGATACCGATCTATTCCCAAGGTAGAATATTTCAAACCCTAGGCCTCCAGTATATCCATACTGAGGACTATCCATATATATCGCTTTCATTCCACCCCTCAAACTAAAAACACCAAATCCTGCAATAGTATTATCCATGGAAATTCCTGCATTTATAGATTCAGAATTATTATTTGGATGTAGCGCATCAACCGATATAGTTACCTTGGAGAAACTACTAACAATAGGTTTCAAAGCAATACCAATCCTAAATATCAAGGGCAATTCCCACTCTGAAGGTCTGAACTGACCAGCTACATCACCATAATTTCCCTCCTCATATTCAGATATATCCACAGGTTGATATATATCAATCCCATCAAATTTCATTCTTGTCCCGTAATTTGATATACTCATACCTATGTTCATACCATCAGCATCATTACCTGTAAAAGAGAAGAACTTTGTATTAACCAACACCCCTAAATCAACTGCAAAAGAATTCGCAGAACTATGCCAAATATTAGATCTGATGTATTTTATTGACGAACCAAAAGCAAACCAAGAGACTATTTTTCTAGAAAAGGTTAATGAAGCAGCCAAATCACTCGCGGTAAAGTTTTCACCAGTACCTTCTTGATATTCAAGTGTTGTAACAGGCATGTCACCATAATCCATCTGAGTAATACCAAATCCTAGATTCCCAACTCCTGGTATAACAAAAGCACCACCGGTAAAAAGCATATTAATATCGACAACCCAAGGATGCATCATGAAAGCGACCGTAGATTTTTCAAGACTAGCAAGACCAGCTGGATTCCAATAAATTGAAGATATCCCATCTGTCACCGCAACAAAAGCTTCACCCATAGCACTTCCATCGCTACCTACACCTATTTCAAGAAAATTTGCAGAGGTCGTACCATATCTATTAATTACCTGAGATTGCAAAGGCAGAATTAGAATAAAAATAATAAAACTATTTATGAACTTTTTCACTTTATCACCGCAAACTTACCGAGCTTAGAATCGCCAGTCACATTTGATTCAACGTGATAGATATACATACCTGCGGCAATTTCTAAACTTTCTCTTGTAAGCATATCCCAATGTACAATGCCTTTATCAGGCTCATTATTAACCTTGATTTCATCTACTAATACTCCACTTACAGTGAATATTTTTATTGTGCATTCAGAAGGTATATGAGTAAACAACAACCTTCTTCTTTGATTTAAATATGGATTAGTTACCGACTCCTCCATCATATTGGTCATAACATATGGATTCGGTACAACTTTAATATCTTGCATCCCTAATGTTAATGCGCTTTCATCTAAACCTTGATTTGCATTAACAGTGAATCTAATTGTATCTGTCTCATAAAACGGTCTCTTCCAATCTAACTGATAAACATCTCCAGGTTGAGGAAAAGTCGATTCCGTAGCAAGCTGAAAATCTAATACAAAAGCTGTACCTCTCCATCGATTTGAACCAGTGGCACCAATGAAAACCTTATCAATAAAAATGTTAAATGTATCATTGTCATCAACATCGTAAATAACAGCATCCATTAATTCATAATTACCAGCTGAATCAATAAATGATGTGTTTTGTACGTAAAAGCTAAGTGCTGGATTAGTAATTTTCTGAGATCCAATTGACTGCCCTAATTCATCTCTGACAGTTCCTGAGGTTGCAATTCCTACATAAGCGGAATCATCATCCGTAAAAACTACTTGATATTTCCAGGCCATTTTTAATCCCTCGGACTCAGATGGAGTAACCCTCATTATCCCATTTCCATTAACCCAACCAGACTGACTATAGCTAAACTCTGGAATCTCAAGATAATCATTTATCTTTACTTGTAAACCATCAAAGACATCAGTCTCTATGGACCCTAAAGGGTTCAATGTCCAATAATTAGGAACTCCATCTACCTCATCATTTAAAACGAGATTTGTACCAATGTATTTATTTGAATTCTCAGTGTATGCAAGATAAACACTATCTGTAACATCATAAATAAGAATCTCATCCGTCACGTATTGAAAACCATTGTTATAGCCACTAACTACAGCTACTGTATCCACTCCAAATGTCACAGCATATTGATGGCCTTCCTTGAGACTTCCTTGAGCTCTTATTATAGGGACAATATTTCCAGAACCTAAGATGTCTGATTCTTCCATCTCTAATGATGGAGGAACATAACCTGCAGCTTGCTGACGGGGCACCACGATAGCAACATTTTTACCAATTGACCTAATGTTCTCATATTCATCCAATTCTATAACAGCATTATTCTCAGACGGTGATATTCCTGGACCAATATTAGGTGCTCCATAATCATACGCAACAACCGCGTAATAATATGTACGACCATTTTGTACTGTATTATCTACGAATATATGGTTGATACCTGTATTGCTACCAAGATTATATCCAGTACCATTTACAAGACCAAAATCAGTAAAACCACTATACTCATCTATTAAATCACATTGATAAATAGGTTTTTTGAACATAGGCGTGCCATACCCATCAGTAATGATTTCAGGATCAGCCATATATTTATCGGTGGCACGATATACTTTGTAGCCTTCAAAGTCATTAATATTTCCAACAAATGGGTCTCTTGTTCTTGTATCTGCGATGTCATCCCAGGTTAGAATAACCTCTCCATCTCCAGCAGTAGCAGTTATTGTTGGCATTTTAGGAGGCTGCGCAAAACGATAATCTTTTTCATATATAACCTGCACAATTCGCTTTAATTCATAAAGTGCAGGAGCACTGTGATCATCAGAATTCAAACCTGCCAGAGGATCATAAGAATGCAATTCTGACATAGATATTCTTTCAACTCTTCCTTGAAAAAGAGGAAAGGGTCCAGAGGCAAAGACCTCAACAAGGTTAGATATATTGCCCTCAAACTCTTCAAGCGTATCCCCACCTACAAGATCCCACATTACCTGATCGTTCTTAAACCATTGTGTTTCATTAGAAGCTGAATGACTAGGAATCGGAAACATCCTAAATGACGTAAGTCCTACCATATCTGATTCTGAAACATCTGTAGTGTTAAAATTTGGTTCACAGCCAACTCCTTCCAAAAAATCTGGACGATGATTACACTCTGAACCATCAGCATCTGGACCAGTGTAATTCAATTCCCCAGGTCCGACACCATCGATTCCAATGTCATCTCCGTAAAACTCTGCAAGTTGGTATATACCATCGCCATTTAGGTCTTCACCGTCTTCCCAATCCTGATCTTCATCAGCATCCCAATGCTCCTTTAAATCTTCAAGATTAAGTTTGTAATACTCTAAAAATGCATCAATGTCTGTGATTCCGTCTGTAGGACCCACTTTAACCGTTGCTTCATTATCTCTCTTTTCATCTGTAAGGCCATCACCATCATTATCTTGATAATCGTATGCCAGTCCAGGACTCTCAAGATATGCAAAACCCATTACTCCAGTTGGCAGGCCTCCTGAACCAACTCCATTTATGTCCCAGGAGTAAGACATATCGATTTCTGTATCAAAATAACCGATATCATCTGAATTATCATTTCCAATTCCATTGTCGACCCAATAGCCAAATGCAACATCCCTGAGATCATAGTCTGATATGTTTGCGATAGAGTATTCCCAAAAAATTGCATCTCGTGCCTGTGGATTATTCCATTGAAATCCTCTTACGTCTACTCTAAGCCCTAAACCTCCCCAAGGTTGACCAACTTGTTTCGTGACATCTGGCTTTATGTCACCAATGTATTTTCCAGGTCGCGGATAATACTTCACATTATCTTCTGCCCCTAAATATTCTAAGTCTTGGGCATCATTAACCACATAGTAACATTCTTGATCAGCATAAGTAACTCCCCTTCCAAACCGACCATTCCACTCACCTTGCCATTTAGTCTCAAAACCTGTTGATGGCCAACCATTTATTGGCCAAGAATTTTCAAGATTGGATATTGCTGGGTATTCATCAGACTCATTAAAATATCCAAAGACAGGATAAAATCCCCATTCAACTGTTCCCGTTGGATCAAGATCCATTTCTTCTCTGTAACTTGTCTGAAGATAGTGGAGCGTGTGTTTATCTTCAGTATAAATATCTACAAGCTCAGTAAGTGGTATAGTATCAACGGTCGATTCAAGACTATCGTTTTGAATGTATACCTTTGCGCCAACTAATAAACCAATCCCATCTACCATTTTTACACCATCGTTATTATTTGGCCACCTAGAGGCATTTACTGCTGGCCAATCTGATATTTCGGTAGTGTTCTTAAAGTAAATAAGTACTCGATTACCAGTCATATAACCCTCTCTTTCAGCAGCTGGGTCACCTGCAGGGTCGTCTGGGCCTTCGTATTCCTTTCCCTGGCCAAATAAAGAAATTGGTAATAATAATAAAAGAAATATATTCTTACAGTATGTAATCAAAAATTAACTCCAAGTGCAATCTTAATTGATCTCGGAGAAGAGTACATTGAAGGATTCTCAATCCGATCATAATAATCATTAAAATCACTTCTATGTGAAGCTATATCAGTCTCTTTTATAACAGCAGTGTACGCTCTTCCCGTTTGATCATTAACCCATTCTTCATTTAATCGATCAAATATATTGTATATGTTAATATCAAGAGTTGCCTTAAAATTTTTCATTACATTAAATCTATAATACAAGGCACCATCAACAGAATATTTCTCAGGTCTGTAATCATTATTTGGATAAAGATTAATTCTTGACAAGACACTCTCACTTTGAGGAGAAAATGTATACGGCGAACCTGAATTATAATACGCAGTTATTGTAGCTCCATAGTTCTCTTTAAGATACATTAACGAACCATTCAAGGTATGCCGCTGATCCCAACTCATTGGTATAAATCTATTTACAGGATCTTGATTGTTGCCTGCTCGATCAAAAGTCTGCCCAGGGGAGTCTGCGTTTCCTCTAGTATATTGCAATGTATAATTGACCATACCCTTCATCATACCAAAGTCCAGATCTAGTTTGACTTCAAGGCCTCGGGCATTTCCATAATCCTTATTTGAATAGAGTCCGTACTGTACCTGATTATATGTAGAGTAGGTTGCAGTAGTCAGTAAATTATAAATATCGCGATAAAACAATGCAACGTCCAAACTCACTTGTCTGCTTAACTCTTGCCATAATCCTATTTCGTATGTGATAGTTTTTTCTGGCTCCAATAAAGTGTTACCCATTCGAGTAACGTAGTCATTTGGATCAACTAAATAGCTATGGTTCTGATACATTGCATACATCGGAGGCATCTGAAAGAAATGACCATAACTAAAATGAAGTACGGCCTGGTTTCCAAGCTGATATGCAAACCCTATTCTTGGACTTACCTGCTCAATTATTGGCGCTTGAGGATATTTACTTGTCATTGAATCAGGCAATATCAATTGATTTGCAGGATTCCTTCTATCTGAAGGGTAATCACTCGCTGGATCAAACTGATCATACCGGACACCAACGTTTATAACCATATCATCAAATTCCATCTTATCTTGAATATAAAAGGCTACCTCCTTTGGCTTCACCCTATATACGTCAGCATACGCTGATGTATCCCCAAAAATGACAGGTTCATAAAGAGAGTCACTATCTGTGTTGTGATATTCATTTCTTATTTGATGCCACTGATTATCAAGATCATGTAAAAAGTAATGGAAACCTGATTTAAAACTATGATTATGATTCAACTGCCAAGTAGCATCAATCTTTAGCGTCTTATCCAAAGTTTTCCGTACAGTGTGATCTTTTGATTGTCCTCCTGTTAAAAAGCCAGGACCATAGCTATCAAAAAAGACATCATGTACGTATCGATCATCAAATGGATTTTTAAATACATAATTACCATATTCATTGTCGGTCATTGAATACTTCAACTCATAAAAAAACTTTTGGGATATCATATGATTGAGTTGAAATGCATAATATCTGGTATATTTAACCGATTCAGATCTTCCATCTGGATTGTATTTAAATCCATGGTCATATCCAAACCACGAATCATCACTATAAGAATAAAGAGTAGAAAAACGAATACCTTTGATAAAATTAAAGCTAAGCTTAAAAAGAGCAGATAGACCAAGCCCCGTATTCATTGGAACATAACTACTATCACCTGATTTTTCTGAATACCAAAGTTGTGGGTCATCGTAATAAAAATTAGAATAATCATCTACATTGAATAATCGCAAACCATTTAAATGACCTAAATTTGCTTGTTTTCTTATATTTGTAAAAAATGTCACCTTGTCACCAATAATCGGGCCACCCAAATTAAATTTTAAATCAGTACTTCTATTTAAATCAGGAGACAAACCAATAAAAATATCAGTGTTTTCTGTAGAATATGCTGAAACCCCTAAAGATGCAAAGCCCTCAAATTTTGAACCACCATCCTTTGTAACTACATTGACAACACCACTCATTGCACGCCCATATTCTGCATTAAATGTACCAGTTATGACTTCGAGATCTTGCACCGCCTCTGGTTGAATCTCAACATTTGCACTCCCACCACCAAAAGCCTCATCTACTTGAACCCCATCGACCATGTAGGTCACCTCGGTATCTCTTCCACCTCTGAATCGACCATTTACCACGCCTGCTTGCATATTAACCACAGATCCAATATTCTCAACTGGTAATGCATTAATCATATCTCCAGATATATTTTTAATGGTCCCGGTCTGATCTTTTTTTTGCGCAAGTCTTGCAACCTCCACAGTAACAACCTCACCCTCTAACACTGTTGCATCCATTTCAATATCAATGGAAAGAGTTCGATTAACAGATATAGCTACATCTTCCATTCTAATTGACTTGTAACCTATCATATCTACTTTTAAGACATATTTCCCTGGAGGTATGTTGAGGAGAGTGTAGCGCCCTGAAACATCTGAAGCGGTCCCATAAGATGTCTGTTCAATGTAGATATTAGCACCAGGCAAAGGTGTCGCATCTTTTCCATCAGAGACAACTCCAGATATTTTTCCGGTAGTTTGACAAAATATAATAGAAAAAAACGAAATATAAGATAGAACTCTAATCATAATTAACAAAAATACCTTATGAACAATTGTAAAATATACTTACATGATTATGGCTTGAAAGACACATAAAAGAAAGGCAGGAATGCACCTGCCTTTCTTTTATAAGAATCTTTTATTTCATCAACACCATTTTTTGCGTGATAGAGTTACCCTCAACTTGAAGCTGATAAAGATAAACTCCTGATGCGGCACCAGAAGCATTCCAGTGCACATTATGATTCCCTGATGCTCTCCTTTCATTGACTAAATTCGTAACCAATTGACCTGCCATATTATATATGCTCAAGTTGACAAATTGATCATTTGCTAGAGAGAAACTTATATTTGTTACAGGATTAAAAGGATTAGGATAATTAGGATACAACTTAAATTCATTAGCAAGAACACCATTACCTTCATCCACACCTGAAACTACTGATGAATTTCCTATCCAGGTGTATGCCCA
>Ga0208277_1002472_pt1 | contig 10419 bp, 10 predicted proteins | sample ETNtaG_5_FD_185782 | JGI IMG/M metagenome (GOLD analysis project Ga0208277, IMG submission 185782) | Marine microbial and viral communities from oxygen minimum zone, Eastern Pacific Ocean - ETNP201406SV205 (SPAdes) (version 2) | ecosystem: Environmental > Aquatic > Marine > Oceanic ...
TTAGGTGGTTAGGAGGTGTGAGGTATGACGTTGCTTCAATTATTGAGGTTTTAAAAGGAAAAGATAGGATTGCAACTCTTACGTTGGATAAAGAAGTAATAAAAGAAAATTTTATTTTTATCATTGGATGCAACACTATTCATACTGGAAAAGCCATGAAAATGGCCCCTTTGGCCCAATTAAATGATGGAAAAATTGATTTAATAATAGTTCGGAAAACTTCAAGGATAAATTTGTTAAAATTATTTCCTAAATTATTTAGTGGTGATCATATTAAAAGTCCTTTAGTTGAGTACAGGCAAGTGGAAAATTTTTCTATTTCACTTGAAGAGACTAATGACTTAACGATAGATGGGGAAATAATAGGAACGACCCCTTTAGATGTTCAAATGATCCCTAAAATGATAAATGTTTTAGTATAATATATGATGTCTCTTATAAGAATGATGAAGGGCAGGAACTTAGTAAATGCCCTAGGAATACCATGTTGGCTATTTTTTATATGGAAAGGTGGCCTTTACTACACGATTTTTATGCTTATATGCTGTGTTCTAGCTTTAGGCGAATTTTATTCAATCCTGGAAAAGAAGGGGGCTAAACCTCTCCGCTGGCTAGGCATGGGCTCTACGGTTTTTATTGCTGATTATTATTATGTGCAACCCATATTAACTACTCATCAAATGCTAGGAATCATTATTTTTATTGTTATTGTAACCTCCTTTTTGGAGTTGTTTGCAGCTAACGAGAATTCTACCCTTAATATTTCTTCAACTTTTGCAGGTATTCTATTTGTACCAGTTTTACTGGGTACATCAATTGATATTAGGCAATATGACCTTCTAATGAGCACAAATTTAACATTTGCTCTAGTAATATCTGTTTGGGCCTGTGATTCTGCTGCTTTTATTTTTGGAACAAGTTTTGGCACAAAAAAAATTATGCCATCTATTAGCCCAAAAAAATCATGGGTGGGATCCATAAGTGGTTTGATAGCTTCTCTGATAGTTTTTTATCTATTTCAATACCAAGGGCTACTTGGTTCATTTTTTGAATTAGAAGATGCTATTGCAATTGGTTTGATTTGTGGTGTTATTGGGCAATTAGGGGACTTTACAGAGTCAATGTTAAAAAGAGACGTTGGGATAAAAGACAGTGGTTCACTGTTAGCAGGGCACGGTGGAGTTTTAGATAGATTTGATTCTCTGATCTTCGCTTTTCCGTCCACATATCTTTATCTCCATTTTTTTATGAAATTTTAAACAATATTTTTTGAATGAAATTAAATACTATTTTAGCTACAGATTGTGGTAGCACAACAACCAAGGCTATCCTTATAGAAAACGTCAATGGTAAATATAGACTTACATTCAGAGGGGAAGCACCGACAACCGTTGAGGCTCCATTTGAAGATGTTACTAAAGGAGTGTTAAATGCCGTTTTGGAAATTGAAGAATTGTCAGGTAGGAAATTAATTAGTGAAGATAATATTATCACGCCTCAAAATAGCAATGAGGGTGTAGACATTTATGTTTCAACCAGCTCTGCTGGTGGAGGTCTTCAAATGATGGTAGCTGGCGTGGTTAAATCTATGAGCGCAGAAAGCGCTGAAAGAGCGGCATTGGGAGCCGGATCAATTGTAATGGATGTTCTTGCTTCTAATGATGGTAGGAAGCCCCACGAAAAAATAACTAGAATTCGACAACTTAGACCTGATATGATTCTTCTTTCTGGCGGTACTGATGGAGGGACCACCAGTCATGTGACTGAATTAGCTGATATTTTAGCAGCGTCTAATCCTCAACCAAGATTAGGACAAGACTACAAACTTCCAATTATTTACGCAGGTAACAATAAAGCAAGAGATGCAATAAAAAATACTCTTGATGGTATTTCTGACTTGGATATCGTAGATAACATTCGTCCTATACTTGAAAAAGAAAATTTAGAGCCCTCTCGTGATAAAATTCATGATTTATTTATGGAGCATGTCATGGCCCAGGCACCAGGATACAAAAAATTAATGGGATGGACCGATGCTCCAATAATGCCAACTCCAGGTGCGGTAGGCTCATTAATTGAAATGATAGCAGAAAGAGATAATATATCGGTCGTTGGGGTTGATATTGGTGGGGCTACCACAGATGTATTTTCGGTTTTCAACAAAAAATTTAATCGTACTGTTAGTGCCAATTTAGGAATGAGCTATTCAATTTGTAATGTGCTAGCAGATGCTGGTTTGGAAAATGTATTGAGGTGGGTTCCCTTTAAAATTGAGACAAGTGACCTTATTAACCGGATTGGGAACAAGATGATTAGACCTACTACTGTACCACAATCTCTTGAGGAGCTTATCATTGAACAGGCAATCGCAAGAGAAGCCTTACGATTGTCGTTTATACAGCACAAAAATTTTGCGACCAGTTTAAAAGGTGTTCAGTCTGACCGAACTATTTCAGACGCTTTCGAGCAATCTTCTAGTGGTATGTCTTTGGTTAATATGATGGAATTGGATCTTTTAGTGGGATCGGGTGGTGTTTTATCCCATGCTCCAAGGAGGCAGCAATCAGCGAGGATGTTAATAGATTCTTTTATGCCTGAAGGTATTACCCAATTAGCTGTCGATTCGATTTTCATGATGCCTCAGCTAGGAGTCCTTGCAAACATCGATAAAGAAGAGTTTAAGGAAGACGCAAAAGATGCTTCATTAGAAGTTTTTGAAAAAGACTGTTTAATTAGGTTGGGTACCTGTATTGCACCGGTTGGGGAGGTGGATAAATCAACATCTATGGGGTATGCTGAACTCCGTTTTTCAGATGGAGAAAAACAAACTATTGATTTATTGGAAGGAGCTCTTCTGGTTATAGAATATCCCTATAAAGAAGTAACAGTGGAAATTTTTCCACAAAAATCAATTGATATTGGTGCGGGGAAAGGAGAAGAAATAGCAACTACAGTATACGGTGGAGAAGTTGGTATTATTTTTGATTGCCGAAATCGTCCTATTTCAGTATCCGATGATCCTCAGACCAGGGTACAAGAATTAAAACGATGGTCTGATGCATTAAATGAATATCCTAAAGAGGCGGAATAAAATGGCTACCTCATATACTCCCGGATTAAAAGTTCTTAAGAAAACACTATTTAAAACCAAAAGAATTTTACCCCTTAAGGGTAATGTTCATGTTGATATAGGTCAAGATATTACTCCAGATACTATTGTTGCTTCAACCAATTTACCAGGCAATGTTCAAATGGTTAAGTTAAGTAACATTTTAAATATTGAACCTAAAGATGTAGAAAACGCTTTGAAGGTAAGAGAGGGAGACTCAGTTCAAAAAGGAGAAATGATTGCTGAGACTGAAGGAGTTTTTGGTTTTTTCAAATCTTCCTTTTCTAGTCCAATTGATGGAATTATTGAGTCCGTATCATCGAAAACTGGCAGGATTATAATTAGAGAAAAGCCTATTCCAGTAGAAATTGATGGATATGTTAAAGGTGTAGTTGATAAAGTGATACCTGAAGAAGGTGTCGTTGTTAAATCTTCTGCAGCTTTTATTCAAGGAATTTTTGGGATTGCAGGTGAAAAAAAAGGTGTTGTATCTATGATTTCTTCTAGTCCAGAGGAAGAGCTGCATGAAGATCAAATTACTTCAGAGATGAAAGGAAAAATTCTTATTGGTGGCTCATTTGTAAGTATTCAAGCCTATAAAAAGGCGTTACAATATGATGTCGCAGGAATAGTAGTTGGAGGATTTAATTATTATGATTTAAAAGAAATTTTAGGTTATAACCTAGGTGTGGCGATTACGGGAACAGAAAAATTAAACACTGCACTGATTGTAACTGAAGGCTATGGAAATATACCTATGAGTCATTCTACTTTTTCACTTTTAAAAGACCATGACAATAAGTTAGCATCGATTAATGGTGCTACTCAAATTAGAGCTGGTGTGATAAGACCAGAAATAGTGATACCGCTTAACTCGCAGATGAAAGAAGGGGAAAATACCACTAATGATTCAAATCACGGTATTTCTATTGGAAGTGTGGTCAGAATAATTCGATCACCTTATTTTGGTAAAATTGGTGAAGTAGTCTCCTTGCCACCTGAATTACAGCAAATGGAATCAGAAACGATGGTAAGGGTTGCTGAAATTAAGGTAAATGAAGAAAATTTTTTGATCCCTAGAGCAAATTTGGAATCTGTTGAAACTAAATGAGTAATAATATTTGTGACAATGATAAGCAATTTCTAATTGATGTTGCAAAAAAAATAAAATCAAAAAATCTTAATGTTCCTTCGATATTTTTTTTAGAAATGATGAAACCATTAAGTTTTATTAGTAGCCAGACAATGATTTTTTTTGGACCAATATTTAGTGCTTTTATCAAACCAGATAGTTATTATCGTGCTGCTGAAATCTTCGAAAATCGTGATAACGTTGAATTCTTATTAAAAGAAATTGAAAGGTCAAATTGAATTTAGATAAAAAATACACAACTTATATCCTTGGAATCTTTCTAATCATTGGATTTACAATACTATTAACATTGCTACCATCCTCCATTAATTTTTTCAAAGAGGAAAAGTCTGCAATGTTTGTTTTGACCCTTTCTGTCATTTTTATCATGTTGTATGAAATCAGATTAACAAAGTTTACTGATAAATTACCTTTTCTAAGATCCATACCAGGTTTGAGAGCAATTGAAGAGGCCGTAGGGAGATCTACTGAAATGGGTAAACCAATCCTTTTTGTCCCTGGAATCATGGATATGAATGAAGTGGAAACGGTAGCAGGTGTAGTGGTGCTAGGTCATGTAGCTAATATGACTGCAAAATATGAAACTGAATTAGATGTCCCTGTTGCTCGCGCTATTGTTATGCAAGCTGCTAGACAAGTCTCGAAAGAAGCGTATTTGACCCAAGGAAGACCCGAGTTGTATAATGAGGATATGGTTCATTACATAACGGATGATCAATTTGCATATGCCGCTGCAGTGAATGGTATTATGCAACGAGACGAACCTGCAGCATGTTTATACATGGGAAAATTTTTTGCTGAATCCTTACTTTTTGCAGAAACTGGAAACAGTATAGGTGCGATTCAAATTGCTGGTACTGGATCCCAAACTCAAATTCCATTTTTTGTAACTGCCTGTGATTATACTCTTATGGGTGAAGAGTTTTTTGCTGCGAGCGCATACCTTTCACAAGAAGCAGATTTAATAGCAGGGATAACGGCACAAGATTTAATCAAAGTTATTTTAGTTATTGTAATCCTTTTTGGTACAGTTTCGCGAGCTTTATTTGACCTTGGCTTAGTAAGTTTTGATTTTATTACATTGATAGGCATATAAATTGATTCTTAAAAGATATATTCCCATTGCTATCGTTGCAATTTTTGGTTCGCTTACATTAAGTGCTTGGTTTATTGATAATGAAACGATTGAAACTTTTGCAAATGATGACGCAACACAATTTTTCGATATTATAGCAGCTTTTGCCGTTTTTTTAGGAGCATTAAACTTGCTTAAGCTTCAATTTATAAAGTTCATTAAAAAGCAAAAAGGATGGCAATATAGTGCCATTTCAATCATATCTTTCTTTTTTGCCTTTATTATTGGCTTTTTTATTCGTGGTGCATACTTTGTAGAGGATAAAGTTTTTTTCACCGAGGAAGCGGCTCTTGAATCTTTAATTATTGTAGATATAAGTGAGGCACAACAGGAACAGGCTTACAAAGTTCAAGAGAACTCATTTAAAGATTTATCGGATGCAAAAGATTTTGCTATTAAACAAAATCTAATTACACCTGTAGATTGGGGAGCTCATGTACAGAAAAATGGCAGTTTATTCCAATGGATGTTCAAATATATATTTTCTCCTTTATCTGCTACCATGTTTGCTTTATTGGCATTTTTTGTAGCTTCAGCCTCTTTTCGAGCATTCCGAGCTAGAAACTTTGAAGCTTCCTTACTTCTCCTTGCAGGAATTATTATAATGATTGGTAGAGTCCCTGCTGGAAGTTTAATATCTAGCTGGATGGTAATGTACTTAATCGTATTAGTATCAGGTTTATACATACACTATCTCAAAAAGAAAAATAATGTTACGATCATTTTCACTTTAGCTGGATTTATCCTTGTAACTATTGCTGGGGTGATAACTGGATGGCCAATAGACAAACCATCTATTTTTTATTTACCTCTTTTACAAGAATGGATTTATTTGGTTCCAAATGCCGCTGGATCCACTGCTATTCTAATGGGTATTGGATTAGGGATTGTGGTGACGAGCCTTAGATATATTTTTGGTCTTGAAAAATCTTACCTGGGAGAATGATGATTCGCAATCTCGAAAATTTAATAATTAAAGTAGGAGACGTTGATCGTAGAGTTATTTTTGTTTTAATAGGTCTTGCAGTTCTGATTCCATTGTTAACACCAGTTAGCTTACCCATTCGAGAAACACCTACCACAGTTAAATTTTACGAAGGAATTGAAGAAATACCCAAAGGGTCAAAGGTTTTAGTGTCATTTGATTATGGTCCAAGCACTAGACCTGAAATACACCCTATGAATGTTGCAGTTTTAAGACATATGTTAAGAAATGAACATAAGGTGTACATATCCTGTTTATGGCCTGATGGAATTTATATGGCATTAGATGCTTTGGAAGATATAAGTGATGAATTTTCCTTAAAGGAATATGAAGATTATGTTTTGCTTGGTTACAGGCCTGGTGCAGAAGCAGTAATAAAAGGTTTAGCAAGCGATCTAAGGAAGGTATATACTGTAGATGCCAACGGTAAATTTATTGATGATATTAAAATGATGGATAATGTTAAAAACTTGAACGACTTTGCATATATATATAGCGGTTCAGCTGGATACCCAGGCACATTTGAATGGGTCAAATACGGCGGAGACCCGACTGGTGTAAGAATGTCTTCAGGAACAACATCCGTACAGGTAAATGAGGTAATACCCTATGTTAGATCAGGACAGTTGATTGGTTTACTTGCAGGTATGCCGGGTGCAGCAGAATATGAAAAATTAGTTGAATCTCCTGGTATTGCAATTAAAGGAATGGCAGCTCAATCATTTGCCCATATTGTAATTGTTGTTTTTATCATTTTCGGAAATATTGCTTTTTTCTTAAAACAAAAGAAAGAAAGGAAGTATTCTAAATGACATTATCTACTATGATAGGGGCTTGGGTTGCAGTTTTTCTTACTTTGAGTATATTTTCTTATTTATATAAAGACAATCCATTTTACAAAATTGCTGAGCATGTATTTGTGGGAGTGTCTGCGGCTTATGTTGCCGCTATTAGCTTTTGGACACAAATCTATCCCAATTTATTAGGTCGACTTTTTCCAAAGGATGGTCCTTTATCCTTTACCGGGCTAGAATTTGATTTTAATCATTCTTTTAACATTTTATATGTATTCCCTTTGTTGCTTGGTTTAATGATGATTTTAAGTGTATTTCAAAAGTTTAACTGGATGGCTAGATGGGGGATAGCATATACTGTAGCTATTGCTGCCGGTTTAAAGGCTTTTGGGTATCTAAATTCTAATGTTCTTAATCAAGTTAGCGCCAGTGTTATAAGCTTGTTTGGTGAAAATTTACCATTTTTCAATATCTCAGGAGATAGTGTATTTAACAATATTGTTCTTCTTTTGGGTACAATTAGTTCTTTAATGTATTTCTACTTTTCTAAAGAACAGCGGGGAAATTTCGGAAAACTTACTAGGGTTGGTATTTACTTTCTAATGATTAGCTTTGGAGCTTCTTTTGGTTTTGCTGTTATGGGAAGAATTTCTTTATTGGTTGGTAGATTTCGAGAGCTGATAGCATATTCTGAGCCCTCTTACAATTATTCTACTATTTGGTTATTAATTCTCATTGTTGCTTTTCTTTTTTACCATTCTTTAAGAGAAAAAGAGTCCAACACATAAATTTACTTATTCTTTGTTGTTTATTTTTGTAAACGCACAATAAAATATGCCAAGCTCCTTTTTAATTAGAATTTTTATTTTATTTTTTTCTATCTTTTCGTTAAGCCTCATATCTTCCTGTTTACCTTTTTCATTTAATAAAAACCTTTTTATAAATAATGAAACGGGGGTTTATTTTTTAGGCCAAACGGATACTCGTTATTTCCAACTAACATGCGAGGAAGTATTGCCTTTTTATGGATTTCAAATTGATATGTATGAAAATAGTCAACTTGTTTCGGAAGTTCTCACAAAATGGAAAGTCAAAGATCCTTTTACAGCAGAAAAAAATATGGGATTCCTTGAATCCAAAGTAAGGATAAAAATTCGAGGAGAAATTCTAACGGAATCTTTTTCATTAAGGGGAGGCTATAAATATAACTGTTTTTTAGAAATTGAAAATGTTGGCTATAAAGATAACCAGTATACCCTGATTCCAAATTGCGAGGAGTTTGAAAAATACACACAAATGATAGTAAACCACCTAAGAGAGAAATTTATACAATATACCTAAATGAAGATTTCTTTGAACCATTATAATAAAATCATTTTTTTTACAGGTGCAGGAATGTCAGCCGAATCTGGAGTACCCACTTATAGAGGTAGAGGTGGGATATGGAATGAATATAAATGGGAGGAATACGCCTGTCAAAATGCATTCAATAAAAACCCAGAATCTGTTCTAGACTTTCACCAATTAAGAAGGATGGAGGCTTTAAAATGTAACCCGCACCAAGGGCATACTATAATTAGTAACATAGAGAATTTGAAAAAAAATACATTTATTATTACCCAAAATATCGACGGAATGCATCAACGTGCAAATTCAAAAAATATAATTGAATTACATGGAAGTTTATGGCGTTTAAGGTGCGAAAAAGAAGGCATAGTAACCGAAGATAAGATGGAAGGGAAATTTTCAAAAACAATATGTAATTGTGGCGAATGGTTAAGACCAGACATTATCTGGTTCGAAGATATGTTAAAAGAAGACATCATTGCACAGGCAAATCAAAAAATAATTGAATCCGACCTATTTATTAGTATAGGCACAAGTGGAATGGTTTGGCCAGCGGCAAGTTATCCAAGCCTTGCAAAATCTTCAGGATCATTTTGTATAGAGATAAACCCAGAAGAAACAGAGTTGTCAAAACTCTATGATCAAGTAATAAGGCTTTCTGCTTCAGATGCTTTGAATCAACTTTTTAATTAATAGAAAATAGACATGAAAAATCCATTTGTTATTTTGTTTTTAATCATTTTTTTTATTGTAGCTTTGCATAATACTGCTCCTCAGGAGATTAATTATCCTTTTTCAAATCAAGATCCAGTTATAGATCAGTACTTCGACACAACAATAATTGATCCATATAGATGGTTGGAAGATGATTATTCACCAAAAACGGAATCTTGGGTAGAAAAACAGAATGCAGTGACAAACCGTTATTTAAGAAGAATCCCTTATAGAAAAAAAATAGAAAAAAGATTGAGAGAAGTTTGGGATTATCCAACTATAAGTATTCCATTTAAGAGGGGAAATAAACATTATTTTTATCAAAATAGCGGAATGCAAAATCAATCTGTATTATATGTTAAAGATATTTTAGATGGAGACGCCAAGGTTTTATTGGATCCAAATTCTCTATCAAAGGATGGATCTATTTCATTAAAGGGCATATACTTTTCTAAGAATAATAAATATATGGGTTATTCAGTTAGTAAATCAGGATCGGACTGGACAGAATTTTTTATACTAGATCTAGAAACAAATGAATTAACCAAAGATTATTTGGATTGGATAAAATTTAGCGGCATGTCATGGCATGGAAATGGGTTTTATTATACGCGATATCCAAAGCCTGAAAAAAACGATCAATTTTCAGGGACAAATGAAAACTCAAAAGTATATTATCATTTATTAGGAACGTCGCAAGATGCAGACGAATTGGTATTTTTTGATCCAAGTACACCGAAAATATCTCCTTGGGTAAGTTCATCTAAAGATGAAAGGTTCTTATTTTTATATAGATCAAAAGGAACATATGGCAATAGCCTTTATTTTAGGGATACATGGAACAATGCTGAAGGGTGGAACACAATTGTTGATGATTATGATGGTGAGATAAATATTATTGATCATTTTAAAGGGAAATTAATAGCACAGACTGATAGGGATGCTCCTTACGGTAAAATAGTGAGTATCAACCCTGATAATCCGGATGAAAAATTTTGGAAAACGCTTATTAATGGTAGTGAAAATGAAGTGCTAAATAATGTTAACCTGGTTGGAGAAAGATTAATTGCACATTTTACAAAAGATGTGCTATCTATTTGGAAGGTATACAATCTAAATGGAGAATTCTTGTATACAATTGATTTACCAGGGAAGGGAATTGTAAATGGTTTTAATGGAATG
>Ga0208277_1002474_pt1 | contig 10416 bp, 7 predicted proteins | sample ETNtaG_5_FD_185782 | JGI IMG/M metagenome (GOLD analysis project Ga0208277, IMG submission 185782) | Marine microbial and viral communities from oxygen minimum zone, Eastern Pacific Ocean - ETNP201406SV205 (SPAdes) (version 2) | ecosystem: Environmental > Aquatic > Marine > Oceanic ...
AAATAGGTTTTCCAATCGAGGACCGAAAACAAAAAATACTTTGGAAAGTTCTACAAAACACCGCAACAGCGCAATCACTATGATCCCGTCGGCAACGCTTTCAGCTCTTTCCTCTCGCGTTCCTCTCACAAATTCTTCGTTCTCTTCGAGCAAACGAAAGAAAGGAATGGGAACAATAGAGAGGAAGACCAAGACAAATCAATCCCTAACGACTTTCGTATCTTTTCGTAACGACGACGATGCCGTTGTTGAAAGCGATAACAGGGGAGACAGTGAATCCACGCGACGTCGCACGGTTTTAGCGACATCTACTGCAATGTTTGCACTTTTTAACGCGCAACCTGCAACGGCAAAGTTGAAAGGCAGGACTGGAGGTATTCCGATAGAAAATTTCAGGGATTTGCCTGGTGCACCCGGAATAAAATATTGCGACATTAAAGGCGGAGGTGGCGATAACGCTGTGCCTTTTCCGAAAGGCACGAGAGTTGCTGTACATTACGACCTGAAATTTCGATCATTGACGATTGCATCTTCGAGAGTTGGTGCAGGAGTCACGGGGGGGGATCCCTATGGTTTCAATGTAGGAGCACCATCGGCTTCGCCAGGGGGGCCTTTTATACCAGCTTTCAATTATGGAATCCAAGGAATGGGAGTTGGAACCGTGCGCAGAATGCTCGTGCCTGCCGAGTATGCGTATGGTAATAATCAAGTGCAAGAGATCCCGCCGAATTCTGAAGTGACATTAGATTTGGAACTTCTGAGCATCGCGAAAACGGGTTTGAGCAAGTAAATATTTTCGTGCCTGGAGGTACGATTTGAGCGTAACGAATTTTTTCTCCATGTGGTATATATCACAAGGAAAATTACAGAGTTATACATGTGTGTTAATATATATACCTAATACAGACAACTTCAAGACAATTCTTCATAATATTAACAGCAAAATGCTAATTTTTATCTAGAGAGAATATCTTGAACGAGGTCGTCGCCAAGTTTTTTATCTCTTTGGAAATTACGCATGTGTAAAATTGACACGCACCCCTCCTTCGCGACGTTGTTTCCTTCGTACTTCTTTGGCTCGCGCATCTCCAAACCAAAATTCTTCTTCTGTCCACTTTCACCTCCAATCATCTCCAAGGTTTCTGTCAGTGCCGCTAAGGAATTCATTTTCATGTAAGGACATGAAGCGCATCCGCCATCGATGCCGCAGCCTTCACCAGAAGCTGGTCCCGGGATGATGGATAAACTAGACATAGCCTCGCTCACTATTTTCCCCGAAGAGCTGCTATTGACTTGAGTGATGGAATCTACGGAAACTGGGAAGACAATTTCGCACTCGACGCTCGAATCGTTCTTCTCGAGCTCATCCGTGACGGCTCGCACAATTGATGTGACCATGCCAGTCTCAGTACCGAGCACAAATTTCATGCGTTCGGGCACGTACACTTCTCCATCTTCTTCCAGCGCGCTAGTGCTAATGTTGTTATCGTTACTCGAATAGGAGGAGGAAGAAGACGAAGAAGAAAAGAGTTCTTTGCTCTTACGCTCCTTTTCAATACCGCCTCGAATTTTGGCTAAAATGAAATCTAAAATATTTTGCGTTGAGCCAACGACGCCCATATTTCGTTCGCGAGCTTCCATTGCTAAGGTGAACATTTCTCCAGGAACTTCAAAATGTGCGGCTTGATAGGCATCGGAATAACAGTCTCTCACGACTCGACACACTTCGCCACCAAACAAGTGGTGCACGACGCACGCTCCGTCGCGAAAGTATTCCATGTTATCCAATACTTTTTTCACCGACTTTTGGTCGTGTCCGGGATGTAACTGTTTGATTTCTTCATTCGACCACGTCGTTGATGCGCGCGTCAAAAGTTGGACCAAGTTGCCGCCCATGTACGTATCTGGGCCATAAAATATCTTCACGTCCGGAATTTGAGCAGCAGCTTGTAAAACCGTGTTGACGACGTTTGAAGATGTGCACGCAATAGTTGGAACTTTCGCGATCGCGCTAGCCTTCGTGTCTAACCCCGTATTTATGTAGATGACATGCAGAGAATTTTTCGCCTCACCAGCTTCTTTCAAATATTTTTCGTACGTTTCTGTTTGCGCAGCTTCGGCTAAGGAGCACCCTATGGCATCCGAGGACATGCGGTAAACGTTTGCTTCGGGAAACCCGGCGTCATCGATAATAGCTCGCACGTTTTCTGACATGAAATCTACACCTAAAACGCAGACGTTTTCGCACTTTTCGTCCCTCACCATTCGCACTGCCGCATCCGCCATGACTAAAGAATCGGAGATGAAAATCCTCGACGCGCATTCTGGATGTTTTGCTTTACACCGCATCAATACTCCTTGAACTTCTGGGTCCATATAAAAATGCGCCACAATTCCACACTTTTTCTCGATCAATAACTTTGCCAACTTATCCACCTGTTGATCGTCCGGTGTCAAATATTTCGCCTGCGCTTCTGCAAATGACCCTTTCGGTTTGCACCCTGACTTTGTGACGATTAAGGAAGGGAAAGGATCGCTTTGGAAATCGTTCAGTAAACTCTTCGCCTGTCTTTTAATTGTTTCTAGCGCGTTTTTAAACCCGTTCTGTCGAGAATCGATCGCGCTCGTTTTCACCACACTTTCCGAAATGCCTCGCAGAGTCGCAGTCACGAATGCATCCACATCGATTTCTTCGATTTGTTTCAGGGTGTACCCTTGAACCATTTTCGTCAAGACGCCGAGGAATCCTCTCGTTATGGCTGAATCAGAGTACGATTGTAAATGCGCCGTGGCCGTCGCGGTAGCAGAAGAGGAATCAGAAGAAGTGTTTTCATCTCCTTTTTCATTACGAAGAAGGCCTACTTTCACCCACGTTTGGGAAGCCGTGCATCCCATCACTCGAGTGTTTTGGTTTCTCTCCGCGAGTGGTAACTCTATGATATCCACCTGCGACTGCAACAACTTCTTCGTGGCTTCTTTCTTCTCCTCTTTGGTCGTGCTCATCGATTCAGAAGAGCTCGAAGAAGAAGAGGATGAAATAGGAGAAAATCTTCTCAGCTTTCCCGAAGAAGACTTCGTCGATGATTTCTTCGACGGTGACGATGTTAAAAGCGTCGCCTTCTTCTTCTCTCTACTCCTCGACAATATCGACGCACCGCGCGTGCTCGCGCTATTCGAACGACAACACGCCGAGGAGGTCATTTCTTTATCTGTATTTATTTATTTATTTATGTGTGGGTGTGGGTGTGGGTGCGTGCGTGCGTGCGTGTGGGTGCTCTCTCGTCTCTCTTGTGTACTCGCGCGTGTTTTTCGGCCCAAAAGCCATAAATGTCGAGTGCGTTTGAGGTCTTTTCTCTTTTTTTTGGTTGTGGAAGAGAATTAAAAAGGTTCGACGGAGAGATAATGATTGATTTTTTGCTGTTTTGCAAATATTTTTGCACCATCGAGTACGCTTGAGGCAACGAGAATCAAAATATCAACCACGAGTTTATCCACTCGTTTCTTTGAGAAGAAGCAATTGGACCGGGCGACAGAGTTCTTGTACCACGCGCACGTGCGCACGTGAGACAAAAAAAGAGAAAGTAGCGATACGCGCCAGAGAGATTATAACGCGTCATGTTAGCATCGGCCGCGACGACGATGCTTACGAGCAGCACGAACATCGCTAATAATACGAGCAGAGCGATGTCTTCCTCTTCTACCTCTTCATCGTCATCATCTTTTCTTTGCAATTCTTCTTCTTCCTCCTCTTCCTCAGGAATTCGAGCGACGAGAAGAAGATACAATTGCAATAGCATCTCCACCATCTCTACCGCGAGGAGAAATAGAATTATTTTGGAAGCGTCATCAACAGAGGGAGGAGAAGAACAAAAAGAACAGGGAGCCGTAGCGACGAAATCTTCCTCCGGGGAGAAAGACCAGCTCTTACAAGGTGAAGCGTCCGAATCGACGGCATTACCGGAGAGTTTCTGCATCATCGAAGGTGCGAACACGATTTTGGATTTCTCTAAACTTCAAGTGGACGATATTCAACAAAACTTGGAAAGCCGACGACAAAAAGTGTTCTTGTTGATGGAGGAAATGCGACGACTGCGAGTGCAGTTGCGGGTTAAGTCAACAGGAAGCGCGTACGAAGAAGAAAATATGGTGCAAAAGTCAGAGTTTCAGTCAGTCGTGCCTGGATTTCCTGTGTTAACAGAGGATTCAATCTCAGATTACCGAATCTATTGGGGTGCGACGGTGCTCTTCTTCTTATTGTTTGGCGGTTTGTTTGCACCCATGGCAGAAGTGAAGCTTGGCGTCGGCGGTACGTCGTACGCAGACTTTATCGAATTTATCCATTTCCCGAAACAGTTGGCGGAAGTCGATCCGATCGTGGCCTCGTTTACGGGCGGTGCAGTTGGTGTCATTTCGGCTTTTTTCGCGATTGAAATTCGTAACGCTCAAGACCAAAAGAAAAAGGTGTGCATGTACTGCAAAGGGAGTGGATACTTGACTTGCGCCGAGTGCGCGACGCCAAACACATATAAACCAGGGAGATTAATCGATCCGAACACGGGATCCAAATGCGTGTGCAACGCCTGCTTGGGAACGACAAAAGTTATGTGCACGTCGTGTTTGTGTACTGGTATGGCTTTGGTAACAGAACACGACCCCCGCATAGATCCATTCGATTAAGTTGTGAGTCGCTTGCAGTGATGAAAATGAAAATAAAAGAGCAAATTTTATGCAATACTACAGAATCAATCTAATACTTTTGTTCTTATCTACATACCTACACATCTGTCTACACACAATATCTATTTACCGCGCAATCTCCGTCGTCGTTTTTCATCTAGTTGTTTTACCAGCTCTTCCGAAGACAATGGCGAGGAGGCCTTATCAATCACCACGCTGCTAGAACCTTTACCGGGTTCATCTTCCAAGGACGAGCTAAAAGATAAGTTTGGTCCAAACCTCGTCGTCTTCGTAATTGCCATTAACGATTTATCTTTTTCAACAACAGCTTTTGCAAAGATTTCGCAAAACTCTTTCGAATCTTCTCTGGTTTCGATTTTTGTTCGCATCACTAAAGCCGGTCTTCGATCTTTCGTTCTTCCAACTACCCTTGCTGGATTCCCCGCAACCATACCGTTTGCCGGGACAGGCTTTAACACTAACGATCCCGCGGCTATCATCGCGCCAGATCCAACCGTTATGTTCCCTAAAATCGTACTTCGTGCGCCAATTAAAACGTTGTCTTGGATTTTCGGATGCCTATCGCCAACTTCTTTCCCCGTACCGCCTAAGGTAACCCCATGAAGAATGGAAACGTCGTCACCTATAGTAGCCGTCTCGCCGACGACACAACCCGTCGCGTGATCCATCAAAATACCTCCGCCAAATTTTGCAGCCGGGTGCACGTCAACTCCCAACGCTTCCGAGATCCTCGATTGTAACATGCTCGCGTACGTCTTTTGTCCTTTTTTCCACAAATAATGTTGAATCCTGTGCGCTTGAATTGCATGAAATCCTTTGAATAACAGCAACGCTTGCACGTACGAATTACAGGCAGGGTCTCTCGAAAGTACCGCAACAAGATCTCTGCGTATATTATTCCTCAACTGTTCGCTATCTTTTGCCAGTAAAACTTCATTAAAAATCTCAATTAGTTGCGTCGATAACAACGTCTTTGTACACAATCGATTGGCCAGCGCAAAACTCAAACTTTTCTCCAAGCAATCGTGAGACAAAATAGAGGTGAAGTAGAAAGAACTCAGCATTGGTTCTTTCGCAGCCTCCACTTCCGCTTCTTTTCTGATTTCGTTCCAAAAATCTTCTCTGGACATCTTGTTCGATAAGTCTTCGCTGTTTGGCCGTTTTGGCGCGCGTATCGCAGACTTTGTTGTCGATGTTGAGTATGACAATGATGATGATGATGATGATGATGATGATGATGACGATACTCTAGATGCTTCTATTTGTGTTCGCTGTCTGTCGTTACCTTGACCTTCTCGCGCCGCAAGTTCTTCTTTTCTTTCTTGTTTTCTTGATACCGAGGCAGCTGCGGAAGAAAACAGTTTTTCTACTTTGTCTTCCTCGTCGTCGAGTTCAGCGCACAACTCTTCTCCCCACTCTTTATTGTCGTCGTCGTCCCAATCGCTAACGAGATATCTCGGGTGCGATTCTGCCCATAAGTTTGGCTCTGGCCATTCTTGTTGTTGTTTATAAGACGACTCGTTATCATCTTTCTTTGCGGCGGCGGCTAAGAGCGTTGTCTGTAATTCTTGTTGTCGGCGTCTTCTTCTCGTTGCATTGTTTCTCTTCGTCGTTGTCGTCGTCGTCGTCTTCTCAAAAAATAGCGCTGTTATTCTTCTGTGTCGTCCAACGAAAGCGCGCGGAGACGACGAAGACGTGCAGCAATAGATTTTTGTCGTCGCCATCGATCTAGAGACGCGGGCGAGAATGTTCGTCTCTGACGAATCAATCAATCAAATCAATCTAGTCGTAGAGAGAGAGAATTATTTTTGTGTGTTTTTACCTCTCGTCAAGTACTAGTAGTACATGAGTGGGCCGTCATTTTCACTACTGTACCACGGAATCTCTCGTACCTTTTTTAACGCGCTTTCGTCATTCTCCATATCTACACGCAGACTCACACACGCGCACGCACGCACGCAAGAGAAAAACGTGGGAGTGTATCAACGAGCGCGCCGTTGGCATCATGTCATCTCTTCCCTTCCAAAGACTTCTTCGCAAGCACAGGGGCGGCGGCGGCACCTTCGCTCGTTTGCTCTCTTCTTCTTCCACTTCGTCGTCGAGTGTGAAAGAAAATTTTCTTGAAAATCTCGTTCGAGAGTCGAACGCTTCTTTTCCAAACTTGGAAGGAAAAGTCGTCTCTGGAATAGTGACAAAGATTGACTCCAAGAACGGATTCATCGACGTAGACGTTGGGTTCAAAATGCCATCGAGTTTTGTAAAAGAGGAGTTACCCGAGGATGTGAAAATAGGCGATCGTGTGCCTTTACGGGTGAAACGTTTACAGAACCCGTTTGGGGAGATGGACGTGGACTCGGCCTCAGTCGATCAGTTTAGAAAACACCAGTTAGCGTGGGATGCGATTGCGAGGAAAAGAGAGAAGAGAGAGTTAGTTAGTGGGAGAATCTTGAATGCAGTGAATGGCGGATTCGCGGTTGGTGTTTCCGGACACGTCGGTTTTTTACCGAAGAATTTGGCTAGAGATGAGAAAGGAAGACGGTTGGGTCAAGACCGCACGCCACCAATAGGAGAGGCCATGCAGTTTCGGGTATTGTCGATGAGTGAAGCGGGCGGGGCAAGAAATTTTGTAGTAAGTGGACCAGAAGTCGAGACGAAAAGACAGAGTAATTTTATAAATAATAATAGAGCGACATCTGCTTCTTCTGCCTTGATGACCAAGTCTGGCAAAGTTCGAACATGGGACGGTACGAAATGATGAACTCAAAATGTTTATATAAAGTGTTAGTATTACAGCTGTGTAGTAATTTTTAGCAATACAAATTGTAGATTATATAAGTACTGTACCGTAGTTTCTTTTCTAAACATCTTTCTTTAACAATTCATACGTTTCAGAGAGTCTTCTTTGCTTATTCAAAGGCATTGCCGAACGTCTTTTCTCAATTTGAGTGAAATCTAAATCCGCGTACACAATTCCCGGCTTTTCTTCTAATTCTTTGTCGTTTAATTTCTCTCCAAATGGACCGTAAACTGAACTATCGCCATGCGCTTGGTACGATGCGCCTTCTACTCTCGATGGCGAACATGTTGCAACAAACATCTGATTGTCCACTGCTCGACATCTTTGCAGTAACGTCCAATGTAGCGGACCGGTGACGGTATTGAAGGCGCCTGGATATATCATTCCCACACATCCTTCTAGAGCACACACGCGCGCGTACTCAGGAAACCTCAGATCAAAGCATATGCCAACACCAAACTTTCCAAAGTCTTTGGTATTCGCAATAGTCACAGCGTTGCCCGCTGTGAGTGTCTTTGATTCAAAAAAGGTGATTCCATCTGGTATATCTACGTCGAATAAATGCAGTTTATGATGTGTTGCTATGAGTGTACCATCGCTATCAAACACAAAGCACGTGTTGTATAGCTTGCCGTCCTTTCTCGTCGGTATTGATCCCCCAAACAATACAACTTTTTTCTCCTTGGCGATTTTTTGCATAGCTTCAAACGACGGCGATGGGGACGCCAACATCGAATCCCCTGCTCCTTTCTCGGCAACAGAACTACCTAGATCCACTTCTATTTCTTCCGCAAATGTGGCAAAAAATTCGTTTCCATACGGACAGTTCCACATTTCAGGTAAGACTACGATATCCACAACCTTCGCCTTCTTGGCCTCGTCTTCTTTTTCTTCTTCCAACTGTTTGTCTCCCAAAATCGCATCATCTACACGCGCGAGCATGTTTTCAATGTTTTCTTCCTTTGACGAAGTCGACGTCAATTGCACGAGCGCTATTCTCGCGTTCTTCTTTTTCGTGTTATCGATGTTAAGCATGTCATTCGAGGAGGAAGATGTAAAACGATTTTTAGACATCATATTGTTGTTGTTTGAAGACGAGGCTGAGACCGGGAAAACAAAAGTGTTGATTCTTCTTGTTCTTCTTCGGGAAGGGATATTATTCACAACCACGAGACTTTTCTTGTTGCTATTTGTATTAGCAGTATTAGGAAGTGGAGTAAAACGAGCAGTAGTAATACTGAAACAAGTGCGACGGAGCAGGGAGTTAGTCATTTATTTGAGGAGAGAAGGGAGAGTGTGAAAGAAAATGAATTAGAGCAGAATGTTTCGGATTAAAAACTTAAGTGCGTGCGTATCTACCAGTGAGCATCGAATGCATTGCTGAACCACTTACTCATTTACTTTCTGTCTAACATTCTCTCTCCTTTTTTCCCTCTACTAATCAACAAGAATGCAAACACTTTCTACCATTTCTTCTTTTACGCTCTCGCGTAGACCAAGAAGAGCGTGCTGGTGCAAAAGCGTTTAGATATTGTTCTCTTGCCGTCGTAAATTTTAGCCTTCTCTCTCACACTCACCCCTTCTTCACTTCTTGCATGTGCGAAAGTAAATTACGAGCCGTGCACCTTGATAAACTCCTTCTTCGAGATTTTCTCGTCGATCAAAAATTGAGCCACATTTTTGCGTTGGTCTCCTTGGAGTTGGATGATATCCCCGAGTTCCGAGTCTTCCACAATCGTTCCATTGCAGTTGAACTTCTTCTTGCACTCTTTCAGGATTATCTTCTTGTTGATTTTGGGATTAATCCCTTGTAACGTCGTTAAGGATTTTCTCCCATTTCTTTGTTGCGTGCGGATGTGAATGTATTTATCTTGAACCGAATCCGCGTTGATCTTCTCGGTTTTTTCCTTTTTCTTCTTCTTAACCTCTGAATCTTCTTGATCGGTTTGATTCAACAAGTCGGCTTGGTTTGCGAATGGGTCGATACCTGAATATTCATGCATATATATACGAGAGAGAGAGTTAGTAAACGAAGAGTCCTACATAAAGAAGAAAAAGAAGAAGGCGCCGAATGTCTGCGCTTCTTTCTATCCATCTCTCTTCCCTTTCTCTCGTGACAAACGAAGAGAAAGTGGAAGAAGCACCACACACACACACACAAAAGAATAAAACAAAAACCGAGAGAAAAATTTCATTCGCGTTTAAACGTACCGAAGGATGGCTCGAGCTCTTCCATAAAAAATGGAAAGGTGGCTTTTGAGAGAGTGCGTGCGGTGCGTGTGCGTGTGAATGAGTGTGCGTGCGTGCGCGTGCTGTTTTTCTGTGAACCCTTTCGCTTTTGTTCTCTTTTATCGAGAAAAGAAAGGAGAAAGGAGCGCGTGAAATTGTGAAGTGGGGAAGAAGAACACAGAAGAAAAAAGGACTTTGCAGAAGACGAAGACCTTTTCGTGCCTTTTGGTCCTTCTTTTTTCTCCTTCTTTTTTCCTTCCCTTTTTCTCTTTTCCCCCCAATCGGCTGCCAATGCCCAATGCCCAAACGCCAAACAAAAGACAAAAGACACAAAATTAAAAGGAGAAAAGAAAACTCAACTGCGAAAATTCGTAAAATAATTTCTTACGTAACGAGGATCGGGGACTGGATACATTTCGAGAATTCCCAGAGAGACGATACAACCATACGTAAGGACGTTAGAATCACACAATGGCCGCGGAAGACGCCTCATTAACAACGTCGTCTTGGCACGACCGACCGATAAACAAATCAAACCCGATCGTATTCTTCGATATCTCTATCGGAGGCACGGACGTTGGACGAATAAAAATGGAACTGTTCGCGGACGTCGTACCGAAAACGGCGGAGAATTTTCGTCAGTTTTGCACCGGGGAAACCATAGATGCGAGAACAAAGGAACCGTTGGGGTA
>Ga0208277_1002477_pt1 | contig 10413 bp, 4 predicted proteins | sample ETNtaG_5_FD_185782 | JGI IMG/M metagenome (GOLD analysis project Ga0208277, IMG submission 185782) | Marine microbial and viral communities from oxygen minimum zone, Eastern Pacific Ocean - ETNP201406SV205 (SPAdes) (version 2) | ecosystem: Environmental > Aquatic > Marine > Oceanic ...
GATTTTTATGTTTATACTGATTCAGCAGCCTATTATTACTATACAGATTCAACTGAGACCCCTGCAGAAGAATTCTTTCGCCATTCCATTAGACCTAAGATCAAAGTAAAGCTTTTTGATAACAATCTCGTACTTGATTACAGATTTTACTATAAACCTAGGATGGATAATTTTGATGATTATCTCCTCGAGCATGAGTTAAAAATATCTCTGGCTACTTTCTACGAGGCACTTACCATTGACCTGAATTATTCAAACAAATATAATTCAAGATACGATGGGACCAAGATAATCAATAGAGAGACGGGTTTACCCTATAAACCAGATGATGAGAATATTACCTTTGGATTGTCATTTATGTTTTGAACTAATAAGAACTTTTTTTTACTTATTAAGGGACCTGAGAGTAATTTCAGGTCCCTTTTTTTATGAAATATGATCACCTAAGAATTGAATCCAAATGGCAAGCTCATTGGGACGAGAATAAAACCTTCAAGGTTGAAGTGGACCATAGTAAGGAAAAGCTTTACGTTTTGGACATGTTTCCCTATCCTTCGGGCAGCGGTCTGCATGTTGGTCATCCTTTAGGATATACTGCTACTGATATATATTCCAGATATAAACGATTGCAAGGATATAATGTCTTGCATCCAATGGGATGGGACGCATTTGGTTTACCTGCAGAGCAATATGCTATCAAGACCGGAACCCACCCCAAAAGGACAACCCAGGAAAATGTAGAGAATTTCAAACGTCAGGTCAAAATGCTCGGTTTTAGCTATGACTGGGATCGGGAGATCAATACAACTGACGAAAAATATTATAAGTGGACCCAGTGGATATTTCTGCAGTTATACAAAAAAGGTCTCGCCTATGAGGCGAAAGTTCCAGTTAATTGGTGCCCAGAGTTAAAGGCTGTTCTTGCAAATGAAGAGGTAGTGGATGGCCTTTCTGAAATTGGAGGACATCCGGTAGTTAGAAAACCAATGAGACAATGGATGTTTCGAATTACTGATTACGCTGAATCTCTTCTTGAAGGTTTAGATGGTCTTGATTGGCCAGAAAGCGTAAAAGAGTTGCAAAGAAATTGGATAGGGAAGTCAGAGGGGTCTGAAGTTATTTTTGATATACCCGCAATAAATGTTAATATTACAGTATTTACAACGAGGCCAGATACATTATTTGGTGCAACCTATATGGTATTGGCGCCAGAGCATCCACTGGTTGGAAGACTCCTAAATGATGAAAATCGTAATGAGGTGGAAGAATATATCCTTACATCACAGAAAAAAAGTGACCTAGACAGAGGAGATCTGAATAAAGATAAAACTGGCGTCTTTCTTGGTTCTCATGCAGTAAATCCCGTGAATGGCAAGGAGATACCCATATGGATTGCTGATTATGTTCTAATGACTTATGGAACTGGAGCAATAATGGCTGTACCAGGGCATGATAAGCGCGATCACGAATTTGCTATGAAATTCAATCTCCCAATAAAAGAAGTGGTTTCTGGAGGAGATGTTTCAGTTGAAGCCTTTACTGATAATCGGAAGGGTTTGATGGTGAATTCTTCTAATGACACTGGTCTTGATTTAAATGGTAAAACTGTGGAAGAGGCCATAGTAGAAACCATATCTTGGTTGGATGATAATGATTTGGGCAAGGCGAATGTTCAATATAAGTTAAGAGACTGGTTATTCTCGAGACAGCGTTATTGGGGTGAGCCTATACCTATTGTTCATAACAATGATGGGTCAATATGTCCTGTCAATGACTCTGATCTACCACTGACCTTACCTCAGGTTGAAAAATATGAGCCTGCTGAAACTGGTGAGTCACCGCTAGCAAACATAAGAGAATGGGTAGAGTCTGGAAGAGGTAGGAGGGAGACCAATACAATGCCCCAATGGGCCGGTTCCTGTTGGTACTTCTTGAGGTTCACAGATCCAATAAATAATGAATTGGCCTGGGGGAAAGAAGAGGAGGCCTATTGGATGCCAGTTGACCTTTATATTGGTGGAGTAGAGCATGCCGTACTGCATCTTCTCTATTCACGATTTTGGCACCATGTGCTATATGACCTTGGTCTTGTATCTACCAAAGAGCCATTTAAAAAATTATTTAACCAGGGTATGATACAGGGTGAGGATGGCCAAAAGATGAGTAAATCACGAGGAAATGTGATTAATCCTGATGATGTGGTAGGTGACTATGGCGCAGACAGTTTTCGATTATATGAGATGTTCATGGGGCCATTGGATAAATCAAAACCCTGGAGTACTAAAGGTTTGCAGGGTTGCTATAGGTTTCTCCAGAAAGTATGGCGTTTATTCCATGATGATACCAAGAGCATTGATGAAAATTGTTCTGATGAAGCGACTACAAGGTTGCTGCATCAAACTATAAAGAAAGTAACTAGAGACCTCGATAGTCTTAGATTCAATACAGTTGTTTCACAATTGATGATTTTTACGAATCATCTGACTACCCTTAAAAATCTGGATAAGGAGGTTTTACATCAGTTCTTGGTCCTTTTAAATCCATTTGCTCCGCACTTATCTGAGGAATTGAACCAAAATCTTGGATATAAATCTATTACATCTGTTGAATGGCCAGATTATGATGAGAAATTAATTTCTGAAGAAAATATCACTCTTGCTGTTCAGTTCAACGGAAAGACAAGGGGGACCATAGATATCCTGAAAGATGCAAAAGAGGCTGATGCACTAAAAATGGTTAGGGAAACATCTTTTGGAGAAAAATATTTAGAAACTGGTGAGTTGAGAAAAATTATCTATATACCTGGTAAGATTATGAATATCATAGTATCATAATTGATTTTTAACTTTATTTAGGAAATATTTACAATGAAAAAACATATTCTAATAATATCTATTCTATTGTCTTCAACTTTTGCTGAAAGAGCAAATCTGAATAGAATAGATATGGATCCACGAATTAGAAACTGGTCTTACGTTGGCCCCATTAAATCAGTTGAGGATCATGACAGCATACTAAATCAAATACTTGAAAACGGGATAGGTAATGATTCAGTATTTGTTTATGAAGGGAAAAATTACCCAATTATAGATGCAAGCGCTAGTAGTGATGCTAATTTCGTATCACAAGTCTATAAAAACATTAAAGAGGATGATTATCTTATTGGTATAGCCAGGGCCTTTTCAAAGGACGATAGTGAAGTTGCCGTAGATGGCTGGTTTTATTCAACCAAGAGTAAACAGGTTTACTTGAATGGTGAAGAAATTGAAAAACTACGTGAACAATCTAGGGTGATATTTAGACGAAAAGTAAAAAAGGGAGAAAATGAACTTATTGTTTCCTTGAAAAATTCAGATCAATTTGGATTTGGCTATTATCTATATGATGAAAGTAGGGTAGAGATAACCCTTGAACTTGTTGATGAAAATAATGAACCGATACCTTTTGCGAATTTTGGTATAAGAGGAGATGATTTTTTCCAAGCTGGTGGTTCAACTGATATGAATGGCTATGCTGAAAGGAATTTTAAGCTTCCAAGTGACAAGGAAGATTTCATTCTCTTTGCCGAAGGTAGAGAGGATCGCTATGCAAGTAAAATAATAAAAAATATTCAACCTGGGTCAAGGAAGAATTACAAGCTGAAGCTAGGTAAGGTACCATACATTGAAGGGAGGGTTCTTTCATTGGATGGGAAAAATCCTCAACCATCGACAAGAGTTCGAGCAAATCTCATAGGTGACAAGAGAGGACTTCCAATGGAGGTAACTGGTGCTGAAATTGATGGAAGTTTCAAATTTCAAAACTTACCTTTTGGAAAGTATGAGTTATTCGTTTCTTTTCCTGATAAGGACTACTACCTCAATGATAAAAATGGTAACCGAAAAATTTTTGATATAAGACCTGGAAAACCAAATTATCTAAATGCTGATTTTAAAACACCTACACCAGATAGAGGAAGGTGGGAAAATATTGACTACCTGGATGGACTATTGAGTAACTGGGTCAGTGATATCCTTATTGACGATAATAATAATATCTGGTTTGCCTGCTGGACCGGTATTTCCATTTTTAATGGTATTGAAATGAAAAGTCTCACCCCTAAGGATGGCATACCCACAAGACCAATCCAAAGATTATTTATGGACTCAAAAGGTAACGTTTGGGCAGGTGCTAATACAAATGAAAGCAATTCCCTTGGTCTAGTTAAGATAGACCCTGACATGAACATAACTCCATATTACTACTCTGAAGACGTGCCTATCCAAGGTATATACGATATAACCGAGGATGAATATGGAAGAATGATATTTGCCGGATCCGCAGGATTGACCATTTTAGATGGAGATAATTTTATAAACTATGACTATGCCGATGGACTTGGTAGTGGAATAGGTAGGGCTATTTTACTGGAAGGAAAGAATATGTGGATAGGTACTGCAATAGGATTGGTATTCTACAATGGGAAAAAGTTTAAAACTTATACTAACCGGGATGGGCTACCATCAAGTACAATCAACAAAATCGTTAAATCGCCAAAAGGAGAAATTTGGATCGCGACCAATAATGGAGTATCCATCTATGATGGAATGTCCTTTAAAAACATGTCACAGCTGAGTGGGTTAAATAGTAGACAAGTTAATGATATATATTTTGATGATAATGGTGACATTATAATCGCGACACAACGAGGCATCTCAAAATTAAGGGAAGATGGAACTTTCTATAAACTTGACCCTATTAGAACTGGTGATGATAAATCTTTAACTGCGATTTATGATATTACAAAATCTAGGGATGGGATGTACTGGTTTGCTGGATTTAATTATGGTGCCTGGAAATATGATCCCCACTCGATCAGAAACCTTACCAAGAAGGATAGCATTCCAGATGGTTTTAAATCCAAAATGATTGTTGATTCTGAACAGACACTGTGGGTGAGTACAGGAGGACAGGGTATTTTTGAGATAAAAAATGAAAAATTAAAAAAAATATACACTATTGAAGATGGCTTAAGAAGTAATGTCGTAAGGGACCTGAGTATGGATAATTATGGAAATTTATGGATAGCAACCAACAGAGGAATTTCCATGTTCAATGGTAAGATATTCAAGAATTATACTGAGTCAGATGGAATGCCTGACGAAAATGTCCCTTCAATAACTGTTGATAAAAATGGTATTGTATGGTTCATAACAAATAAGGGCCTTACTTCTTTTGATGGAAATGAATTTTCAACTTTTGATGAAAAAGATGGGATAAGAATTACATCCCAAACTGACCCTGATGTTTACGCAAGTGATGATGGATCCATTGTGATCGCGCAGGCTGGCCCAGGCATCACTATCTTTAAGGACGGTATTTCCAAAATACTTACCGATGAGGATGGTTTTACGGACACTAGAGTCCAAGATATAGACTTTGACTCATATAATAATATTTGGATAGGTACGGATGGAGGTGGGGTATTTAAATATGATGGTGAAAATATAGAACATTTTGATGTTGAAGATGGCCTAGCGCATTCTGAGACCTATGACGTTTATGTTGATGATAACGATAAGGTATGGGTAGGTACATTTGGTGCCGGGGTATCATTTTATGATGGGGAAGTATGGGGCTCCCTTGACATGAGAGATGGTCTAATTGGCAATACAATTAACTGTATTGCATCCGTGTCAAACCAAAAGTACTTCTTTGGAACTAGTAAGGGTATTTCTCAGTACACACCTACGAGCAATGCGGGGCTTGTAAATATCTCTACGGTTACTACCCCAACAAATAAGTATTTCATTGGGAAGGGCAGTAATGAAGAGGTCTCAACTCAGACTGATTATAGAATACAGTTTTCATTCAATGCTGCAAACTATAATACAATCCAGGAAAAACAGAAATATAGATACAGAATAATGGGTCATGATGAGGCCTGGAGCAAACCTTTCACGGGTAATGAAATAGACTGGATTCCAGAAAACAGTGGAGACTATGAGTTCCAGGTTCAGGCTATTGATAGAGACCTTAATTATTCTCCTCCAAAGGGTGTCAAATTCAGTGTACTGCTCCCTTGGTACCTAAATCCTTCAACCTCTATTCCATTTTGGGGATTTATTGGACTTCTTCTTTATCTCTCAGGTTTTACAACCAATAAATACTTCAAACAGAGGAAATTATCTGCTAAGCTAAAGGAAGAATCTCAAAAAAAGGATAGGGAAGCAAGGAAGAGACTTGAAGAGAAGAATACAGAATTACTTGATTCTCAAAAAGCTGCTGAAGCTGCAAATGAAGCAAAGAGTACATTTTTGGCAAATATGAGTCATGAACTTAGAACGCCCTTAAACGCCATAATTGGATATAGTGAAATGCTTATTGAGGATGCAGAAGATGAGAATGAAGACTTCATACCAGATCTGGATAAGATAAATAGTTCTGGAAAACATTTACTGGGTTTGATTAATGACATCTTGGATCTTTCTAAGGTTGAGTCTGGAAAAATGGAATTATACATTGAGGAATTCGATCTTAGAAAGGTAATTGATGAAATAGAGGCCACTATAAAACCATTGGTCGAGAAGAATAGTAACAGTGTTGTTGTTGATTATAATACCGATATAGTCACAATGAATGCTGACATAACAAAAATACGACAGATTCTACTGAATCTTTTGAGCAATGCATCAAAATTCACAAAAGAGGGACAGATCACGATTAAGGTTGAAGACTCAAAAAGCATTGATAATGCAATTGATTTTGTAGTTACGGATACAGGAATTGGAATGACACAAGCACAGGTTGATAAAGTATTTCAACCATTTACCCAGGCAGATGAAAAGACAACCAGGAAATTTGGCGGCACTGGACTGGGTCTTACCATTACCAAAATGTTTTCAGAGATGATGGGAGGTGCCATAGGCTTAGAATCTGAAGAGGGTAAGGGCACTACCTTTACCGTAACAATACCTGCAGAGGTGGTAGAAAAAAGGGTGGAAAGTGATGGTCTAAAGCAAGAAGTAGCTACTGATGCTGACTACACCATACTTGTTATTGATGATGACCCTAATGCACAGGATATGATGAAAAAATTTCTTCAGAAACAAAATTATGTAATCATCCAAGCAACAAATGGAGAGGAAGGTCTACAGCTTGCAGCTAAACATAAACCAGATCTCATAACTTTGGACGTCATGATGCCTGAGATGGATGGATGGGAGGTACTTGCTGCTCTACAAGCAAATGATGTTACAAAAAATATACCTGTAATCATGCTAACCATGGCAGATGAACCAGACATAGGATACTCACTTGGAGCAACTGACTATTTGACAAAACCAGTAGATTGGGGAAGGTTATCAGAAATCCTTAAAAACCACGAAATTGAATCAGGTTCTCAGTCAATATTAATAGTTGAGGATGATGAGACAACAAGGGATATGTTAAAGAAAAGTTTAGAAAATAATGAATATAAGGTCCGAACCGCCCATAATGGTAAAGAGGGTCTTGAAAAGGTGGAGCAAGGGAAACCTGGTCTTATTTTACTAGATCTGATGATGCCTGAGATGGATGGATTTGAGTTCTCTGAAAAACTGAGGCAGAACAAAGAATGGTTAGATATCCCAGTTGTTGTGATTACTGCAAAGGATCTCACTAAGGAGGACCATGCTAGGCTTAGCGGTAATGTAGAAACGATAATGCAAAAAGGGTCTTACAGCAAGAAAGAGTTGATGACAGAAGTAAGTGAAAAAATAAAAAAATTAAAAATAGGGTAAATGATATGACAAAAATCTTAATTGTAGAAGACAATGAAATGAATCGAGACATGCTTTCCAGGAGGTTGTTAAGGAAAGGATTCGAAATAGTAATGGCTGAGGATGGTCAAAAAGGTGTAGATATGTCTAAGAGTGAGAGTCCAGACATTATTTTAATGGACCTAAGCCTTCCTGTTATGGATGGATGGCAAGCGACATCAACCATAAAGGCAGATGAAGAAACAAAAGACATTCCAATTATCGTTCTTACAGCCCATGCGATGGCAGGGGATAGAGAAAAAGCACTTGAGGCAGGTGCAGATGAATATGATACAAAACCTATTGAGTTCAAAAGACTACTAGGAAAGATAAAAGACTTTATTTAAAGCATTTCACCTAGAGTAATGGATAAAAGAACAAAGGAGGCCTATCTTGGCAAGGCTAGACATAACCTAAAAAATCCAATCAATGCGATTCTAGGTTATAGTGAAATGTTGATAGAGGATTGTGAGGATGAAGGAATTGATGAGCCTATATCTGATCTAAATAAGTTGTATGATGCTGGGCAAGAAATCTTACAAATAATTGAACAAAATTTTGATGATAAGGCTCTTGAAAATCCTGAAAACACTTTAGTCGCCTTAGCAAAAAATACTGAAATAGCCGTCAGAGAACCATTGAACACTATTGTAGGATATTCAGAATTATTAATAGAAGATAATGAATCCATTGACATTGAAAATTTTCATTCCGATATAAATAGGATTTCCGACTCTGGACGTCTTTTAGAAAAAGAGTTAACTAATATTATAAAATTCAATGAGACCGATATTGATGACCTGAATGATGATTCTAACGTAGCTAACTATTCAATGGTCCAGGATGTGATGGAAAGCATCCAACCCTTAGATAAAAAAGAAGAAAAACCCCAAATACTTGGAAAGTTATTAGTCGTTGATGATAATGCGAACAATACTCAGCTTCTTAAAAAAAGACTTTCAAAACAAGGCCATGATGTAATTACAGCTCAAGACGGGAGAGAGGCAACTGAGTCTCTTATAAATAATTTGGACACAGATCTAATTTTATTGGACATAGTTATGCCAGAAATGAATGGATACGAGGTTTTAAAATTTATTAGAAGTGATAATAGATTCCATGAATTGCCAGTTATAATGATTTCATCCATGGATGACACTGATAGTATTTATAGGTGTATAGAAGCTGGTGCCGATGACTACATAACCAAACCATTTGAGAAATCAATACTAGATGCGCGAATAGCATCATGTATGGAAAAGAAGAAATTAAGAGATAAAGAAAAAATTTTAATGCAGGAACTTCAGGAGGAAAGAGACAGGTCAGAACATCTCTTATTAAATATCTTACCTAAAGATATTGCACAAAGGTTAAAATCTGGAGAAACTGATATTGCAAACAAACACGAAGATGTATCTATAATATTTTGTGATATCATCAATTTTACACCACAAGCCCAAGTTTTAAGCCCAAATAATCTTGTTAAGATTTTAAACACTATTTTTAAATCCTTTGATGACTTAGCAAATAAACACAATATTGAAAAAATTAAGACTATTGGGGATAGTTATTTTGCTGTAGGTGGCCTGAATACAGACAAAACGCAATCTGCAAAGGATATAATTGAGCTTGGTAGGGATTTTATCAAAGCCATTAATGAAATTGATAAGAATACAAGTAATATGGACTTAAATATCAGAATAGGTATTCATACTGGTCCAATTGTTGCAGGAGTTATTGGTAAAAATAAATTTGCATATGATCTTTGGGGAGCTTCAGTGAATATGGCAAATCGATTAGAGACCACTTGCCCACCAGGGTCCATCCAAATATCTGAACATACAAAATCATTGTTAGGTGATACCTATAATTACCAATTAAAAGAGAAAACCGATATAAAGGGTATAGGGTTAGTTAATACCTATATAGTTACTTAATCCTATTATACATAACATAGATTATACGCATTTATGTTAAGTTAGGGTAATTCAAGTTTGAATTTATCCATATCATCATTGTCGCCAATGAATAATATGGTATCATCTATCTCTAATACTGTATCAGATACAGGGTTTATTTGAGTTTTTCCGTCTTTTTTTATAATTCCAACGATTGAAATTGAAAAATCTTCTTTAATCTGTGAATCTTTAATAGTTACACCATCATATTTTCCTAATCCAGACAGTGATATTTCGTCAATCGTGAGATTTAAATCTGAGTGTTTGGATGAAATGACCGATATTGAATCTTCAACCTGTGGTTTTGCAAGAATCTCAGCCATTCTGTGTCCTCCAGCTGTATAGGGATTTACAACCTTATTTGCTCCAGCTCTTATTAATTTGGCCTCATTATCTTCCTTAGAGCATCTGCTTAATATAAAAAGATCAGGATTAGCAGTTTTTAGCGATAAAGTGACAAAAAGATTATCCCGGTCTGTATCAAGGACAACAGCTACACCATTGGCACTGTCAAACCTAGCATCGGCTAGTATTTCTTCAGATGTTGCATCGCCATGAATACAGTACATTCCTTTGGATCGAATTTTTTCAACTTTTTGTTCGTTATTTTCAATTATTAAAAATTTTCTACCTTTTTCTTCCAGTTCTTTAGCTATAACAGCACCCATTCTACCGTA
>Ga0208277_1002480_pt1 | contig 10405 bp, 9 predicted proteins | sample ETNtaG_5_FD_185782 | JGI IMG/M metagenome (GOLD analysis project Ga0208277, IMG submission 185782) | Marine microbial and viral communities from oxygen minimum zone, Eastern Pacific Ocean - ETNP201406SV205 (SPAdes) (version 2) | ecosystem: Environmental > Aquatic > Marine > Oceanic ...
AAATTCTCCCTGCGGATCACCAACAGTTGTACTATTCGCAGTTTGAGCAGCAACTTCAACTGCTTTCTCATAATTTTTGTTAGAAACCAACATTTTTGTTGGTGCATTACATGATTGTCCTGAGTTTAAGAAGCAATGCCCAGCACCGCCTTTCACAGATTTCTCAAGATCAGCTACATCATCCAGAATAATATTTGAAGACTTGCCTCCAAGTTCTTGGTGCACTCTTTTAACAGAAACAGCAGATGCTTGAGCGACTGCAATTCCCGCTTCAGTTGATCCAGTAAAAGACATCATGGCAACATCTGGATGATCTGATAAAGCAGCTCCTACAATTGGACCATATCCGTTAACAACATTAAAGACACCTGCTGGCACTCCAGCTTTATCAAATATCTCGGCAAGCAGGAGTGCACAATATGGAGAAATTTCACTGGGCTTTAAAACCATTGAACAGCCTGCTGCAAGTGCAGCTGATGCCTTGGTAGTAATTTGATTCATAGGCCAATTCCATGGAGTGATCATTCCTATTACACCAATTGGCTCTCTTATCAATGTGTAATCACCTTCCTTTTTTTCAAATTCGTATTCTTTTAGAGCATCCAAAGTTTCATGTAAATTTTTGATTCCTGTTGATGCTTGAGCTTTCTGTGATAGCCAGGTGGGAGCACCCATTTCTTCGGTTATAACCTTAACTAAATCATCGTACCTATTTTCGTATTCAGCAATAATATTATTTAAGATCTCAATTCGATCTTCCTTAGTTGTAAATTGATAAGTTTTAAAGGCATCAGCTGCTGCTGATACTGCTCGATTTATATCCTCTTTTGTTCCAGAAGTAACACGCCCTATGAGTTCTTCATTTGCAGGATTGATAATCTCAATTCTCTCATTTGATTCTGATTCAACCCATTCACCATTTATATAGAAATGTAATTTATCTTTCATGTTCAAGCCCTATTTATTTAATAGCAATCCTAACAAATTTTTGGTTTAAGTTGGTGGAATACTTAACTCAAAGTAGCTCAAAGACTTACCAAGAACGTGTAATCTTTATGGAATCGTTAAGACTGCCACTTGGCAATCCTAATACCTTTGATATTTCTTGGAAAACATCACTTATAAATTTATTTGGCTCTATGTGACCAGCCTCAGGCGCCAATACTCCACACTGATTTATAAGACCCTCAGCCAGCAATTTAATGCCACAAGCCAATGGAATTCCAGTAATTTCTCCCATACCTATATTTTTAATTTGTTGATTCAAATCTGACTCTTCTGTTTCGCTTGGTATGCAAACTCCCACACTTGCTGGTATTTCATTTTTAATGCCATGAGCAAAACCATACATAGCGGGAGGATAATCAACGCCTTTATGTCTCTTTTGAGAAGATTGCTTGCTTTCTAAGAAAGAAAATAAATTAGCCGCCCTAAGTTTGCTTAGTAATCCTAAGTTTACTAAACCCATTATAGATTTAAGGATAAGAAAGTCAGCATGACCGCCATGGGCAAGATTGATTGAGTCTTTAAGTTTAGGAAAATAATGGGGGAAAGTTACTGCCTCAGGATGGCCAAATATATTTCCATTAAAATTAGTTAATCCTGGGTATTTGACGTTGATTTTCTGAAGAGGTTTGACCATTTTAAAGGCACCGTTTTGGAATACTTTGACTTGCCCTGTCATTTGTTCAACTCCATGCATCATCGCTGCATTTTCAGCTTGCTGCATTGCATTTTCATCTAGCGAGGTCCCACCAATGTCCCAACCTGTATAGACTGTTGTTACCTCATCTAATTCATTTATGGCAATAAGTGCCATTAAATTTGTTAGTCCAGGGCTTGCACCTAATCCAATGGTTGCAGACACACCAGCTGATTTGGCTTTAGCATCAAGCTTCATCATATCCATCGTAGGCTCCCAATCATCACAAATATCTATGTAATTACAGCCTGAATATATTGCTGCTGCTAGGATAGGCGCTCCAAACTTAAAATAAGGACCGCAAGTATTTACAACAATATCAATATTTTCCATGGCTTGCTTTAGCGCTATTGCATCATTGACATCAAGCTGGATGGCAGAAACTTTTTGATTTAAGCTGGTTGCAAAAGTCTCAGCACTCTCCTTGTTAATATCGGCGATAATAATTTCTTCAATAGCGCTATAGTTTTGTGCAGCTCTAATGGCATATCGACCCATGCTTCCACAACCACCTATTGCAAGTATTTTCATAATTTACTCCAAACCTCATTCACTTTATTATCAGGTAATAAATAACTCAACAATTTTTTAATATGGAAAAAGATATAGACATTATTATTTATGGGGCCACCGGATTTACTGGAAAACTTTGTGTTAAATATTTTCAATCATTAGATACAAAAGTGACCTGGGCAATGGCAGGAAGAAACTTTACAAAACTGGAAAAAGTTGCTGAAGATAATCAAACAAAAGTAGAAATTCTAATTGCTGATTCAGATGATGAAAGTGCTCTGGATAGTATAACTTCAAGAGCAAGAGTAATTTTATCCACAACTGGACCCTTCCATAGATATGGATCTAAATTGGTTGCATCTTGCATCAAGAATCATACTCATTACGTAGACATTACTGGTGAAAACTTTTGGGTCAAAGGTTTAATAGAGAAACATCATGCAGAGGCATCAGCAAAAGGCATCAAGATCATTCCGTCATGTGGATTTGATTCAATACCCTCTGATTTAGGAACTTTTTTTTCAGCTAAGGCTATTGGAAAGCCCATCAAAAGAATTGAATCATTTCATTCATATAAGGGCGGTGCATCAGGAGGAACCCTTGAAACGATGTTCTCTATGGGGGAATTAGATCTTGGTGATGATCTTACTGATCCATTTTTACTCAATCCAAAAGATTCATATTCAAATGAACAAAAGCAGCTTAGTAGTGACAGAGTGGGTATTGCAAGAAAACCTGAAATTAGCGCTTGGTCAGGACCATTTATTATGGCCACTGCAAATACCAGAGTTGTAAGAAGAACAGAGGCCTTGCTTTCATTAAGGCAAGAATCTTATGGGGCTGATTTTACTTATCAAGAGCATGCTTATCACAAGAGTTGGTTTAGTGCTGCGAGATCACTGATTCTGACTGGAATATCTGTTTTAGTTCTTCTTTCGCCATTAAAAAAATTAGTAAAGCCTTTTTTACCCAAGCCTGGAGAAGGTCCATCTGAGAGTGTTCAAGAGAACGGATGGTTTGATTGCAAATACATAGTTGAAACAGATGATGGCATTAAATCAGTATTCAATATGAATGGTAAAGGGGATCCAGGTTATAAAGTGACCTCAAAATTAGTTTCTGAATGCGCACTTTGTTTAATTGAAAATGAAGATTCACTTCCGGGCGGAAAAGAATATGGGGGAGTTCTAACGAGTGCATCAGGCTTAGGCGACCAATTAATTTTGAGGTTAAGCAAAGTTGGTATAAATTTCGAGGGTCCGCTTTAATTTTTTTCTTAAATAAATTAATCTAAAAACCATTTAAGTATTCTCGAATAAACTATGAAACCATATATCGTTTTCTTTATATTTTTATCTATGAATTCATTTTCTAAACCACTTAATGATCCGGGTGACTGGAGAGGGATTACTGACCAAGTAATGGGTGGAGTATCTGAGCTTATTATCAAGCACAAAGATGGTGTTTTTATGATGAAAGGAAATGTTTCTACTGATAATAATGGAGGATTTGTAAGGCTCTCTAATAGAATTGATCTAAACAGTAATAATTTTCAAGGAATAAGATTTAAAGCCAAAGGAAACAACGAGACTTATGAAATTCACGTTACTCTTAAAGGATTAAAAGTTCCTCCTTGGTCATATTTTAGCAAGCCATTTGATGTGACAAATGAATGGCAAGAGTTCGAAATATTTTTTCAAGACCTTAAAAGAAGCTCTGGATTTTCTGCTGCATCGATGAAAGCAAAAAATATCAGAGATATAAGTATTGCTGGGTATGGAAGAGATTTTGAAGTTGACCTAGAGATCAAAGAGATTAACTTGATTTCATCTTGATTTATTGATCAAGCTCTTTTTCAAACTCTTTTAAATATTTTTCGTAATCTTCCCAGTCATGAGGCGTTCCAGCTCTAGGCCTCTGCATATTGCTGGCTCGCTCAAGTGCCTTAGTAGATAATTTGCTAGGACTCTCTTTGAAAAGCTTTCTAAATGTTTTTCGAATCAAATTTTTCATCTTTCAAGAATTTTTGTTAGTTTTTTCATAAAACGCTTCAATGTTTTTGTAGAATCTTTGTCATTAAAAGCCTCTATTATTTCAGATTGCGAGTAACCATCCCAAAAAGTTATCTGATATAAATCTTCAAATTTAACAAGGTCTATTGATGCAGAGTCAAAATTGTCGGCGTCGATAATATGAATAGAAATTTTTTTTTCATTCAGCTCAATGTTTATGTTTGAGTAAGATGAAAAATAAGATTTATAAAGGTTTTCAACTCTTTGATTAAAGCTAAAGGGCTTCATTTATTATATGCCTTATTTTTTGTTCAACTAGGGGAAGTCAGCTATTTGGAGGATGCTGAATCCCTTAAATCTTTTATCTTTTCTAGGCTAACCTTATCTTTTAAGCTCATAACAAAAGCAGCAATTGATAAAACTAATATTGCTCCTGCTTCTCCAAGCACAACAAGCGCATCCATTTCTTTGCTTTGCATAACGATCAGTCTGCAAAGTGCTGTAATAGCAATAATGATTGGCAAAGTAACTGGAATTCTATTAGTGCTGTAAAAAGCTCCAACCATCCCGATTATTTCAACATATATAAATAACATGAACAGATCAGGTAGTGTAATTTCCTGAGCTAATACCATATCAAAAATATACATAGCGGAAGCTATGCATGTAGCAATACCAATAATAGCTAGAAGTAACTTTTCACTTGCAATGGTTGTCCAATGCAAACTTTTTGTGAATTTAGATTGTTTATCCATTTAATAATCATATCAAATGAATATTGAATGAAATATTTTTTTTACTGAAAAGTTAAAATTCTGTAGAGTTAATATTTAATATGAGAAAGACATCAACATGATACTTACAAATAAAAAAAGAATTGAAGACTACATTAAGAAAGGGTGGTGGGGAGAAGATACATTACACTCTCTATTTCAGGAGGCTCTATCCGCATGCGGTGATCAAGAAGCTTTAGTTGATCCAGAAAATCGTTCTGTAATTACAGGCGATGATCCTAAGAGATTGTCTTTTAAAGAAATAAATGGCCTTGTTGAAAGCTATGCAACCACTTTCTATGAACAAGGTCTGCGAAAGGATGACATTGCTATTATTCAATTACCCAATGTTGTAGAGTTGCCTATAGTTTATTTAGCTTTATCAAAACTTGGAATAATTTGCTCTCCAATTCCAATGCAGTATGGGGCATACGAAATTACCAATATTATCCACGAAACTAATCCAAAGGCATTTATAAGTATTGCAACATTCAGCGGCACAGATCATGCTAAACAATTTTCCTCTGCGTTTAATAATAGTGAGCTTAAATTTTCATTGGGTGAAGTCGATGGGTTCATTGATTTGAATACATCAAAGTCGGAAATTGAAATAATGGAAGCTCAGCAATTATATGCAAAAGATAACCCAATCACAGCAGACGATATTTTTACAATTTGCTGGACCTCAGGAACTACTGGTACTCCAAAAGGTGTTCCACGTAGTCACAACCTTTGGCTGCCAATGGCTAAAGCTGCTGCATTTGTATCAGAAACTGAAGAGGGCGATACATTACTTAATCCATTTCCAATGATTAATATGGCAAGTATCGGAGGATTCTTGTTTAACTGGCTTCTATGCAAAGGAAAGCTTGTTCAACATCATCCTTTTGATCTTAATGTTTTTCTAACACAAATTTCTACTGAGAATGTTAAATACACAATTGCACCTCCTGCAATTATGAATATGCTTCTAAATAACCCCGCTATTCTTGACCAACAAGACTTAAGCAGCTTGAGATGCATAGGTTGTGGAGGGGCGCCATTATCAGAATGGATGGTTGAAACTTTTCAAAAGAAATATGATTTAACGGTTCAAAATATTTTTGGATCTAATGAGGGCGCATCTTTGCTGAGTGCTCGTAATGAAATTGAAGATCCCAGTCTAAGAGCTAAATATTTCCCGCGTTTTGGAGTTGATGGTTTAGATTGGAGCAATCCAGTATCAAAGTTGGTAAAAACAAAATTAGTCAGCGTTGAAACTAATGAAGAAATATTTGAGCCAGAAAAGCCTGGAGAGCTCCTAATTTCAGGAGCAACTGTTTTTGATGGTTATTGGAATGCTCCCGATGCAAACGAAGAGGTTTTTGATGAAGATGGGTATTTTAGGACCGGAGATTTATTTGAGATTTCTCCAGACGACACCCAAAAAAAATATTATAAATTCTGTGGTAGATGCAAAGATCTTATTATTAGAGGTGGTATGAATATTTCTCCAGAGGAGCTAGACAATCTTCTGAGCTCTCACCCTAAGATGCTTGAGGTTGCTGTAACCGGTTATGACGATGAGATCTTAGGAGAAAAAGTAGGAGTCGTTGCAGTGGTTGCTGAAGGTGAAACATTAACTTTGGATGAAGTGAATGATTTTTTAAAAGATAAGCAAATTGCAAAATATAAAATGCCAGAGGACTTGAGAGTGATTGACGTATTGCCAAAAAACCCTGTGGGAAAAGTATTAAGACGGGAATTAAAAGATTTATTTAATTAAGCTGTCCCAACTACAAAGCTAACAATTGTTGTAGCGCTGCCACCAATATTTAAGGTTGATATATTTTTAGCATTATCGATTTGGTAGTCACCAGCGCTATCAGTGCATTGTTTATAGCAATCAAGCAGCATTCTAACTCCAGTTGCGCCCACAGGATGGCCCAGACCAATCAGACCGCCGCTTGCATTGATTGGAATTTTTCCACCAATCTCTATTTCACCTGATTCAATAGCTTTCCAACTCTCTCCTGGCTTTGTAATACCAAAATGATCAATTGCCATGTATTCAGTGGATGTAAAACAGTCATGGGTTTCGATCCCATCTATCTCAGACACTCCTTCCATTCCTGCTCTTAAAAAAGCAGCATCGATTGCTTTTTTGACATGTGGGAAGACATAATCCTTATTTTGACTAAAATCAATTTTTTCTTGATATGTAATAGGACCCGTTTGATGACCCCAACCTTTAATATATGGGATTGAATTAATATCTAATGATCTAGCATTTGCATATTCTTTAGCCTTGTTTTCGCTTGCAAGGAAAATAATAGCTGCACCATCGGTTACCTGACCACAATCCATTTTTCTAGTTCGACCCTCAATTACAGGGTTTGCATGATCTAGTCTGGTAAAAGTATCTGATTCAAAGGTCCACCCTCTGGTTTGAGAGTTAGGGTTTTTTTTAGCATTGCTAAAGTTTATTTCTGAAATTTTTGAGAGATGATCTTCATTGATGCCATATCTTTTATCGTATTCACTGGTTAGTTCGCTGAACATATGAGGCCATGGATATTGAACATCTTGGCATTCAAACCCAGATCGCATTGCGGGACCTCCAATATTTTGAGCTGCTTGTTCTCCTGAAACATTTCTCATTTGCTCAATTCCCAAAACTGCAGCTAGCTCGTATCTACCCGACTCAATCTCTGCACATGCTGCCAAAGTCGCAATACTGCCTGAAGCACAGGCTGCTTCATGTCTAGAAGAAGGTAGTCCAAAAAAATCTGGATGGGAAGAAACAAAAAAACCACCTAAATGCCCTTGATTACAAAATAATTCAGCAGTGAAGTTACCAACATGTGCAACATCAATGTCTTTTGGCTCTAAATCAACAGATGTTAACCCTTGATGGATCGTGTCTTGGAAGACATCCAAAAGATCCAATTCATTTCTATGCCAATTTTGGGCAAAGTCAGATTGATAGCCCCCTAATATGTAAACTCTTTTTTGCATGCCTTAATTATATGCACGATTGGGTAACATTGAAAAGAAATCCCCAAGCAAGTAAAGATAGGAAAGTTATACTAAACTAATTCATTAATTTGATACTAACCAAATGAAAAACTATAAGTTCATTGATAAATTACGATTACCAGTAATTGTTGCTCCAATGTTTCTTGTCTCTAATCCAGATTTAGTAATAGCCAGCAGTAATGCAGGTTTAATTGGTTCCTTTCCAGGACCAAATGCAAGAACAACTGAAGAGCTTGAAAAGTGGATGCAGCAAATCAATGACTCCACATCTAATCCATGGGCATTTAATATGATTGCCCACAGAACATACGATCGATTTGAAGATGAGTTAGAGTTAATCAAGAAGTTTCAACCTGAAATTGTAATTACCGCTTTGGGTAGCCCTGAAAGAGTAATTGGAATCGTTCATAGTTATGGAGGTAAGGTCATAGCAGATGTTAATAATATTAATTTTGCGCGTCGTTGCGCAGAGATGAATGTAGATGGTATGGCGCTTATCTGTCATGGAGCAGGAGGACACACCGGCCATCTTTCACCTTTTTCATTTACAGCATATGTTAGAGAGTTTTTTGATGGCTTAATTGTATTAGCTGGATCAATTTCTACTGGAAATCATATTAAAGCAGCTAAATTATTAAATGCTGATCTTTGCTATATGGGCACAAGATTTATTTCTGCCAAAGAAAGCAACGCAGTTGATGAGTATAAATCTATGCTCATTAATTCAAATTATGAGGACCTAAGATTAACAAATCTTTTTACTGGAGCAGATGCATATTACTTAAAAGACAGCATCATAAAAAACAACTTAGATCCTGATAATTTAGAATCAAATCATGAAGGTTTCAATGTCTCCGGTTCCCAGGAAAAGATAAAAGCTTGGAAAAATATATGGTCAGCTGGGCAAGGAGTTGGTTTAATTAAAAGGATAGAAAGCGTAGAATCGATAGTTGAGGAACTTGAAACTGAGTTTCTGGACGGATAATACATGGAAATTAAAAAAACAAATACCATTAATTCTTCAATTAAAACCACGGATCATCCATACATGAAAGATGCCTGGGTTCCAAATTATGATGAATATCAGGTAACAGATTTACAATCAATTGGTGATATCCCTGAGGATATCGCCGGAGCTTACTTCAGAAATACAGAAAATCAAGTACATGAACCTATAGGACGTTTTCATCCCTTTGATGGAGACGCAATGATCCATTCAATTAATTTTGATCATGGAAAAGCAAACTATGTAAATAAATTTGTAAAAACCGAGGGTTTTCTGATTGAGCAAGAGATGGGAAAGTCAATGTGGGCTGGATTAATGGAGAGGACAGGCTCTTCATTATTACCGGGCTGGGGTGCTCAAGGGGGTATTAAAGATTCTTCCTCAACTGATATTATTGTTCATGCTGGGGAACCTCTAACAACTTTCTATCAATGTGGTGAGGGCTACCAACTTAATCCATTCACATTAGAAACTGAAAAAAAAGCATCTTGGGTTCCAGTTGGAGGAGTATCTGCACATCCAAAAGTTGATCTTTTAACTGGTGAATTGCTTTTTTTTAATTATTCAAAACAGGCACCATTTTTAAATTATGGTGTTGTTGATAAAAACCAAAACTTAAAACATTTTGTTCCAATTGAACTTCCAGGCCCTAGACTTCCTCATGACATGGCTTTTAGTAAAAATTATTCAATCTTCAATGATTTACCACTTTTTTGGGATCAGGAGATGCTTAAAAAAGGAGTCCATGCAACCAGATTACATGACTTGCCATCTAGATTTGCAGTAATACCGAGGCATGGTAACCCAGAGGATATTAAATGGTTTGAGGCAGACCCAACATATGTCTTGCATTTCAATAATGCTTATGAAGTTGGAGATGACTTAATTTTAGAAGGATATTATCAAGAGCATCCATGGCCTGATAATTATGTTGATGCGCCTCCTGGTTTAGAGAGAATGATGGCATTTTTGGATTTTTCATTGATAAAACCTAGATTGCATAGATGGAAATTTAATTTAAAAACAGGAGTAACTTCAGAGGAAGATATTTGTGACGAAACTATAGAGTTTGGAGTAATTAATCAAGAGATTGCTGGAATTGAACATCGATATACCTACAGTATGATTCCAACAAAAGGCCATTTTACTTTTGACGGTATTACTAAGCATGATCATAAAAAGAACTCTATTAGTAAATATGCCTTTCCAGAGCATATATTTATTAGTGAAGTCAGTTTTGCTCAGAGCACAGCTTCTAATTCTAATAATGAAGATGATGGCTACTTAATAACTATTAGCAATGATGTAAAAGAAAAAACTTCTTCATGCTTAATTTTTGATGCAAAAAATATAGAAATTGGACCTATTTGTGAAATTCCAT
>Ga0208277_1002481_pt1 | contig 10405 bp, 9 predicted proteins | sample ETNtaG_5_FD_185782 | JGI IMG/M metagenome (GOLD analysis project Ga0208277, IMG submission 185782) | Marine microbial and viral communities from oxygen minimum zone, Eastern Pacific Ocean - ETNP201406SV205 (SPAdes) (version 2) | ecosystem: Environmental > Aquatic > Marine > Oceanic ...
TGTATCCTCAGCGAGAACAACTTGCTAATATAACAGGTCCTACTATTACAGGCACTGGAGGGTCTCCTTATAATATCTTAGTGAATTTAGCCAAGCTGGGTGTAAGCATACCGCTACATGCTGCTGGATTAGTTGGGAAGGATTCTTTTGGTGAGTTTATTTTGGTTCCGGGAACACAATTACCATACCCCGTTACTTTTTCGTTTGAAAACCTTATTGCTTTAGTGGTGATTTGGGTGGGGCTTAGTGTTTTGGCCGCATGGGTTGCGTCTGCTGTTGTGCGTCCACGGCTTTTGCGTTAGACTGACAATTCTTCCTCTCCAAAAACAGACTCAACCTCGTTAAAAACTGCAAAAACATCAGCAGGGTCGTCAGAGGTTACCATTTGTTGCCGGTATTCCTTAAAGTGAGGGATTCCTTTAAAATAATTGGTGTAATGTCGACGTGTTTCAAACACGCCCAATTTCTCTCCCTTCCAATCAATAGACATTTGTAAGTGGCGTCGGGCCATCTCAACGCGATCCTTTATGCTTGGTGGTGTAAGTTGTTGACCTGTTTCAAAATAGTGCTTGACTTGTGCGAAAAACCAAGGGTTTCCAATGCTTGCCCGGCCAATCATCGCCCCATCTAATCCAAATTCGTCACGCATAAGCACCGCTTTTTCTGGACAATCAACATCCCCATTTCCAAAAACCGGGATGTGCATTCGGGGATTGTTTTTTACCTCCGCAATTGAGTGCCAGTCGGCTTCCCCTTTATACATCTGTGCCCTAGTGCGCCCGTGAATGGAAATCGCTTGGGCGCCCACATCCTGTAGGCGCTCGGCAACATCTACAATGTGTATGCTTTCATGGTCCCATCCCAAGCGTGTTTTGACAGTAACCGGCAATGAGGTTCGCTCCACAATGGCTTTGGTTAGAGAGACCATCTTTGGAATGTCTTTTAGTATCCCTGCTCCTGCGCCTTTGCAGACTACTTTTTTCACTGGACAACCATAATTAATATCAATGATGTCTGGCTTTGTCTTTTCAACGATGTCAACAGCTTGTAACATCGAATCTAGGTTTGAGCCAAAAATTTGAATCCCTATGGGGCGTTCTTTTTCATAAATATCAAGCTTTATAACGCTTTTGGCTGCGTCTCGAATCAGGCCTTCACTAGAAATAAACTCGGTGTACATCACGTCCGCACCTTGTTCTTTGCAAATTGCTCGAAAAGGTGGGTCGCTCACATCCTCCATCGGCGCAAGCAACAATGGAAAAGCCCCCAGTTCGATGTTTCCAATTTTGACCATTACTTCACGTTTGGTTGGTAGCGTTTTTTAACTTCTGATAAAATGTCTTTGTCAAGAATCGTGTCAATCGCTCCGTTGTTTAAAATATAAACCCGTGGTGGGTTTTCACCAATCAGGTCGAAAAAGGTGTTCATGTCGATTTCGGTATATGGAAAGACACTATTTGTCTTTTTCTCAAACCGATCGACTGTTGTTTCCCCCTCTTTAAAATAGAGAGCATAAGTGTCGGGTAATAGGTTCTCTTTTTGAAGTTTTCCAAGTTCCTCGCTTAATTCTTGACAGTGTTCACAGTCTAAGTTTAGAATGGCAATCATTTTCTCTCCCGACGACAAATCGGTTCGTCCCGAATAAGTAAAAGAGGTGTAATCGTTTGTTGGAAATTCTCCTTGATTCGGAATTGGTAAAAAGCTCCACATAGAAGAAATTAGGATTGCGGCGCCTCCTAAAAGAATGGTTTTGCTTGTTGGTTTTGATTCTCCTTTTATCCACAACCAAACAGAAACCACCAACATCATTACATTTTTAGCGATCGATGCGGCAGGCGACATGGAAATCATTTCTCCAAAACACCCACAGTTTTCTGTGTCTCCAACGGCCCACAAATAACTGAGGTGAAGGGTAAAGCCAACCAGTATCAAGCTGGCGGTTGCCATCAGCTGCTTGGTATAGTAAGGAAGAATCATAAGAAGCCCAAGGGTAAGCTCAAATCCGATAATTAAGCGAGCAGCGTGTTGGGCTTGCCCCCTGCTTGACAACAACCCTTGATCTATAAGGGTGATTTCAAAAAAGCCAGGGCCGACAAACTTGGTGTAGGCGGAAAAAACAAAAATAAGCCCAAGAAGAATGCGAAAAGCATTTTGTGTGCGTTTCATTGATTCAATTTTTTCCAAAAATAATCTTTATTCGCATTTACAGGGTGCATTTAAGTATCTTTGTTGTCTTTTTGATTCGTTAATGAAACACATTCGGAATTTTTGCATCATTGCACATATCGATCATGGTAAAAGCACATTGGCTGACCGTTTGCTCGATGCAACTGGTGCGGTTAATGAACGAGAAAAACAAGATCAACTTCTCGATAGTATGGATTTGGAGCGTGAGCGTGGGATTACGATAAAATCCCATGCGATTCAAATGAACTATACGGTCGACGATAAAGACTATGTGTTTAACCTGATCGACACTCCTGGACACGTGGATTTTTCTTATGAAGTCTCCCGCTCGATTGCTGCCTGTGAAGGTGCGCTATTGGTGGTCGATGCGGCGCAGAGCATACAGGCACAAACGATTTCCAATTTGTATTTGGCTTTAGAAAACGATTTGGAAATCATCCCTGTTCTCAATAAGGTTGATTTGCCTTCTTCAAACCCTGACGAAGTCACCGATGATATTGTCGATTTGTTGGGTTGTCAGGTAGAAGATGTTATTCACTGCTCTGCGAAAACAGGTTTTGGTGTCGAATCCATTTTAGCGGCCATTGTAGAGCGTATTCCTTCTCCTGATGGGGATAATCACGCGCCCCTGCAGGCTCTTATTTTTGACTCTGTTTACAATCCGTTTCGTGGAGTAGAAACCTATTTCCGGGTCATGAATGGCCAAATTAACAAAGGAGACAGAGTCAAATTTATCGCTACTGGAAAAGAGTACAATGCTGATGAGGTAGGTGTTCTCAAACTCAAGCAAGAGCCGCGAAAGCGTGTAGAAGCTGGTGATGTGGGCTACTTGATCACAGGGATTAAAGAGGCTAAAGAGGTCCAAGTTGGAGATACGGTTACTTTGGCTGCAAGCCCGACGGACTCACCAATTGATGGTTTTGAAGAGGTTAAACCTATGGTGTATGCGGGGGTCTACCCTGTTGATACTGAAGATTATGAAGAACTCAGAAACTCCATGGAGAAGCTGCAGCTCAACGACGCGTCTTTGGTTTTTCAGCCCGAAAGCTCCGTTGCCCTTGGTTTTGGGTTTCGCTGTGGGTTTTTGGGGATGTTGCATTTGGAGATCATTCAAGAACGCTTAGAGCGCGAATTTGATATGTCGGTGATTACAACCGTTCCCAACGTATCCTATCACGCCTATACTAAAAAAAATCCCGATGAAATTGTGCTGGTTAATAATCCAACAGATCTCCCCGATCCATCGGTTCTCGATTATGTAGAGGAGCCCTTTATCAAGGCATCAATTATCACGAAGGTGGACTATGTTGGGAATGTAATGAGTTTGTGTATTGAAAAACGTGGGCAAATCACTAATCAAACCTATCTCACTACTGAACGTGTAGAGTTGTCTTTTGATATGCCTTTAGCTGAAATTGTATTTGATTTTTACGATCGGCTCAAGTCTGTTTCTCGTGGGTATGCCTCTTTTGATTATAGCCCAATCGGTCTGCGCGCTTCCAAGTTGGTCAAAGTGGATATATTGCTCAACGCCAGCCCTGTCGATGCTTTATCAGCTTTGGTACATTCTGACAACGCATATAATCTCGGGAAGAAAATGTGTGAAAAGCTCAAAGAGCTTATACCAAGACAACAGTTTGATGTTCCGATTCAGGCGGCGATCGGAGCAAAAATTATTTCACGTGAAACCATCAAGGCAGTTCGAAAAGATGTTACCGCTAAGTGTTATGGGGGAGATATTACCCGAAAGCGTAAGCTACTTGAAAGGCAGAAAAAAGGGAAAAAGAAAATGCGCCAGGTGGGGAGTGTCGAAATCCCGCAACAGGCCTTTATGGCGGTGTTGCAGCTGAACGATTAGTTTTTATTTTTCCAACCTTTTTTTGTTTCGTTAATTTATTTAGTACTTTTCAAATGAAATGAAAAACAAGACAACCTTTGTTCGAACATTGAGTTTACCTTCCGCCATAGCGATTAGTGTCGGTGGTATGCTTAGTGGTATTTTTGTCTTGCCGGGTGTGGCTTTTGGTATCACAGGGTCTTCTGTTTCTTTGGCATTTTTAGTCGCCGGAATTTGCATTATCCCAGCTGTTTTATCTAAAGCTGAATTAGCAACCGCTATGCCTAAATCAGGAGGGACCTATGTCTATATCGATCGGGCATTTGGCCCTCTTTTTGGAGTCGTTTCGGGAATTGGGTTATGGTTATCATTGTTGCTCAAAAGTGCTTTTTCTTTGGTGGGGTTAAGTGCTTATTTGTATGTTTTGGTCGAATTAGATTCTCTATATACCACTATCGTGGCTATTGTATCCCTTCTTCTGGTTTTGGTGCTCAATCTTTTTGGGGTTAAAAAAGTAGGAAATGCCCAACTCGCTATTGTTGGTGTTAGCGTCGCTTCTTTGGTTGTGCTTATCGCTCTTGGGTTTAACAGTGTAAGTGTCGTTACGCCAACAGAATTTTTATCCGATGGTTCCCTTGGTTTTTTTGGTGGGGTTGCCTTTTTGTATATATCCTATGCGGGGGTAACTAAAGTCGCTGCCATTGCTGGTGAGATTTCTGAGCCCGAGAAAAACCTTCCACGAACCATGATTATTTCATTGCTGCTTATTATGGCGGTCTATGTTTGTGTATCGATGGTTCTTGTGCGTTTTGTCGACGGAACTACCCTATCTACTGATATCCGGCCAATCTACACCGCAGCAGCCGAAATTGGTGGGCCTGTTGCTGGATACGTCGCTGGAGTTGTAGGAGTAATGACACTGCTCTCTATGGCCAACTCTGGTTTGCTTGCCTCTTCACGCTTTCCTTTTGCTATGGCGCGCGACGGGGCTTTGCCTAAAGTTTTTACTTCTATCAGTAAACAATATTTAACCCCTGTTTTTTCAATCATCGTCACTGCTGTTGCAATTGCTTTAGCTGTCGTCTTTTTGGATGTTGTGAAAATTGCCAAACTCGCCAGTGCCTTTAAGGTTTTGATGTTTGTTTCGGTCAACCTAGCGGTGATTGTATTTAGAGAAACCAACGCTCAATGGTATCGTCCCAAATACAAATCGCCGCTCTACCCCAGTATACAAATTTTTGGGATTTTAAGCGGTTTGTTCCTTTTGGTTTTTCTTGGGCTTCAAGCATTGTTGTCGGTATTGGCTGTCTTTGTCATCGGTTTTTTTGTGTTCTTGGCCTATGGGCGAAAAACCAACCGTATTGGATTGCTGTCAAACTATGGGGTGTTTTCCTTCCTTTTTAGAGGAAGGCGCGCTGGAACTTCCGAAACCGAGGTCGATCAAGAAGATGTTATTGAGGGGGTCTACAGCTCAGATTCTCAAATCGTCGTTACCTTGCTTGGGGACGAAACCTCACCCGAAATGATTGTTGAGGTGGCTTCTTCCATCAACCCAAAAGAAAGTGTGAATGCGATCAACATAATAGAAGCGCCCGATCAAACCTTTTTGGAGGATGTGAGTTTAATCAGCCCAAAAGATGAATCTGTCAAAAGGCGTATTTTGTCTCTTCGTGAATCTAAAAGCACCAAAATTACTTTTGAGAGTCTGCCCACGCATGATGTGGTTAATACCATCAAAAACATTACTTCGGTTCAGAAGTGTGAATGGTTGGTTATGGGCTGGGGTGGTCGTGAGAATGCCGGTATTTTGGTTCGTAACCCTGTTGGGTGGGTCATCAAAAACATTAATGCCAACCTCGCATTGTTTAAAGATAATGGGGTTAGAAATATATCAAAGGTTGTGTTAGCTGTTCGGCCTGGTCGTGAGGGAAATAAGTTTATCCGGGTTGCAGATAATATTTGTAAGTATTACGGCGCGAGTTTAACGCTGCTGAATGTCATTGGTAAGGATGTCAAAAAAAGTGTAGAATCAAAGCTACACGACGATAACAACAACTTGTTGAAAGGTCTATCATGTGAAGAAAATAGTGTGGTCATAAGGAGCAACGATGTGGTTGGTGTGATTTCTGAGGTGTCTGCCAGTTATGATTTACTCATTATAGGGTCGCAGGAAAAAAGCGCTTGGTATAATGTTTTGCTTGGTCTAAAATCAGATCGATTTGTCAAAAACTCTGTTTGCTCAGTTTTGCGATTAACCATAAGAGATTAAGCATGAACCTATTCCCAATCGTTGCTGGTCGTTTCAAACTTGACGGTGGTGCGATGTTTGGTGTTGTGCCGAAGACGATCTGGCAGCGCTCCAATCCTGCTGACAAAGACAACCTGATTGATTTATGTGCGAGGTGTTTATTGATTGAGTCTGGTGATCAATTGATTCTGGTCGACACGGGAATGGGTGACAAACAAAGTGAGCGCTTCTTTAGCCACTACAAACCTTGGGGTAATGATAATCTTGTCGATTCAATTGTAAGCGCGGGGTTTCACCCAAATGATGTTACTGATGTGTTGTTGACCCATCTGCATTTTGATCATTGTGGGGGGTGTTTTACGTGGAATGATGACCGTACTTCTTTTGTTCCTGTATTTCCAAATGCGGATTACTGGTCAAATGAGTCTCATTGGAAATGGGCCACCCAACCCAATCCTCGTGAAAAACCTTCCTTTTTAAAGGATAACTTAAACCCTATTCAAAAGTCAGGGCGGCTGCGATTTATCGAACAAGGGAAAGAGAATCCTTTGGGTCTAGACCTTCTTTTTGTAGATGGGCATACGGAAAAACAAATGTTGCCGATGATAGATTGGAAAGGTGAAAAACTTGTATTTATGGGAGACCTTATCCCTACTGTTGGTCATATTCCTCTGCCTTATGTGATGGGATATGATGTGCGTCCGCTACAAACGATTGTCGAAAAATATGATTTTTTAGGTCTTGCGGCTAAACACAATTATTTGCTTTTTTTAGAACATGACCCTAACACTCCTTTGGTGCGGGTTCATCAAACAGAGAAAGGGGTGCGCTTAAAGTCGAGCTGCCAATGGAATGAATTTATTTAACTTCGATTTTATTATGAAACACCTTATTTTGCTTTTATGCGCTTTTTCTTTTGCACAATCTCCTTATGCGGGGTATTGGCAACAGGAAGTTGATTATGAGATGGATGTCTATATGGATGTGGAAACGTTTCGATACAGCGGAACACAACAGCTCACTTATACCAACCACTCTCCCGATACCCTGTCTCAAGTCTTTTACCACTTGTATTTTAATGCTTTTCAGCCGGGTAGTGATATGGATATACGTTCCAGAACCATCAAAGACCCCGATCCGCGGGTTGGGGACAGAATCAGCAAACTCAAAGATGATGAAATTGGTTTTTTACATGTAAAAAAGCTTTCGCAAGATGGGTTAGTTGTGAATTATACGGAAGAAGAAACTATTTTGGTGGTAGAATTACCCTCGCTTTTACTTCCTGGAGATTCTACTGTTTTAGATATGGTGTTTGAAGGTCAGGTTCCTGTACAAATTCGCCGAAGTGGGCGGAACAACAAAGAAGGTGTTGATTTGTCAATGACACAATGGTATCCAAAATTGGTTGAATATGATAAAGATGGCTGGCATCCGAATCCGTACGTTGGGCGTGAATTTCATGGGGTTTGGGGAGATTTTGATGTGTCGATCACGATTGATAGCAACTATATAATCGGCGGGACTGGTTACTTAAATAACCCTGAAGAAATCGGTCATGGTTATGCGGAAAACATAAAAAAATTAAATTCCAAAACCTTGACTTGGCACTTCATTGCGCCAATGGTTCATGATTTTGCTTGGGCTGCGGATCCTGATTTTATACACGATATGATTTTAGGTCCAAATGATGTCGAGCTGCATTTCTTCTATCTCAATAATCCTGATATTCTGGAAAACTGGAAACAACTCCAAGAGGATACCGCTAAAATGCTGGTTTTTTTTAATGAAAATATCGGAGAGTATCCTTACAAACAATACTCTGTTATTCAAGGAGGAGATGGTGGAATGGAATATCCCATGTGTACGCTGATCACTGGGGTGCGAGATTATAAAAGTTTGTTTGGGGTAACAACACATGAATTGGCGCATAGTTGGTTTCATCACTTGTTGGGTACTAATGAGGCAAAATACGCTTGGATGGATGAGGGGTTTACTTCTTTTTATGATATGCTTTGTGAGTCTGCAATCTTGGGAACAGAAGGTCTATATTCAGGTTTGTATAATCGTTATTATCAGCTTGTAAATTCTGGTGTTGAGGAGCCTTTAACAACACACGCTGACCGGTTTCAATATAACTATGCTTATGGGGTTGCTAGTTATTCAAAAGGTGCTGTTTTCCTCGCTCAACTTGGTTATATTATTGGTGAAGATAACCTTAGGAAAACAATAAAAAGATATTATGAGGTGTTTAAGTTTAGTCATCCTACACCGAATGATTTTAAGCGTATTGCAGAAAAAGTTTCTGGAATGCAACTAGAATGGTATCTCAACGACTGGGTTCGCACAACAAATACCATTGATTATGGTATTCAACAAATTGAAGATAAAGACCAAAAAACAAATATTACTTTAGAGCGTATTGGTAATCTACCGATGCCTATTGAAGTATATGTGGAAGCTATTGATGGGTCTATTTATTATTACTATATCCCTTTACGAATGATGCGGGGTGAAAAGTCGTTTTTAGATAAAAAAGTCATTACGTTAAGTGATTGGTCTTGGGCGAATCCAACCTATCAATTTGAAATCGAAAGCCCTTTAGTTGAAATTAAGCTTATTCAGTTAAATCCAACAGGACTTAAAGCGGATGTGAATCCAAATAATGATATTTACTCGATAGAATAATGGCTTCTTTTCCTAAACAAATACGCATAACTAATGAAATGAAACTTCAAATGTTGTTTGATTCAGGAAAAAGCATTTCTTCTGGTGGAATTACATTAAAATACATCCAAAGTCAAACCGAATTTAAAGTTGGTTTTTCTACACCTAAACGCCTACACAGAACCGCTGTTATAAGAAACTTACTTAAACGAAGAATGCGGGAATCTTTTCGATTGCAAAAACATGTACTCGGCGATTCGTTCTATGGAATTGGTTATTTTATTTATACTAAAAAGGACGTAATAAGCAGTAGTGAAATTTATCATTCATTTACAACACTACTGACGAAGTGGAAAAATTCCGAAACATAGCAATATGAGGAATCCCATCTTCAAGATAAGTGTCACCGACAGAAATAAATCCATTGTTTTGATATAGTTTTTCAAGGTGGTATTGAGCTGATATTTTTATCTCTATTTTATCTCCTAATTCTTTTATAGATCGCTTTACGAGTTCATCTCCTAATCCCAACCCACGATGTGATTTTTTAACCACAGCGCGACCAAAAGAATGTTGATTAAAATAATCACCTGGTTTAAGAAGACGGCTATGAGCAACTAAGAGATCCTTATCATAACCCAACAAATGCTTTGCTTTTTGATCTTTACCATCGATGTCTTGATAAACACAATCTTGTTCTATAATAAAGACCTCTGATCGCAATGCAAGGATTGAATATAAAATATCTGTTGTGATTTCACTCCAGTCATATATTCTCCAATCGAGTTTCATGTATTAATTTTTTCGATTCTTCTTTGGTGTCTTCCTCCTTCAAACTTAGTTGATAAGAAAATATCAATTATTTCTTTTGCTTCTTTTAATGAAATAAAACGGGCAGGTAAACTTAAAATATTGGCATCATTATGTTGACGGGCAAGAGAAGCAATATGAGAATTCCAACAAAGAGCAGAACGGATACTTTTATGTTTGTTTGCCGTCATATTTGCACCATTTCCACTACCACAGATGATAATACCAACATCAACCTTGTGATTTGAGACATCCTCGGCAACAGGGTGAATCGTATCGGGATAATCCATGCTTTCTTCATCATCAGTTCCGTGGTTGATAATAGTGTGACCTTGTGTGGTTAAATAAGAAAGTAATTCTAACTTATAATTTGTTCCTGCGTGATCGTTTCCGATAGAAATATTCATGCGTTTTGTTTATCACAAAATTAGCTAACTTTTTTGTTCATAGAAATGTTTATAAACTCGTGGTTATCAACAAGCTTTACCTTATGTGTATTTATGGTTTATTTTGTTGTTTTTAATTGACATGTTTTAAACATAATTTTCTGTGTTATAAACAACTAATATAAGAAGGAAAACCAAAGTTATGATAGATATTAACAAGCTATTATAATCACTTAAATATTATTTTAAAAATAAAGATGATAATGATAAATA
>Ga0208277_1002483_pt1 | contig 10405 bp, 6 predicted proteins | sample ETNtaG_5_FD_185782 | JGI IMG/M metagenome (GOLD analysis project Ga0208277, IMG submission 185782) | Marine microbial and viral communities from oxygen minimum zone, Eastern Pacific Ocean - ETNP201406SV205 (SPAdes) (version 2) | ecosystem: Environmental > Aquatic > Marine > Oceanic ...
GGCTGTAGCTCAAACAATGAGTATTAACGAAGGACAGTCTACTTGCATAGGTATTGGCGGAGATCCAGTAAACGGTACTGGATTCATTGAATGCTTGGCAGCTTTTGAAGCAGACGAACAAACCGAAGCAATAGTAATGATTGGAGAGATTGGTGGTACTGCTGAAGAAGAGGCTGCTGCATGGGCTGCTGAAAATATGACTAAGCCAATTGTCGGTTTCGTTGCTGGTGCAACTGCTCCCCCAGGTAAAAGAATGGGCCACGCAGGTGCAATTATTTCTGGCGGAAAAGGTACTGCTGAGGAAAAGTTTGCCGCCTTTGAGGCAGCAGGTATTGCTTGTGCAAAGGACCCTTCAGAACTAGGTAGTGTACTCCTAGAATCGTTAAAGAAAGCTGGCTTAAGGTGAGAATTAGTAATGAAAGATTTTGATTTTAATCAATATTATCAAAATCATGAAGTGGACTTTGCTTGGCTAGAAAAGCCTAGTCAACACGAATTTCGCTGGCGTTGTGATGATGGCAGTTGGCGAAAGTCAAAAAGAAGAATCAGTTCGATTGAGAGTTTTAGGAAATCGATTTCTCGAGATAACCCTAGTGACATCTATTTTTCCACATCTTCTTGGTTAGATCCTATTGATTTACCGAGACTCAGTGATGAAGCAAGACCTCACCCAATTCTTCTGAACCATTTGATCGTATTCGATATTGACTTTTCTCCATTATCTCTTGAGAACTTAGAACAGGCTAGAATAACAACACTGAAATTACATAACTGGATTGAAGAAAACTATGATTATGAGTTATTATCAATCTCTTTTTCTGGTAGCAAAGGTTTCCATCTATTCTACAATGACTTAGACAGAACATTATTTTCCATTGAAAATCCAAAAGAAAGAGAGAATACCGTAAAAGCAGAGCGAAATAAATTGCTTCAAGAAGTATTATTGGCAGGATTCAAAGTAGACCCAAGAATTACTGCCGATACCCGTAGAATCATCCGTTTACCAGGCAGCATACACGGCAAGACTGGTTTATTATGCCATAGGATGAGCCTAGAAACATTGAGTATGAGTATTGATTCTTGGATTGACCAAGTTCCAAGTTTTTTGGGCCAATTAAAAATACCTAAGACTGCGAAGGTTCAAAATAAAAAAGCGGCCAAGAAATATGTCAAAGAAGAAGAGCAAAAAATCGACCAACACACCTACATGATGGAAGTTAGCAATCACTTACCTAGTACTAAAGATAGAAGTGCACTAATCTTTTGGACACCTTACTCATGGGGCACGGGTAATGAGTGCTTTAAGCGATTAAACTCTCTAATAGAGAAGGAAAAACTAGGCCATTGTGCTATTTTTTCAGATGGTGAAAGAATTCTTTTCATCTGCCCAGAATCTATCACTAGGGCAAAGGTGATCAAGATTCTAACACATATAGGCCTAGAGAAATTAGCCAATACTCTTGAAAATAGAGAACATTATTGGGTTAGAATATCTGGTATAATGGGAGATGATGGCATTTGGCACAATGAGCCAAAGTTCATTTCAGTTATCAATACTAATAACTCAAAGTCCACCTACTCAAAAGCACATTTAACATTACTAACTAAACTTGGCGTTGCTATTGATATATCTCCATTTGAGATACTCTCAGGAAATAGTGAACCAAGCATTAGAATAGTTATTCGAGACTGATGATTTATAGACTCCTTTCAATTAAACCAAATTGTCCCCAATGGAGTCTTAGGACTGTGACATTTCGCGATGCGAGACCATAGAAACAATCGGCGACGGCGCTCGGGGACAGCGCCTAGCCACATTTTCGTGATAATATGGCTGAAAAAAATTACTTTTCTGCAATGATACTGGGTGTTATATTTGCGGGATTAGTCTTCATGGCATCTCTTGGCACTGTACACACTGGAGGATGGATTACTTTAGCATGCTTTTTTGGTTGTGGATTTGTTGCACAAATACTTGTAGTCAATGGAATTATGCAGGTAACGCCGGTTAATCAGTTGCCAAGAACAAATACTTACCGAACACCGATAGATTATCGAAATTATCATTATAACTCAATAATTGCTAAAATAAACTCCAGTGGAGTAACTGTAACTACAGTAGACGAAGCGATAAAGACTTATTCGAGTTTATTTAATGTTGGCGAAAAGGCAGCACGACCATTCTTCCAAAATCAGTTTGTCATGGCATCATTGGGATTGAATATGCATAATTCAGCACAAGTCTCACAAACTGGTTCAACTCGCATAAATAAAACTAATAAATTCGACTCTAACTTTTGGGATAATGTATCACAAGGAGTAACAGAAAACGAAGCTAAATCAGATGGGATGTGTGCTGCAGGTGGTTGTTCTAATCCTGTTTCTGCTTTCGATTTCCGCTGCTTCAAGTGTAGAAGTAGGTTCTGTGATGATTGTGAAACTGGTAAGAGTATTATGTGTAAAGCATGTTCATAGGAAAATTTCTTTCCTATGCAAAGAATTTTGAGGAACCATTGTTGAAGATTTAATGATGTCAACTCTGATTTTACCTTCCTTACTTCTAGCGTAAAATAGTTCTGATGGGCTAACAAATTCGTTCCAATAACGTTGGAAAATTTCAGCCTTTTCTGCAGAGGAGGCTAAGATTTTAGGTACAGTGTGGTACATTACCAGTTTGTCTTTTACTGGCCTGAAAAATTTAGCAATAACCTCAGGCATAATTTTTGATAGCCAAGTATCTGTGATAAATTTAGAAGAACGTGATATTACATATCTTGGTTTTTCCATCGGTCCTAAAATTTCTTCTAAACAGGCAGTAAATAATGCACTCTCTTCTTCAGTAGCATTCTCGAGATGTAAGCGTACCCAGCCTCCGCCACGATTGCCACCATCGGCGCGACAATTCCTTGAAATCATGCCTAAATGAATTAAACTGTTAACGATTGAAAGTGAAATGGCTTGCACTAGAGATTGGTCGGTCCACGGTGTTTTTTCTCTGCCAAACTTAAACCCACCACCAAAACCAGTACTCAATCTCGCTTCAATTGCTGAAGTTGGTTTTGCATTGAATGGCTGACCAATGCCCCATAGTTCTCTGACATGAGATCTACTACGACCGCGTCTTAGCATATCTTCATTGAAGACAGCCATACCTTCACTGACTCCTTCTGGCTCGGCCTCAGTAAAGGCTGCATGAACATGACCTACGCCTTTCTCTATTGCTCCATCATCACAGACCCCATACAATTGCTTGTGTTTTTTCTTAAATCGTTCATAATCTGAAAAACCATTGGTGAACTCCTCTGCTAAACAGACAACATCCCAATTGTTAGCAACTTTCTCTGGCCATTGCTTATCCAAACGAATTGAACGACCTCTTAATTGATTAATACTCATACTTGTGGTAACAGTGGTCAAATCAATTAACACATTGATTTTAGACGCATCCCAGCCTTCCCCAAGAAGTCCTCTTGTTCCAATTAGACACTTCGTAATTCCTGATTGGAAAAACTCAGTTATCATTAACGAATAATGTCGAGGAAGCCAATCTTTTCCCTTGCCAATAATTTCATGATAATCACCTCTTAATTGATCAACCAAAGTTATGGCTAGGTCTCTTTCTTTTATCCAATTTTTTGCTGCTTCTAGGAATTTATCTGCAAGATCATCGTCAACAAGTACTGTACTGCCTGTCATCAAAATTGGATTTAATAAATCTACATTATCACATTGTACTGCTTGTCGAAATGCTGCAACTGCTCCACCTGCTTCATCATCCATGACACCTTCAACCAATGTTGTAGCTGAGGTTTTCTCAAAATCAGTGATAATTACTGCTCGAATATCGCCACCTAATGCTTGCATCTCAGAACTCAAAATTGTCGATATTGCCTTTGTTTTTGATGATGCATAAGCCATTATCCTGCCGACTGGTGAAGCGCAAGGTCGAATTCCAGTCTCAGTAATTTGGGTACCTAACATTCTCAAACGCTGGGTAACTAAATCTGCTTTTTCATGGTCTAATTCACTCTCACTTCTGCGTAATCCATGTCTTACATAGCGATCTAATACTGGCCTTAATATTGCCAATTTATTCTGATAAGAATTTAACAAATGGTCAGGAGGATAAGGGATGCCTTGAGGTATACTACCAATTGTGTTTAACAAAAAAGCTCTTCCAGCGTTTGCAAAACCTCCATTTCTTTTACTAAACTGTTCCCATTCTTCCCTCTTCCCTCCTGGAGATTTCCTCTCCTCAAGGGCTTTGAATACCCATTTATCGATAGGTAATATTGCATTTGGATAATCTTGCTCTTGATGTAATTCATTGAGAAGTTCTTGGAATTCTTCATCCACCTGAGAAACGTAACTCAACTCATTTTGTGATGGCCGTACAAAGAATGCCAAATCCTGATATGGTGCTAAATTTGAATCTCTAACTAACGCCGGGACTGGTACTTCATAGTCGATTTCACCAAAAAATTCTTGATACCTTTTGGAATCTTCCTCTTCATAATGTTGGAAGTCTGGCGGAGTTGCTGTTAGGCCCAAAACTATGGGGTCATCAAAAAATTCTCTAACCTCGGTAAGAACTCTGCCCCAATGATGTAATAGGTGGTGACATTCATCTAATATTATTAGGCCAATTCCTACTTCTTTCAAGTTCTCAAGAGTTTTCCTTGAAGATTCACTTAAAGTCCATAAAGCATTTCCATGTTTAGAAAAATCATCTCTAACCTTCTTTCTATAGACAGATAATCTATCTTTATAATAATTATAATTCTTATCTTCAAGGTCTTTAATCCAAGCAATCGCTGATTCTTCGTCTGCAGCTTCTTCATTAATGATTAATGATTCAATCCACAATTCAATAGCAACTTGATCTAATTGTTCATCACCACGTTTGGGCATGGTAATCGATTGATATGTCAAACTAGTTAGCAAACCCGGTTTACTAGGATCTGTACTAATGTATTCATCTTTACCATCCAAATCAAAAAGGTCTGTTCGTGCTGCCCATTGTGCCTGAATGGCTGAGTTAGGAGAGAGAACTAAAGTTGGTTTTCTTACCAAATCAGACCACACATACAGGCCTAAGACTGTTTTTCCTGAACCTGGGGGAGCAACTATGTGCAAGTGCTTACCTTGTTGATCTAGTTCTGGTTCAATTATTGAAGCAGCTGCTATTTGTGAAGGTCTCAATTTACCGTTAAATCTTATGGACCCAAATTCTGGTAAATTGTCAGTGCTCAAAAATAACCCTCATCATCTAGGAGGGCCACGTTTAGGCCCCTTAGGAGGACCGCTTTTTGGACCACCCGATGGAGGTCCTCTAGATGAGCCGCCAGGTGGTCCCGGTTTCTTGCTTGGTGGTGATTTTGACGGAGGTGCCCTTCCTGGGCCTTTAGATGGACCGCCGGGTGGACCGCCTCTAGATGGACCGCCGGGTGGACCGCCTCTAGATGGACCTCTTGGTGGACCGCCTCTAGATGGGCCTCTTGGTGGACCGCCTCTAGATGGGCCTCTTGGTGGACCGCCTCTGGAAGGAGCGTTTGGTGATTGCTTTGGACTAGTTTCTTCGAAATCATCATCATCTTCGAATAGAGCACCACAGTGAGGACATTCTGAATCGCTTTCTTTTACCAATCCATCACAGATTTCACAAGCAAACATTTCTTCATCATCTTGTTCCTCTTCAGATAGATTCTCAATCTCTCCATCTCTAGAGCGATATAGATTTATTTCGGAAACATAATCAAAGCCTTTCAGAGCAACTTCAGTTTGGATAGCATGTTCAAAGGCTTGACTCAGGTCTTCTGGCGTATCTAAAACTCTACCGTCATCGATGTAAGTTATGTTTACAGTTAAGATATCATCCGCCAATTTGGCTTGGGGTGTTTCAACTGCAACTCCGCGTTTCCTTGCGACTCTTCTAACAGCTACTTCACACATTCTTCGTAAAAATGCATCATTAGGAGCTTCTTTTTGACCGCCCAATGCTCCTGTTAGGATCTCTTGTGCAGCATTTTTCTCATTCCGCAAATGAGATGGTAAATCTGCTCCCAAAGATGATAGAACATTAGATGCTGATGCTTGATTCATATTTAGCCACTGACTCCTTCTTTCAGTCTTCATAGCCTTTTCTGCTTGCGCCAATCGATTAACCATCTCGTCAGTGGGTGATGATGATTGGCCCATTGGAGTGACATTTGGAATATTTTGTTGCATATTACCTAAATCATTGATTGTGTTTTGATTAATATCATTGGGTTGATTTTGGAACCCTTGAGGCGGAAAATTACCAACGGGTGGAATATTTTGTTGGTTTTGCATACCTTGAGCTATCTGCCTCATTAATTCAGGTGAAATTGCATTAGGATCGCTTACTGACATCTCCCGTTGTTGTCTTATTGCTTCTCCCGAGACTACACCAAAACTACGTCCACCAGTTACTTCTTGACCTCCTAGTCCAACTGAGTTTGGAGTTGTAAAGCCTCCTGCTCTAGATAAGTCTTGTCTTGCGCCACATTCCGGACAGAAAATACTGTCATCAGGTATGTGCTCACCACACGACATACAATCCATTGGCGTCCCCTCTACCCTTTCGGACTAACTCAATGCCTAAAGCATTAACTAATTTAGAACCAAGTAATTCATTGATTTTTATGATATTAAATATCGACAGAAATAACATATTTGACCACAGCCTCAATAACAAATAACCATTGGAGTTACATGAGGGGATTAATTGTCTGTACTTATCAATGACAAGATTGATAATTTGCTTAAATCAACATCAAGATCTTTTTATCCCACACTCAAATATCTCCCAAAGAAAGTTCGTGGGCAAATTGGCCTGCTTTACCTTTTGGCAAGAGTAGCAGATACGATTGCTGATTCAAAACACGGTGATACAGAAGAACTTCTTAGATTATTGCGCAATTACAATGATGTTACCCAAGGGAAATCAAGTAAATTAACCGACTTTTCTAGTCTTGCAGAAATTCAAGAAAACCCTCATGAAGCTGAACTTCTTCGAAATGTAGAAGATGTTGTTGAGGGGTTACAAGTTTACACTGAAGAGGACAGAGAGAGAATGCTAGAATGTCTAGGCATAATTGTAAGTGGTCAGATTCTAGATTTAGAAAGATTTGGGCCTGCCAACGAAGGCGGAAATATATCTGCCCTGAATGATAATTTCGAATTAGATGACTACACATTTAGAGTAGCCGGATGTGTTGGAGTATTTTGGACCAAAATGTCACTCGCTCATATCATCTCAATACCTCCAGAACAAGAAGAGGAATTTTTTGAAAAAGGCGTGAGATTCGGTAAAGCATTACAAATGATCAACATACTTCGAGATATACCTGAAGATTTGCGATTTGGACGATGTTATATCCCGCTACAAGAGTTGGAAAAGCATGGAATGAATCCCGATGATTTACTCACACCAAATAACATTGGAAAATTTAGACCACTCTATGATGAATATTTGGATCTAACAAATGAACATCTTGATGCTGCAATAGAATACATAAAGATGTTACCAGAAACCCAATTCAGACTCAAGGCTTCATGTATGCTACCTGTTTTGATTGGCCAAAGAACCGTCACCCTGCTAAGAGATGGCAATATACTTGACTCAGCTGATAGAATAAAAGTTACCAGAGATGAGATTAAATCTTACGCAAGAAAATTATTACGCGCACTGATAATACCTGGTGGAGTTAGAAGACTTTTGGAAAAAAATAAGGATTCCGGAAATAAATAATTACATTCGTGTTAGTAAATACTTACAAAGTATCAATAGTAATAATTTAATACAAATTTAGGCTTTGTTTTATCGATTGTGCAGTGATGCTTTTTTACAAAGCAATCAAAAAGGAGTAGTCATACAGGTAAATGATAGGGATGTTGGAACGCCGGAAACCTCTAGACTTGTTATTCCCACTTAAGGGAAGCGCAAAGAGTAGAGTTTCTGAAGATGAGGTGGAAAAAATATCCACTCTAGATCGACTCAGAGCTGGTGTAATGCTCGCTAAAGATGCTGTCAAAGCAGTCAGCGTAACTGCCATGGAAGCATTGAGAGAAGGTGCTGCATTTATTGGGCTAGCAGACAAAAATGAACTTGTAGACCCATTCGAAAATTTGGATGCCCCAATTTGGTCTGAACAACCTCCCCAAGAATTACTCAAACTAGCTTACAACTATTGTGAAAAATTAACAATTCAAGAAGCCGGTAACTTTTACCATTCATTCAAGTATTTGCCAGATGAACAAAGATTAGCAATGTGTGCAGTTTATGCATTTTGTCGAAGAGCTGATGACATTGCTGACGGTGATTGGGCAGATAGGTTCCCCGGTAGCGTTGGACAAACAGATCCAGAAGCAGTAGCATACAGAGAACAATTAGAATCTTTACAAAATCGTGGAACTATTTTAGACGAAGAATCATATCTAAACAAAATTACCCAATTATTTTTCTTTAGAAAGAAACTTTCAACTTGCTACACTGATGTATATTCAACAGACCCGGTTTTCTTATCATTGAAAGACACTGTTGAGAGATATAAAATTCCGAGAAGTGTATTTGATGATTTGATATCAGGTATGGAAGATGACTTGTATAATAACCGATACCGTACCTTTGATGAACTATATGATTACTGTTACAGAGTTGCTTCTGTTGTTGGATTAATGTGCATCGAAATCTATGGATATAACGACCCAGCAGCAAAAAAGTATGCTGAATCTTGGGGTATTTTCATGCAATTGACCAATGTCTTGAGAGATGTTGGTGAAGATATTGATAGAGATCGTGTGTATTTGCCGCTTGATGAACTTGAAAAGAATGGCATTCAAGAATTGGAACTTGATGGTAAAGTAGTACTCAACAAAACTTGGGAACCTTATTGCTATCACTACGCAAAAAGGGCTAGAACCTATTTGGAAGAAGCTCGACAATTACTACCCTTGCTGCCTAGAAGAACAAGATATTCCCCCGCCGCAATGATTGCATTTTATGATAAAATCTTGCGCCAAATAGAAAAAGAGCAAGGAGATGTATTCACCAAGCGAGTTAAGTTGAACAAGTTGCAGAAAATGAGTTTAGCAGCAGCTGTTTACGTAAGGCACAGAATGCTTCCTAGATTTTTGGACCCAGTGTGGAATGGACTTGCCAAGATTGGCTTATTACCAGCAGTTTGAAACACTCAAACTTGTCTAGTAAAGGCTTGAATTCCTGTGATATACCTACCGATAATTAAATTGTGAATATCGTGGGTTCCTTCATATGTTTTAACAGACTCAAGGTTAGCCATGTGCCTCATTACAGGATACTCATCCAGTATTCCGTTCGCTCCGTGAATATCTCTTGCAACTCTTGCTATTTCTAAGGCAATATCGACATTGTTCATCTTTGCTAAAGAAATCTGTTCATTAAACCAAGTCCCATCATCTTTCTTTCTTCCAAGATGGTATGCTAACAATTGACCTTTGGTAATCTCTCTTAGCATCCATGCTAATTTGTTTTGAACCAATTGATAAGATGCGATTGGTATATCGAATTGTATTCTTGACAACGAATATGTCTTAGCACTATGGAAACAGGCCATTGCTGCTCCTAAAGCGCCCCATGAGATACCAAACCTCGCATTATTCAAGCAGGAGAATGGACCCCTTAACCCCTTAACTCCTGGAAGTATACGATCTTTGGGTATTTTGCAATCTTGAAATACTAATTCGCTGGTGACTGATGCTTTCAAAGAATGCTTTCCTTTCATTTCAGGGGCGGTAAAACCTTCATCATCTTTCTCGACAATAAACCCCTTAATGACACCATCTAATTTGGCCCAAACTACAGCAACATCAGCAATTGTGCCGTTAGTAATCCACATTTTTGCACCGTTCAAGAGATAATGATCACCCATATCTTCGGCTTTGGTAATCATATCTCCGGGATTAGACCCATAATCAGGCTCAGTAAGACCGAAACAACCGACCATTTCACCTGAGGCCATCTTTGGTAGGTAGTGATTTTTTTGTTCTTCGCTACCGAAATCCCAAATTGGATACATAGCTAGAGAACCTTGTACTGAGGCAAATGAGCGTAGACCTGAGTCTCCACGTTCAAGTTCTTGACAAATTAGACCATATGCAACATATGATAATCCAGGGCATCCGTATCCTTTCAACGGTGCACCTAATACCCCCATTTCTCCAAGTGCTACTCGCCACTCATCTGGAAATATGCCTTTTTCACATGCATGCTCGATTTTTGGTATTACTTCCTCGTCAACCCAAGCTCTAACCATGTCCCGAATCATTATCTCTTCTTCAGTAAGTAAACTCTCTATATCGTAAAAATCGAGACCTTCGAATGGTTCCATATGTTCTCCCCAAT
>Ga0208277_1002487_pt1 | contig 10394 bp, 8 predicted proteins | sample ETNtaG_5_FD_185782 | JGI IMG/M metagenome (GOLD analysis project Ga0208277, IMG submission 185782) | Marine microbial and viral communities from oxygen minimum zone, Eastern Pacific Ocean - ETNP201406SV205 (SPAdes) (version 2) | ecosystem: Environmental > Aquatic > Marine > Oceanic ...
CGAAGCCTCGGAGATTCTCGAGGCATATTTCGTGGCTTTCCCAGCAGTGAGATCCTTTATGGACGAGATTGTCAAGCGGACTAAGGAAATTGGGTATACCGAAACTATCTTTGGCCGCCGCCGCCCAATGCCTGACCTTGTGGCCTCGAATTTCCGGGTCCGCCAGGCGGCCGAGCGGCAAGCTATGAACGCTCCAATTCAAGGCTTGGCTGCAGATATTTTTAAAATTGCTCTGGTAGCTATTGACCGTTCCTTGACTGAAATGCAAGCACAGAGTCGATTGGTTCTCCAAGTGCACGACGAGGTAATTCTTGAGGTGTACCCCGACGAATATGAAGACGTTAGAGAGATGACGATTGGATGCATGAGCGGCGCGGCCGATCTGCGTGTCCCTCTAGAGGTGAACCTGGCCACGGGTCCTACTTGGGCTGAAGCGAAAGCTTAATCAGTGGATTTCAATCAAAATCAAGACCATTGGTTCGAACCAATAGCTGAGCATCTGCAAGAGGCTTATCTGAGGTACACCTTCACGCAGAACACTGAAAAAGAGGTTGAACATATTATTTCGAGTTTGAATCTGAAATCCGGCGATCGGGTTTTGGATGTTGGTTGCGGGCCTGGCCGGCATTCGCTTGAGTTGGCTAGGAGAGATATCAATTGTGTAGGGATAGATATCTCTCAACGCTTTGTTGATCTAGGTAATAGATCAGCGAGCGAAGAAGGCTTAGATGAACTCGCGGTTTTCGAACGCTGTGATGCAAGAGATCTGCATTTTGTTGAAGAGTTTGATGGCGTTATCTCCCTTTGTGAGGGAGCCTTTGGGCTACAGGGCGGGCCTGCAGCGTCAGATGCTGCAAACCTGCTGGGCGACCAGTCTGTGATATCGGGCATGGCTCAGGCTTTAAAGCGTGGCGGTCGACTTCTATTGGCAGGGTTTTCCGCTTATTTTCAAATTGCCCACGCGGACACGGACTCCAACGATTTCGATTTGATGACCGGTGTCCGGCACGAAGTAACGGAAATCAAAGACCCCGAAGGGTGTAAGACCACCGCAGATCTTTGGACTACTTGTTTCACGCCTCGAGAGATGTGGCTTATGGCGCAGGTCGCTGGGCTCAAACCCATCACCGTGAGAAGCATCCACTCCGGTGAAGACTGGAGCACAGATTCGCTAGACCTCGACCATGCTGAGCTTCTTTTGTTGGCCGAGCGTACTTAGTTCCTTGGCCCCAAGAATTTAGAACCCGCTGTAAGGGATGGTTCTATGCGCAAGCCGTGTAGTCTTGGACCCCGTGTCGAGTGGGCGCTCTGCCACCCGCACCCCTTATTGTCTACCTAGAGCAAAAAAACTTGTGTCTGATACCACGGAATTCGGCAGCTTCACTGATGCCGGTGAATACATACCTCGCACCATCGTCGAAAACGATCTTGGAGCGATGTCCTTTGCTGATGCCATAGACGGAACGATCGTCGAGTTTGAAGACGGCGACCTTGTAACTGGAACTGTTGTCCGAATAGACCGTGACGAAGTTCTTCTTGATATTGGCTTCAAATCTGAGGGCGTTATACCTAGTCGAGAACTCTCGATTCGTAATGCCGTTGACCCCTCCGAAGTAGTTGATTTGGGAGAAGAAATAGAAGCCCTTGTCTTACAGAAAGAAGACCAAGACGGTCGTCTAGTTCTCTCGAAAAAACGTGCCCAGTATGAGAAGGCTTGGGGCCGAATCGAAGAGATTAAAGAATCTGACGGTGTTGTATCGGGACCGGTTATCGAAGTCGTCAAGGGTGGTCTCATCATCGATATCGGGTTACGCGGTTTCGTGCCAGCTTCATTAGTGGAGCTCCGGCGTGTGCGAGATCTTGACCCCTATATCGGAATGGACCTCGAGGCCAAAATCATTGAGCTGGACAAGAACCGGAACAATGTGGTGCTGTCGCGCCGAGCCTGGCTGGAAGAAACCCAGAAAGAGCAGCGAGAGGAATTCCTCGATAATTTGCAACCAGGAGAAAAGCGCAGCGGCGTGGTGTCCTCAGTGGTTAGCTTCGGAGCTTTCGTTGATCTAGGTGGCATGGACGGTCTGATCCATGTTTCGGAGTTGTCCTGGAAACACGTTGATCATCCCAATTCTGTAGTGACAGTCGGAGATGAAGTCGACGTTGAAGTGTTGGAAGTTGACCGTGAACGTGAACGAATTTCGCTTTCGTTAAAGGCCACTCAACAAGATCCGTGGCAAGAATTCGCTGATGGCCACAAAGTCGGCGAACTGGTTTATGGCCGGGTTACTAAACTTGTGCCCTTTGGTTCGTTCGTTCAAGTTGGGGACGGTATCGAAGGTCTGGTGCACATATCTGAAATGTCCGCCCATCACGTTGAATTGCCAGAGCAGGTTGTTACCCCTGGCGAAGAGTTGTGGGTCAAAATTATCGATCTCGACCTCCAGAGACGCAGAATTAGCCTGTCAATCAAGCAAGCGGCTGAGGGTGGAGTTGTAGCAGCTGAATACCAAGAGGCATTCGGTGAACATGCATACGACGAGGCCGGTAACTTCATCGGCGAGTTTGAATATGAAGCTCCTGCTGAAGGCGAAGAGTCTGAAGCTGAACGCGCATGGCGCGAATACTACGAGGAGCATGGAGAAGAGGCCTATCGTCAAGCGGTTGCAGACTATGAAGAGTCAGAACAGGGCGACGAGAGCGCTGAAGTGGCTTCAGCCGACGAGGCTGACTCTGTTACTGAGGAAGAGTAGGTCGTGAGGTGATAGTCATCGGTTTAACCGGTGGCATTGGCAGCGGTAAAAGTACCGTTTCTGAAAGCTTTGTTGATCGTGGAGCGATCCTGATCGACGCGGATCGGATCGTTAAAGAGCTTCAACGACCAGGGGCCTTTGTTCATTCTGAAATGGTGAAGCACTTCGGTCAAGGTATTTTGAACGATGACGAAACGCTGGATCGGCAGGCAGTAGCTGAAATTGTCTTTAGCGATAAAGATCGGTTACGGCAATTGAATGAGATTGTCCACCCTCCAGTCAATCGAGAGATTCGACGCCGAATTCGCGAACAAACAGACACTGACAATTTGTTGGTTTTGGATATACCGCTGCTTGTCGAAGGGATCCTCGCCGGCGGGCCTCCGAGGTACATAGTGAGCGGCATTCTGGTGGTTGACACGCCTTCGGAAGTAGCAGTGCAACGCCTCGTAGAGCATCGGGGATTTGCCGAAGAGGACGCTCGCGCTCGAATTAAAGCGCAGGTTTCCAGAGAAAGGCGTTTAGAACTAGCCGATTTTGTGATTGATAATTCAGTTAAGTTGAACGAGTTGGAATCTCAGGTCGCTTTGGCTTTCGACTGGGCCAAAACCTTGCCTGATACGGATCCGACTCCTGAACCCGCTGAAGAGAGCCATTAGGTAACGGCACTCGAAGAGCGAATTAGATTTTTATCCGAGCCCTACGACGAGCAAGATTCCCGATACGACCAACGCGCTACCGAGGTAATCGCGAAAGTGATGTTCCTCTTTGAACAGAGCTAACGAGATCACGAAAGCCACCACGATTTCTAGTTGGCCTAAAGTTCGAACCTTTGCGGCTGTAGTAAGAGTCATGGCTGCGATCCAGCCTGTTGTCCCAGCGAAACTCAGGATTCCCACCTGGAAACTCTTATTTCGGTGTTTCCAGATTTCAATGAGCTGAGATCGATTCGTTCCTGCTAACACGGCGCCGTGGATGAGGGTTTGAGCGCTCAAGAGAGCGAATAAAGTAATGCAGGTCCGATGCCACACGCTTCCTCCGGAAAGAGAAGTTGAAGCACCCCGGATGCCCACAGCTGAAAGGGCGAAAAAGAACCCAGCGGTGATACCGAACCAAGCTGAAGGGTCGCCCCACCGGCGCAGAGCGACGCCTAGGCCGGAGGTCGCTGCGAGGAGTACGACTCCGAGCAGAACGATCACGGCCCCGAGCCAACCTAAAGGTTGAAGGGATTCACCTAGGAAGAGCGCCGATCCGGCCGCAACTAGGATTACTTCGGCTTTGGAATAGACCGTACCTATTGCAAAGTCTCTGGCCCTGAAGGCTTTGAGCAGCAGCACTGTGCCGGTTATTTGCACGACAGCAGCGCTAACGATCCAAAACCCGAAAGCTGGGGGGATTCCTATTCTCTTAGGGGTTATAACCCAAGTCGTAGCGAGCAAAAGGAGTGAAAGCGGCCATGCGAATAGAAACCTGACGTACGCCGCACCCAACGAATTGAGGTGCACGCGGAGTTCGTGCTGCCGCGCGGTCCTAAGGACCTGGGCTGCGGTAGCCCCGAGGGTCACGGGAACCCATATGAGGCCATCTGAAGGCATAGGCGAGGTCTGTGGGGCTTAACCGGTGAACGGCCGCTACTCAGGACGCAGCGGAGTCGTCAACGTGTTCTAGGCGCTGTTGAAGGCGATTCATGCCATGTAGCCACCGATCGGGGTCTCCGGTCTTACGCTCCATCCAGGTTTGGGCGATCTGATCGGTTAGGACTAAAAACCGATTAGTGCTGATCGCGTCGAGTACTTGCTGGGCAACTTCGCTTGGTTCTTTGATCGGCCCTCCAGCTTGAGAAGCCCACTCGCTATCAGCGGCATCACCCAACATGGGGGTCCGCACAGCAAGCGGGGCTAGTAAGGAAACACCGATCCCGCGATGTGCGTAGGTGAACGAAAGCCACTCTGCTAGGCCAACGACAGCGTGTTTGCTTACTGCATAGGGGAGGTTGCCATGTGAAGAGAGAATTCCGGCCATGGAGGCGGTGTGGAGCAGATAGCCCTCTCCTCTCTCGAGCATGCCAGGGAGAACGGCTCTCACGGCATGAACATGGGACATCAGATTGACGTCCCACTGTCGTTGCCACTCCTCAATAGGGCTAGAGAAAATGTCTGACCCTGAGCCAATGCCAGCGTTGTTGAACAAGAGGTCTATTGGTCCTAGACGGGTTTCGACCTGTTTGACCATAGCGTCGATGGCCGAAGGGTCGCCCAGGTCGCAGTGGATAGCGATGCCCTCAACGGTGTCGGCCACCTTTGTGGCTCCCTCGAGGTTGACGTCGACTACTGCCACTTGACAGCCCGCTCGAGCGAAGGCTTGAGCGCATGCTGCTCCGATACCGCTCGCAGCGCCGGTGATAACGCCAACTTTCCCTTCAAGTTCCATGGATCGACCGAATCCTTAGACGTTGAGCTGGGTCCCACAATGTGGGCAGCTAGCAACGTTGTCACGCATGTCGTATTGCGACTCTTTAACGAGCAGAAAGCACCCCTCGCACAGAATCTCGTCTTCTTGTTTTCCGGGTATGCGGTCGCCTTCGGCTGTAGTGATGACGCCTTCGTCTTCTTCTTCTTCTTCTTCATCTTCGTCGTCAGCTGAGGAAAGGCGCTCTTTCAGGATGGTGTCTAGGTCTGCTTCGACTTCGTCATCTTCCTCTTCTTCCTCGTCCTCGTCGGCGGCAGGGCGCGCCCCGACTGGGATCTCCTTATTCTCATCGTCGCCTTCGCTGTCATCTTCGCCCAAGATGGCGTCAGCTTCCATGTCGAGCTCAATTTCACCCTCCATGTCCTCGTCCATAAGGTCAGGATCAGGCTCGATATCTTCGGTTTCTTCGTCTGTTGGTTCGTCGCTCATATTTGCCTCGTGAGTGTGAACGGTAAATGTTCGTGTTTGGCACTCAGCGCGGAGGATACCCATACTTCGCGCTCGGGGGGTGAATGAAACAAGAAATCCCTAAAGTTAGCCAAAATTTCTGAAACCGTGAGATACGACCTTTTGTGGGGCGATTCAGTTTCTAAGCTGTCTATTGTGACTTCTGAGGAGCGGCCTGGGCCGACTGCCGCCCACCCTTTTCGGGTCGTTTCTGATTTTGCTCCAGCTGGGGATCAGCCAATAGCGGTGGAGCGTCTTTCTCAGGGGATCGAGGGTGGACAAAGATTCCAAACGCTTTTGGGCATCACTGGTTCAGGTAAGAGTGCGACGATCGCATGGACGATCGAAAAGGTTCAAAGACCTACTTTGGTTCTTGCTCCAAACAAGTCGCTAGCTGCGCAGCTGGCAAATGAATTTCGCGAGTTCTTCCCAGATAATCGAGTTGAATACTTTGTCTCCTACTACGACTACTACCAGCCTGAGGCCTATATGCCGGCCTCTGATACATACATCGAAAAAGACTCATCGATTAATGATGAAATCGACCGTCTTCGGCACTCCGCGACAGCAGCGTTGCTCACCCGCCGCGATGTGATCGTTGTCGCTTCGGTATCGGCTATCTACGGTCTGGGTCCTCCCGACGCCTATCTAGAACACATGCTTTATATGAGGGTCGGTGAAACACATAATCAAAGAGAAGTGCTGGGGCGTCTCATCGACATGCAATACGAGCGAAACGATATGAATCTCGTTCGGGGCAAATTTCGGGTACGAGGAGACACTCTTGAAATCCATCCGGCATATGAAGAGTTTGTTGTTCGAATTGAATTATTCGGAGACGATATTGAACGGATAACAAAGGTCGATCCGGTCACCGGTGAACGTTTGGCAGAATTAGAAGAGGTCACAGTTTTCCCGGCAAGTCACTACGTGACTGACGGTGCCACTGTTCATCGGGCAATTGGCGACATCGAAACGGAACTCCAGCAATGTTTGTCGGTATTTGAATCTGAGAGCAAACTGCTAGAAGCGCAGCGGTTGCGAATGCGCACAGAATATGACCTAGAGATGCTTCAAGAAGTGGGGTATTGCAACGGTATCGAGAACTACTCGATGCATCTAGATGGACGGACCTTTGATGAGCCGCCTTACAGTCTCCTTGATTTCTTCCCCGACGATTATCTTTTGGTCGTTGACGAGAGTCACGTGGCAGTACCGCAGCTTCATGGCCAGTTTGCAGGTGACCGGTCGCGGAAAGACACGTTGGTTGAGCATGGCTTTCGGCTGCCGTCTGCGCGTGACAACCGGCCACTGCGATTCGACGAAGTGATGGAACGTTTAAACCAAGTGGTATTTCTCTCAGCGACACCAGGCAAGTACGAGATTGAGATTAGTGAACAAGTGGTCGAACAGATTATTCGCCCGACCGGTTTGATTGACCCTGAAGTGGTAGTCAAACCGACGCGTGGGCAGATCGACGACCTGATCGAGCAAATAGAGAACACGGTGGGCCGTGGAGATCGGGTTTTAGTGACCACGTTGACCAAAAAAATGTCCGAAGACCTCACCGACTACCTATTGGAACTCGGAGTCAGGGTCAGGTATTTACATAGCGAAATTGACACCATCGAGCGAATAGAGATCCTTAGAGATCTCCGTTTAGGAGAATTTGATGTTCTCGTTGGCATCAATCTTCTGCGAGAAGGCTTGGACTTACCCGAGGTTTCTTTGGTGGCGATACTGGATGCAGACAAGGAAGGATTTTTGAGGAGCCAGACGTCGCTGATTCAAACGATCGGAAGAGCAGCCCGAAATGTCGACGGTCAGGTTGTCATGTATGCAGACAACGTCACCGATTCGATGCAATATGCCATTAGGGAAACAAATCGAAGACGCTCCCTGCAGCAGGCTTACAACCAAGAGAATGGCATTGATCCGCAAACTATTCGCAAAGCGGTGACGGATATTTTGCTAGTGCTGAGAGGGCAAGAAGGTGCGCCGGTTCCGGAGAAATTGACTTCAGGGCGGTCAAGGCAAGACGAACAGGCTCGTAAAGACTTAGCTGAACTCCCTGAAGATGATCTGCATAGGCTTATTAGCTCTTTAGAGCTCGAGATGGAGGAAGCCGCAGAAGATCTGCGCTTCGAGTATGCGGCGCGTCTGAGGGACGAAATAAGAGAACTGCGGCGAGACCTGCGCGACGCAAGCAGCTAGCTACCAGGAACTCTGCAACTGTGGCTGAGCCTTAGCTCGGCGACTAGTTTGCCGAGAGGCCAATAAATATCGCTAGGGGTGAACTTAAAGAGGGGACGTGTTATGGGACACGAAGTAAATGGCGTTGTAGCACGAAGTAAAGGGGCTCCGGTATCTGTCGAAACTATCTACGTGCCAGACCCAGGGGCTGGGGAAGTGGTGGTTGATGTTCAGGCTTGTGGGGTTTGCCACACAGATCTGCATTATCGCGAAGGGGCGATCAACGATGAATTTCCCTTTCTTCTGGGACACGAAGCGGCCGGCGTCGTGAGTCAGGTTGGAACAGGGGTATCGAACGTCAAAGAAGGCGATTTTGTGATCCTTAATTGGCGTGCTGTGTGCGGTCAGTGTCGGAGTTGTTTGCGAGGTAAGCCGCAATACTGTTTCTCTACCCACAATGCGCAACAAAAAATGACGCTAGAGGGAGTTGAGCTATCACCAGCGTTAGGTATTGGTGCGTTCGCTGAGAAAACGCTAGTGGCAGCTGGTCAGGCAACGGTGGTCGACGATGCTGCGGCGCCCGAAGTCGCTGGTTTGATCGGGTGCGGTGTTATGGCAGGGCTTGGCGCTGTATTGAACACAGCGGGCGTCACCCGCGGCGACTCAGTCGCAGTCTGGGGCTGTGGAGGTGTCGGTGATGCAGCAATCGAAGGAGCCCGGTTGGCGGGCGCTCGAACAATCATTGCTATTGATGTCGACGACCGAAAACTTCAGTGGGCTAAGGATTTCGGAGCTACCCATTCGATTAACTCTGCCGGATTGAGTAACGAGGAAGTTGTGCAGGCTGTGCAAGCCTTCACGGAAGGCAATGGTGTCGACGTTGCCGTTGAAGCGGTGGGGCTGCCTGCCACCTATGAACAGGCCTTTTATGCTCGAGATCTAGCGGGGACAGTTGTGCTGGTTGGGGTGCCAAACCCTGAGATGCGAATCGACTTGCCGCTTATCGAAGTTTTCGGCCGAGGTGGAGCACTGAAAAGTTCGTGGTATGGAGACTGTTTGCCGTCTAGAGATTTTCCGATGCTCATCGATCTTTATCTTCAGGGGCGACTTGAGCTTGGTCGCTTTGTCTCTGAAAAAATCGATATCCATGGAGTGGAGGACGCCTTTCACAAAATGGAACGGGGAGAAGTGCTGAGATCGGTAGTCGTAATCTGATTCATTTTGGCGCTTCGCTCCCCGTTTGGCGAAGAGCCTCAAGATAGGCTCCCACGACAATGGGAGATCAACTAATCGTACGAGGCGCTCGGGAGAACAACCTGCGCGACGTCAATGTTGATCTTCCACGTAACCAATTGATTGTCTTCACGGGCTTATCGGGAAGCGGGAAATCTTCCCTCGCTTTCGACACTATTTACGCAGAAGGACAGCGTCGTTATGTGGAGTCGCTGTCAGCCTACGCCAGGCAATTTCTGGGACAGATGGATAAGCCGGATGTTGATTTTTTGGAGGGGCTCTCTCCGGCAATTTCGATTGATCAAAAAAGTGCCAGTCGGAACCCGAGGTCGACAGTCGGGACGATTACTGAAGTTTACGATTACCTCAGGCTTCTGTACGCAAGGGTGGGCATACAACATGACCCAGAAACAGATGAAGTGGTGCAGCGCCAAACACCTCAAGAAATTGTTGATCGAATTTTGACGTTAGAGGCTGATAGTAGATTTCAGGTCTTGGCCCCGGTTGTTCGGGGACGAAAAGGTGACTACCACACTCTTCTTGCTGACTTGGCGTCACAAGGTTACGTCCGCGCTCGGGTCGATGGAGAAGTTGTTGATCTGGCGGAAACGGATGTGCTTCCGGAAGAGCGCCTTGATCGCTATGTAAATCATGACATTGAAGTAATCGTGGACCGGCTCGTGTTGAGAGATGGGATAGAGCAAAGGCTTACTGAGTCAGTAGAAGCAGCGCTGCTCTTGGCTGATGGTCATGTGTGGGTTGAACTGTTGCCGGAGGATCAAGACCCGGAGGTGTTGACGTATAGCCAGCATCTGTTCTCCCCGACGACGGGGCGTTCGTTTGAGGAACTCGCTCCTAGAAATTTTTCGTTTAATTCGCCCTACGGGGCTTGCGGGACATGTGACGGCTTAGGTACGAGATTTGAGGTCGATCCGGAGCTCATTGTGCCCAACGCTGATCTCAGCATTGAGGATGGCGCAATCGCACCCTTCGCCACGGGGGCTAGTCGATGGTACGGCCGACTATTGAAAGCAACCGGGGAAGAGTTCGATATTCCAATCGATAAATCTTGGTCGAAACTCACGGCTAAACAAAAAAAGTTACTTCTATACGGAAGCCCTAAAAATCGGACGTTTACTGTCCGGTATCGCAACAGGTATGGCCGCAGTCGGAGCTATACGACTCACTGGGAAGGGGTTATACCCACTCTTCAGCGTCGTCACGCTGACACTGATAGTGACCATTCACGGGATCGTATTGAAGGCTATATGCGGGAAGTTCCCTGCGGCACCTGTGACGGAGCTC
>Ga0208277_1002488_pt1 | contig 10391 bp, 11 predicted proteins | sample ETNtaG_5_FD_185782 | JGI IMG/M metagenome (GOLD analysis project Ga0208277, IMG submission 185782) | Marine microbial and viral communities from oxygen minimum zone, Eastern Pacific Ocean - ETNP201406SV205 (SPAdes) (version 2) | ecosystem: Environmental > Aquatic > Marine > Oceanic ...
AGCCGCAGCTTTGGCTATCCCCGCATCATCCCAATCCCTAGCCCAAGCAATGACAGCAAAAGCTACTTGAGCAGCATTCCAAAGTACAGGGGCAGCAAATGAAAGAAAAAACTTTCTGTGCGCATTAAGAACTCCCAAACACCAAGAAGACAGGACAATAAATCCTAAACCTGCCCACATGATACGTGCTAGGTCAACTGTTAGTTCAAATGTTTCATCGGCAAGAACTGGCAGTAGAACCTTAGCGATTGGTCGAGCTGCGATAATCCCGATAAAGACTATAACCGCAGTACATAATCCCAGAATTGCAGCGATGGTTCCAGCGACAAGGCCAGACTCTTCTCGTTTCCTTTCATCATCTGCAAGCCGGCTATACACAGGAATAAATGAAGCCGAAAGAGTTCCCTCGCCTAATATATTCTGTAAGAGACCAGGGATTTGAAGGGCTGCTTTAAAAGCATCAGCTGCCACTCGAGTTCCGAGAAACGCTGCAAGGACCAACTCTCGTATAAGACCCGAAAGTCTAGATAAGAGTATTCCAAGCCCAACCATGAGAGCTGGTCTCCCACTATTTTCAATGGTTTCATCGGTAGGGCCAGTGTCATTCACAAGGCAATCCTACCGCTAAACGCGTAATCAGCGATAACCTCATAAATACCGAAATCATTGCTGACAGTTCGGCTGTTAACAATGATCACCCCTACCCTCAAAAGATATGTCCTATAGATTTGATAAAGTCCAAACAGTTCAAGAAGATCTCGGCAAAGTCGAATACCTAGCAGATGACGGGATTGCTGGAATTGTTTATTTAGGGGACCGGCTTCAAAAACCAATTCTGGTGGAGGGTCCAGCGGGAACAGGTAAAACGCAATTAGCCAAAAGCGTCGCAGAAATGACGGGATCCAGACTTATCAGACTGCAATGCTACGAAGGGTTAGATGAATCAAAAGCTTTATATGAATGGAATTACAAAAAACAACTCTTAAGGATCCAAGCAGAGAGAAACTCAGATGATTCAGGGACCTGGGAAGAACTAGAGGAAGATATTTTCTCAGATGAGTTTTTGTTAACACGCCCATTGCTGGAAGCAATTAGGTCTGAGGACCCCGTGGTTCTCCTCATAGATGAAGTCGATCGAGTTGAAATTGAAACAGAAGCACTGCTCCTAGAAATACTTTCGGATTACCAAGTCTCAATACCGGAACTCGGCACAGTAGAAGCTCGGCAAATACCACTAGTGTTTCTTACTTCCAATAACACTCGAGAATTGTCTGAAGCTCTAAAGCGACGTTGCCTTTTCTTGCATATTGATTATCCCGACTTAGAGAGAGAGCGAGAAATAATTCTTACAAAAGTTCCCGATATCAATCAAAATCTGGGTGACCAAATAGCAAGAGTTGTGCGAACGATCAGAGAACTTGAGCTCAAAAAAGCTCCGTCAGTATCTGAAACCCTAGATTGGGCGCGAACTCTAGTTCACCTAGGGGTGGAGCATATTGACGCCAAAACAGCAACCGAAACAGTGAATATTCTTCTAAAGTACCGTTCTGATATTGAAAAAGCAGTAAAAGAGTTCTCAACCGATGAAGAACTGAACTCAGAAGAAGAATGACCGGCACAACACGTCTAGAAGAACATTCACCACTTCTAGAGTTATTGAATGGTTTTATCGTTGAGTTACGAGAAGCCGGTCTACCAGTAAGCCTGACTGAAAATCTTGATGCAGTAGAAGCAGTTAAGCATATTCCAATTGATGAACGGGAGACATTTAAATATGCTTTAGCAGCTACTCTGGTTAAAAACCATGCCCATTGGCGAGCATTTGAAACGGTTTTCGAAGTCTATTTCTCTTTACGAGGTAAAGAATATGAATTGCAGGATGGAGAATGGGACGGGGATAATACCGACTTTGAGATGTCTGATGACAATCAGAGTGCCCAAATGCCGGGCCAAGGAGGCGGTCAAGAAGGACTAACGCAAGAGCAATTAGCCGAAATGTTATTCCAAGCGCTAGCAAAAATGGATCAAAATATGATGCGTGCTGTTGCACGACAATCTGTTCAGAGGTTTGCCGGTATGGAACCTGGGCGTCCCGTAGGGGGCACATATTACCTCTACCGAACTTTACGAAATCTTGACCTAGATGGCGTATTGGAACGCCTTCTTGAACAAGAACAAAATACGGGAGAAGTACCTGACATTTTGGAAGAACGACTACGAAAAGATGAATACGAACACCGTATTGAGCAACTGAAGAAAGAAATAGAAGCAGAAATCCGAAGAAGACTAGTTGCAGATAGGGGAGTTGAGGCCATGGCTAAAACTTTGCGGAAACCTCTTCCGGAAGATGTTGATTTTATGCATGCAAGTCGTGAAGAAATGGTCTCCTTAAGAAGAGCTATTTGGCCTTTAACAAGAAAATTGGCTGTACGTTTGGCGAGAAAACGGCGACACGGAAGAAAAGGGCCTTTGGACTTTAAACGAACGGTAAGACAATCGTTGTCTTATGGGGGAGTGCCAGCTGACCCAAAATTCAAATATCCAAAGCCTTCAAAGCCGGAAATAATGGTCATTGCAGATATTTCAGGATCAGTAGCTGCTTTTGCACGATTCACACTTCACCTGGTTTATGCGTTGAATAATCAATTCTCAAAAGTGCGGTCGTTCGTTTTCATTGATGGTCTTGATGAAGTTACCAACTATTTTGAAGGCGTCGATGATATAACAGAGGCGATTCATCGAGTAAATACCGAAGCTGACGTTATATGGGTTGACGGACATTCTGATTACGGCCATGCGTTTGAAGTTTTTGATGAACGCTATGGGAAAGACGTTGGACCGAAAACAACAGTGATGATTCTTGGAGATGCTCGGAATAACTACCATGCATCACAATCTTGGGTAATAAAGGAAATAGAAGATAAAGCGCGGAAAGTTTTTTGGTTAAATCCTGAACCAAGAAGTTATTGGGACACGGGTGATTCTATCGTGAGTGAATATAGTGATCACTGCAATGGAATTTTTGAAGTTAGAAATCTTAAACAACTTGAAGCTTTTGTTGAAAATTTAGTTTGAATTTTCTACTTTCGTAGTTGTTCCGAAACATGAAAAGCGAGTTCGAGACTTTGAGAAGCATTTAGTCGGGGGTCACACATTGTTTCGTAACGTAAAGCTAAATCTTCGTCAGAAACCTTATCTGCGCCACCGAGACATTCCGTTACATCCTCGCCAGTTAATTCTATATGTATCCCACCAGCCCAAGTTCCAATAGCTTTATGTATATTGAAGAAACTCTTTGTTTCATCCAGCACATCATCAAACTCTCGTGTTTTTAGACCAGAGTCTGCAGTGAATGTATTTCCATGCATTGGGTCACAAGCCCAAACGATAGGGTGGTCTGAACTTTGAACAGATTCAATGAGTTCAGGTAGCAGGTCGTTAATTTTTGAAGCTCCCATTCGGCTGATTAGAGTCAAGCGGCCAGGTATTTGATCGGGATTTAGTGTTTCACACAAGCTAATGATTTCGCTCGCAGTAGCACTAGGTCCAATTTTGCAACCGAGCGGATTCTTTACTCCTCGAAGGAACTCTAAATGCGCTCCATCAATCTGGCGAGTTCGCTCTCCAATCCAGAGCATGTGAGCAGAACAATCATACCAGTCGCCACTCATTGAATCCTGACGCGTCAAAGCTTGTTCGTAGCTAAGTAATAACGCCTCGTGGCTTGTATAGAAATCAACTTCATGTAAAGCAGGGTGGTCTTCTGAAGTAACCCCACAGGCTTTCATGAATGCTAAAGCATCAGTTATGCCATCAGCGATTTGTCGGTACTGAGCCCCAGCAGGGCTTTTCGCTACAAATTCCTGGTTCCATGAGTGGACTTGGGCGAGATTGGCGAAACCGCCACGAGTAAAAGCACGAAGCAAATTAAGGGTTGATGAACTTTGATGATAAGCCTGTAGCAGACGCTGTGGATTAGCTTTCCTAGCTCCAGCTTCGAAATCCTCATCATTGACAATATGCCCGCGAAACGACGGAAGCTCAAGATCGTCCTTTGTCTCGGTCGGACTAGACCTTGGTTTCGCAAACTGTCCTGCTATTCGCCCAACTTTAACGACTGGGAGCCCAGTTGAGTATGTGAGGGCAACAGCCATTTGAAGTATTACTTTCAATTTATCTCGAATAGAATTCGCAGAAAGTGCTGAGAATGATTCTGCACAATCTCCAGCTTGGAGTAATAACGCCTCTCCGTTACAGACGCGCCCTAGTTGGTCTTGTAGAGTTCTCGCTTCACCTGCGAAAACCAGAGGAGGTAATTCTGATATTTCTTTTAAAACAGCTTCAAGTTCAGCATTGTCAGGCCAATCTGGTTGCTGTTCAACAGGAAATTCAGTCCAAGTTTGAGGATTCCATTGTTTAGTCACCTAATAATTCTCTCGGATGTTTGCCAATAACACAACCAATTTTAGTTATTGTTACCGAATTCAACAGATTAAGCTGCGTCAATATCCATCTGGTCAGGAGCGCTTTCTCGAACTATGTTCACTGCTCTCTTTACCAAACGGCGTGCTGCCTCAGCAGTAACCCCTAGTTCTTCTCCGACTTCACGGTAACTACGCTTTCTTCCATCTTGAAGGCCGAAACGTTGCTCAACAGCATATCGGGCTCTGTCATCCAAGACATTTAGAAGATCATAAACCATTGTTTCCCGAGCTTCTTCCATAACTGCTTGCTCTGGACCAGGATTAACATCTGGGAGGAGATCTACAAGTTCGTTACTGTCATCATCTCCGATAGTTCTATCAAGTGAAGTCGGCGTCGTTAGCCTGTGTAAACGAGCGTGCTCTTCATCAAGCTCATCGCCATCTCCTGAAACTTGCCTGAGGGCGGCGCGTAAACTTGCAGACCTATCTCCAGGAAGCCTAACTAAACTTGCCTTCTGATCAAGAGCTCGTCCTATAGCCTGACGTATCCAGAATGTAGCATATGTAGAGAACTTAAAACCTTTCCGCCAATCGAATTTATCAACAGCATGTTCAAGTCCAAGGTTTCCTTCTTGGATGAGGTCAAGCAATTCCATGCCTGCTGGGAGAGGGTAACGTCGGGCGACACTAACTACAAGGCGGAGGTTTGCTCGGATGAATCTATCCTTAGCTTCAGCTGCCTTACGATCTGCTCGCTTTAGTTCAATGCCTTTTTCGCCATCTGCTAAACGCTGCCTTGCTGCCACACCTTTTTCAATAATCTGCGACAATTCGCGTTCTTCTGCAGCGGTTAATAGAGGAACTAATCCTATCTCGTTTAAATATTGGCCTACTGAATCACTCATTTTATATATCTTCTCGCTATTGGGGGTTAGTCTGGTCGCCCAGAGGTGGATGTTTAAGATGTTTTAATCTGTTCATCATCGCTTTATATGGATCGGGGGGGATCAGCGGTGTTGAATTTTCTGCTACTCCAGACGCGCCAAGCGCGACGTTTACCGATCCATAGGACCGGTGGATAAAAGCAAAACCACTGTAATGGATAAAATATAAAAAATCAAGTATTTGTGCAAATCCACAGTATTTCGTATGAAATCAGTGGATTTGGGGTATTAGTATGCACCCAACCGGAGTCTTGTAAACTTGCATTGTGGATATGAAACCTGTAATCGGTGTATTCGGTGGCACCTTTGACCCTCCCCATCATGGGCACCTGCAAGTTGGTCGATTTGTGTCTTCAGCCCGGAGGTTGGAAAAAATTTTGTACATAGTGGCAAACGACCCGTGGCAAAAGACAGAAAAAACAGTCATAACCGACGTATCTGACCGTCTCGCAATGGTTGAACTTCTGTTAGCTAACGATAATAACTTAGTCGCTTCGGATGTGGAGATTGTCCTTGGAGGGGAGTCCGTAACAGCACAAACACTTGAGAGCCTTCAGTCAATTTACCCGAATTTCGATTTGGAGTTAATTCTCGGTTATGACGCTGCACTCGGTATTGAATCTTGGCGAGAGTATGAACGGATCTACGAATTCTCTCAAATTGTAGTTGTTGATCGTCCCGGGCAATTAAGGGACTTACCAGATTTTTTCGATAAAGCATCAAGAATAGCAGGACCCTATCTTGACATTTCTTCAGCGGAAATAAGAGAACGTCTTAAAAATGGGTCAGAAATTGGTAGTTTGTTACCTGACCAAGTGGAATCGTATATCTTGGAAAATTCAATTTATGGTGACTGAATTTTGAAAAACACTACTAAAAAACTGCGTTGGTGGATGTGGGCCGTACCATCCGCATTGTTATGTCTGGCTGGGGGTGCAACTTTTCTAGTCCTCGATGCTACAAATGCGATATTGAACTCTGCTGATGGTGATCTAAACGAAGTAATTCTTGACCCTGCAGCCCCAGGGTATGAAATCTACGTCAGTCCGACCCCATCATTACTAGCAATAATCGAAGACGAAACTAAAAATCTAATTTCGGTTGCACTTATCTCGCTATTCCCGAACGACATAGGTGGTTCGCTAATAGTCCTTCCACCAGAACTGGATATTGGAGAAGGGTCAACGTTGGAGGAAATATATGGCTCGCAAGGAGTAAATGGGTTAGAGCGGACAATAGGTGAATATGTGAACGTAGGGTTTGATGTCACTTCAGTGCTTGGAAATGATTTCTGGACAGGACATTTTTCAGTTATTGGTGATCTTTCAGTTACTCTCGATGACGATTTAACTACTTCTGAAGGCGGAGACTTAAATGTGGTCTTTGAATCGGGGGAAATAACGATTCCTCCTGAAGGAATAGCCGAATTCCTGTCATGGGAGAATAAAGGGGAGTCACCATATAACCGTTGGCTACGTCAACAAAATTTTTGGAAGGCCTGGGTAGAGACGGCGGCATCGTTTAGCGGTAATATAGCTACTTCTAATAACGCACATCCAGAAGTAATGCGCATGATTTCAGCGTTAACGCAAGGGGAATTGTTTCTATTCCAGCCAGAACTAGTTGAGCAACAAATACCAAAGTTGAGTTTTGCAACTGATACATCGGTACTCCAGAACGTAATTCTGGAGATGATTCCATTTCCTATTGCTGCTTACGAAGGGGAAAGAGCTAAAGTCAAGATACTTGATGGAGTCGGCGGTTTAGATCTGCCAAATATATATGTCCCGCCGCTTGTTGAAAACGGTGCACAAATATTGCTTTTGGGAAATGCGGAATCTTACGGAATAAGTAAAACTCAGATTATTTACCATGACAAAAATTTCAACGATCTGGTTGATGATTTTTCCAATGCGTTAGCAGGTGCTGAACTTACGTATGATCCAGTTTCTGAAACAGCGATTGATGTGACGGTAATAATTGGAAAGAATTCCTTGGAGCTTGAATGAAATGACACAAAACGATTGCAACATATGAAGTCATCTTGGATAGGCATAGCTTTGCAGGCCATTGAAGACAAGCAGGGTGAAGATACAACTGTTATTGAAGTTGGCGAAGTAATCGGCATAACCGATTACTTCGTTATTACTTCGGGAAACAATAAGAGGCAGGTTCGCTCTCTCGTTGAGGAAGTAGAAGATCAAATAAAGCAGAACAACGGACCAAGCCCGAAACGCATAGAAGGAAATCAGGATTTTAAATGGGTTTTAATGGATTATGGAGATTTCCTCATTCATGTTTTCGACACTAAAGAACGTGCTTATTACCAGTTAGACAAACTTTGGTCCGATATGCCAGCAGAAAAGATTACGTAACCGTAATTCGTCGACACTGTCTTGGAAGGGGCGAAATAAGATAAAATTATCAAATTAAGGGGCTATAGCTCAGTTGGTAGAGCGCTTCCATGGCATGGAAGAGGTCAGGGGTTCAATTCCCCTTAGCTCCACAAGGAGATCAAAAATGAAATGCGAAGTTTGCGATAGCGATATTGAGCCAGGGGAATTGCATTGCCCTAGTTGCTCTGCGATAGTCCAAAGTTATTTTCTCGATGAAGAAATGATCGTGAATGATGATTCTTTCTGAAAAACCAGACTATTTCCTTAATAGGATTTTATAAAACAGGAGTTATATTCAGGATATGAAAGAAGTTAGCGATGCAACTTTTGCAACAGATGTAATAGAGCGATCAAAAGATATTCCCGTAATCGTTGACCTGTGGGCTCCATGGTGCGAGCCATGTAAAGCGTTAACACCTATTATTGAAACTGCCGTAACAGCGACCGAAGGCAAAGTTGAACTAGTAACAGTCAATATTGATGAGAACCACCAGATACGTGAAACTTTCCAAGTGCAAAGCATTCCGGCCGTCTATGCATTCAAAGATGGGGCTGTTATCGATGGTTTTATGGGAGCCCAAGGTGACGAAGTCGTAACGAATTTCGTTAATGGACTCTTGCCATCCGAACAAGAAAAAATTATTGAAACATTATTGTCAGAAGGATCTGAAACGAGTTTGACTGAAATACTAACTGCAGTCCCAGACCACAACGAAGCGATCATCGCTTTGGCAAAATTGTACCTAGAGCAGGAACGTAATGAAGAAGCCATTGCTCTTCTAAACAAAATTCCTGAATCCGCTGAATCTCGACAACTACTAGCAATTGCGCGCACCGGAGATGTTAAGAGTGATGAGGTCCATCAGAGATTGGAAAACCTCTTACACAAAGTCAAAGAGGACGAAGAAGCACGACAGGAATATGTTGATCTTCTAGATATTCTTGGGCCTGAATCCCCAGAAGCAAATAGCTACAGGCGAAAACTCGCTTCAAAGTTATTCTAAACGACCTTCGCTATTCACGTCGTGTATCTTTGAAGGATGGTTCAAGCAAATCCCGTTTACCTTATTCGCGGTGACGATCCTTCAGTTTTGGGCCAGTCATTGAGCAGGCTCACTAAAGAACTTATCGGTGACGGAGATCGTTCACTTCTTCTGGAAGAGTTGACAGAACAGGATTATGAAGATGCTGAAGGCAACTATTCGATCGCAGCACTGGTAAATGCTGCACAAACGGTTCCATTTTTGACAGAGTCTCGCATTGTAGTGGGAAGAGATATGGGCAGATTCTCGCGTGTGGATGATATTCACGCATTATTGGAATACCTTGGCAACCCTTTGCAATCGACTTCTCTAATTCTTGTGTGGGAGAAAGGACCCAAATTGCAACGATTAGGGCAAATCCCCAAAAAATTACTTGAACGTGTTTCTGAGAATGGGGTGGTCATTGATGGAAGAGTTGGTCGGAAATCTAAAGAATGGATCACAGAGAGAGTAATTGAGTCAGGATTGAATTTGGATAGGGCGTCTATTGCTCTTATAGCTGATTCAATCGGGGAAGAAGTTTCCCGAGTGTCTTCAATCCTTGAAACGCTCCTTTCAACATTTGGCGAAGGAAGCCACCTCATTGCAGATGATGTGAGGCCTTATTTGGGGGACTTGGGGACTGTTCCCCCATGGGAACTCACTGATTCAATAGCAAAAGGGGACCCAGCTCTGGCTCTGAAAACATTAGCTAGGATGCAAGGACCTGGTGGAAGCCATCAGATGCAGATTATGGGATTCTTAAACAGTCATTTTAGTAGAATTCTTAGAATATCTGGATTGGACTTATCGTCACCTCAAAATGCTGCGGATCAACTGGGGGATAAGTCAACTTTTCGAGCAAAAAAAACGTTACAAGAAACAAGAAAACTCGGAGATGAAAGAAGCAAAAAAGCAGTCGTGTTACTTTCTAAAGCTGATCTTGACCTAAGGGGGGCTACAGGCACTCCTCCGGAAGTTACTATGGAATTACTAGTAGCAAGATTAGCTAATCTATATCGCTGATTTGCTAAGAAGATTCTATCGAATTTAACCGTTTGACTAAACGACTTTTCTTTCGGGCAGCAGTGTTCTTATGAAGTATTTTCTTTGTTACTGCTTTGTCAATCTTCTTGATTGCTAATTTAAGATCTTCTGATTCGGTCGTACCAGATTCTGCATTTGCGATCACGGACTTAACGCGCGAGTTTATTTCAGACCGGACCCCTTTGTTCTTAACACGCCTTTTTTCATTCTGACGATTCCGTTTTATTTGACCTTTAATGTTTGCCACGTTTCACCTTGTAAAATTATTGACGACTAATCGGAGGAGTTTCTTCCGACAGCAACTACCGTCACTAGTTACCTCGTATGCTACCGAAACAGTGCAAAAATAGGACATATCCCAACAAGAACTAACATGAAACAGCAAAATATTCGAAATATAGCGATAATCGCCCATATAGACCACGGGAAGTCAACTTTGGCTGACCGGATGCTTGAACTATGCGGAGCAGTTGACCCTAGGGAAATGAGAGCTCAATATCTAGATTCTATGGATTTAGAGAGGGAGAGGGGAATCACCATCAAGCTCCAAAGTGTCTG
>Ga0208277_1002489_pt1 | contig 10390 bp, 2 predicted proteins | sample ETNtaG_5_FD_185782 | JGI IMG/M metagenome (GOLD analysis project Ga0208277, IMG submission 185782) | Marine microbial and viral communities from oxygen minimum zone, Eastern Pacific Ocean - ETNP201406SV205 (SPAdes) (version 2) | ecosystem: Environmental > Aquatic > Marine > Oceanic ...
GCTCGAGATTCGTGCGTTTCTTTCAGGGATGCGGCGGTCAACATTTTGTTTTCGTCTTGCCATTCCGTGAAGTTCTTCTTCGTCAACCAATACGCTTCCATGTTTTCTTGCGTTTTAGCTTGTCGAATTTTTATCATGCCTTCATCGCAGGCGCGTCGTAAATCCTGTTCTTTTTCCGCGTGAACGGCTTGCTTGTACGTATAAGAGTCTGGGTCCGCCATTAAGATCGCGTACGTGTCTATTTCGCGTTCGCTTCGAGCTTTCAAACATTTTGCTTCGTATTTGATTTCGTCGTATAATGTAATCGCAGCATAGAGGCAGTAGTCTAAACCACCAACTGCTCTGGCGGTGTCTGACAATCCTTCTTCGGCTTCGTAAGAGTCTTCGATGAGAAGATCGACGCCGTTTAAGACTTTATTTTTACCACTCGAAGCGCCGGCAGCGGCAGCGGACTTCTTCTTCTTCAACGCGTCAGCTACGGTTTTACGCTTGCGCTCCATAAGGTCCACGAGCTTTTGGACGCACAACTGACCTAAAGCATCTTTCACGGACTCTTTCAGATCTAACGACGCTTGCATTTCTTTATCCGTCGCCGCACGCATGATTGGCGGAGCACCCGGTGGCGGCTCCACGCTTTCATCGCGAACCATGTACTCCCATCGGGCATTCGGCGATAATTTTTGCTGCAGTTGCATGTAAATAATCAACAAGCCGGAGATGTCCTCATGATTGACGACTTGATTAACGAATAACACCGCGTACTCCTCAAAACTCTTTTCTTGTAAAGGTACCGGTATGATGCGGGAGCAAGCTTCGGGAGATGCTAACTGTTCAGAGGTTATTTGCACCGCATAATCCAACGAGATGTTTCGCACCGCGCCGTGGAAGGCAGCTTCGTATGTCGGAGCGAGGAGACGCGACATGTTCGATTCAGCAGACATGTTCTCTTCTTCATACGTCGCTCGCATGTACGGCAAGATCGTTTCGTTCCACGGTTTCGAACTGTATTTACTTGGAATGCCGTATTCGATGTACAGCTCAAACGCTCTTTCAAGAAAATACGCCACGGTATCCTCGTCGTCCAATTTCGTCTCGTCGTCGTCGTCGTTGTCCCCGTTGAATGCAATCACCGAAGCGACTGCGCGAATGACTCGTCCTAAAGTCGATTCGCGTAAATCCTCTAACGATCTAAACAGGCAATCCGTCTTTTTCTTGGAACGCGGGTCTCTGTTTGACATCAACATGATGATGATTGAATTCAAAGCGTCCAAGTCTTGGACAGAGTAACAGCACGAGATGAACAAGGAACAGTTTCTTCGAACGGCAGCAACGTAGCGTCTGGTAGATTCTGGTAGGCCAACGGACGATATGCAAACTTTTGTTTGAAGCTGGACGTAGAGTTCGCCGTCGTCGGCGTATTTTTTACTATTCAGGGTTTGAGATGCCGCGGCTGCCATTCGTTTGTCTTCGTCGACAATCTCTGTTGTTTCGTTGTTTGATACCGGCCCCTGTTTTTGCGAGTTTGCCGAGACCCCTGCTGAGGCTTGATCGCAGCCAAAACCAACAGTCGCGTCGTCCATTTCCACCATACAAATCGAAAACGCAAACTTTTTTGTTTTTTTCCGTTTCGTACCGAGCCCCGCTCTCCACGGTTCCGAAAGACCAAACAAAGGCGTCAGCCACGTCAGCGCGTCGATGGCACCAGCGTGTGAGGGATTTTCCGCGAGTGGTGGGTATTCGCGGCCGCGATTCTCGGTCTTTGACAATTGTTCGTAAATCTGAGTCGGATGTTCCAACGAATTCCGCGCCAAGCGGTACGAGACTTTGTGATACAGCGGAATGTTTTCTCTTATTTTCTTAAGGGCCATATTCGCATCTTTCCAAGCCGTCGCCCACGTCTTCTGTTGCGCCGGCGGTAACGCCGCTAAAGCACCTTGAGGTAAAAAACGGACTTTATTCACTTCCTTTATCAACTTTGTGTTGGATTCAGTCGCTTTTCCTCTCGACTCCAATGGTACAGTCAACAACGCGCGACACCGCGCCGCGTGGAGTTGGTACAAAGGCTCGAGAAACTCTGGTGCCTTGTCGACGGCAGTTTTGAACGAATGTAAAACAGTAGCAATCGGTTCTTTTAGCCTATGGTAGCACTTTGCGAGCTCCATGTCGTATAAATAGGTTTCCGGTGAATTTAATGAGGCTCTCTTAAACGCCACCACCGACCTCGCGAGCGCGTGCTGATATGCCGGCGTTTCCTTCTCAATTTTCTCGCGCCGACCATCATAAAACGGAAGACAATCTTGTAAGTTTTCGTAAAAAGCCATGCCTTGACGCTCGCAATTCTCCGCTAACTCGTCATTTACGGTTTCGAGTTGAGATGTAATGACCTCCGACTCTTCGGCGGTGAGCTTTTGAGACGATGCGTTGAACTCGCCTTCCGAGATGACAGAGTCCTTGGCGAGTTGCGATTCGAGCTCACTTTTCTTCTCTTCGAGAAGAACTAGCGTGGCATGGAGACACGATCTCAACCAGCTTTGATGCAACCGTATAAGCATCATTACTCCGCCTTCCTCGTTCGTTCTGAATTCTTCCGCGGAACACATCTTTCCGCCGTCTGATATGGCGACGTCCTTCACGGCGTCAAAGTGCACCGCGAGGGATCGCCAACTATCGATGCGCTTCGGATTGTAGCACAGATCATACTTCAACAAGTTGCAGTACTCGCGAGACATGATCGCATGGGCGGGTTCGTCCGATGGATGTTCTTGAGGAGACCATTGAGATGGAGCATTCGAATTTAACAAAGACGACAAGAATTTCCAGTTATCATTGACGACTTCGAGACTTTGTGAAAGTCTCCGGTATTCGAGCTTCGCGGAGAGGTAAAACAAATCAGCGTAGATATCTGCATCCTGACTTCGCGGGTCCTCTTTTTCGTCGTCGATATCCATCAATGCAGAACCTTCACCACTTCCCTCGTCTTTATTTTGATACTGTTCTTGCGCCGCGCCGGTAAAGCTTGGCATCGGCGTCGCTGGACCTCCGACGCTATTTGTCGTGGCATTGACCATCTGACGCTTCAATCGTTCTTTTCTCGACAGAGGAGGCGCGCTTTTTTGTAATAGATCCATTGTAGCCGTCGCTTCTGCGGATGTTAGCTCAGTGAAGTCACCGCTGTGATTCGTCCAAACCGTGAAGACTGTGTCCAAACGCATCAAATCTTCTTTTTGAACAGCCACTGGCGGCTTTCGGAATGTTCTTCGAACCATACCGACCGCTCTTCGAATGATCTCAAGCGTCTCTGCGGATATCTTCTTCTGCTTTGACGTGAGAATATTTTTGTCGTCGTCTTCAATGTCTTCATCCTGACGAACAGCTTCTTCCGCGTAAGGTTTTATCGCGCGCCACAACGTAGCGGCTCTTTGCTTTTGTGCCGTCCAAGTCTTATAATTAGCTTGGTTTTTCTCATTCTCGTCCTCTATAAAGTCTGGCATTATCGAGCTTGCAGACAAGAACGATTCTGGCACCTCGCACGCGCCGCCTTCCTTGCGACAATCTCGCAAAGTAAAACCCAAAGGAGTGATGATTTTTGAAAGATCCACACCGTACGCGCACCACAAACACTGCGCGATAATCGAGTCAATTCTACGCAAATCCTCTTCATCTTTTCGTATCTTGCTTATGTATGGATCCGTCGCTTTCTTCAATTCGTTCTTCTTAATTGCAGATTGCGTGGGCGGCTGAGTTTTCTTCCGCTGCTGTTGCTGCTGCTTTTTCCTCGCCGCCGCGGTTGCTTTCTTTGTGGTTGATTTTTTACCTCGTTTTTCGGTTTCGAGCTGAGACTTTTCGAGAGAAGTTGGGAGGTCCGTATTTTTTTCCGACGCTGCTTCTGCTACATCTGCCATTTCTTTTGGGCTGGGAGACAACACTCGAGATATCGCAGTAACGATTGATCCAAACATGGACGAAGACGGTTGACTTTGAGTGCGAGTTTCTTCATCCGACGGGTGCTGTTTACTCGCAGGTTTTGGCGTAGTTTGCTCGTCCACAGGGATCCCTTCGTCCGTTTCCATCAAGCTTGCCGTTCTGTCCATACTGTCGTTGGATGATGTAGAAATCTTGATAATCTCTGGAACGCTTTCCGGCATCCCCAGTGGTGGCGTCCATCTTTTTTGAAGTTCTCGGCTCTCGGCTATGCTTCTACATAATAACGATCTTCTTTCCGACAGCGTGTCTAATCGCTGCCGCAAATACGAACTTCCGGACGCAAAATCTATCGCGTGATGGTGCGCGTCGTTATCACCGGCCTTCTTTTTTGCGGAAAGATATGAAGCACTGTTATACGCTTTTGATCCGCAGCAACATCTCGCGTCCGCCATGCAATCGTGCAGTCGCTCACTCGCGTCGCACATCTTTTTCACATCCAAACCATCGAGCATTCCTTCCATTCTCTGCAACGCGTCGATCAATTGCGCCGCAGATTCTGCTCCGACAGCTTTCGCGCGACATTTTGATGCATCCCTGTAGTTGAGATTTAATGAAGGATCTGCCGCTCCTTTCACGACGTAGATTTCAAAAGCGACGCACGCGAGCGGATGCAAATTGAGTTGGCGAACTGTACGCAACGCCACTTCAATCTCAGTCTTTGAAAGAGTCGCCACTGAAACACGCTTTTTCTGCGTGATAGGACCAGCTTCCCTCGCCTCGCCACCTCTTGGTTTTTGTGGCGTCGTGGGGATATCATTCTTTTCGCTGATTTTAGTAGTACCACAAAAATCCTCGAAATTTGAACACAATCGACACAAGCACTGCGCGATGGCTCTCAAGGCCATGTGATCACCCGTCACGTCAAAGAGTTCAGAGAGCGCGAGAATGAGCGTTTCTGGATCGTTCCCTTCGGCTACTGATGCGTCGCACAACACTTTGAGCGCAGATGCACGTTCTACCGGGGACATGACGTATGTTTGACTAATATTACCAGAACGGCTTTTGCCTCTCGACGACGCTCCCTTCTTGTTATCGCTGTTGAAAACGCTTTTTGTCTTCTTCGTAGATTCTTTTCCGCCCTTGTCATCACCATTATCTGCATTCTTGACACCATCCGGAACGTGTAATGGCTTTCTTCCAAGCAACACTGGCGAGAGTTCAAAGACGAGTTCTTTGGTTTCACCCATGGCGAATCTCGCAGCCGCACCAGTGACGGTTTCGCGCATAGAGGCGAGCCGAACCGCGGCATCACACGCAGTTCGAGTGAATCGCTCTGGAGCCTTGTCGAGTATCCAGGAATCTTCGTCGAACGTGACACTACCAGGAGCACTTCGAAGTTGTCGGTCTTTTTTGCTTTCGGATTTCGGACAACACTCGCGACTGACGTCTAAATGCTCTCTCGCCGCTTTACCTAATCCCAATGCTACAGATAATTTGTACTCCACGAAGTGAATCTCGCCCCATCTTTCGTTCTCGCATTCCTCGTCCGATGAAATTCCGTGCGCGCGTTGGACGTGCTTTTTCGCGAGCAGTGCCCATCGTTTGGACGTTTCTGCGCCCGCTTTAAGTGAATTTGTCTCAAAACATTCCGAGACGACATCAATTGCCGCGTCCGCCAACATCAAATGCGTTCTCAGTCGGATTTCCGGACGAGAGGATACGCCATCCACACCAAAGACTTCCGCTAGTTTCAAAATTTTCAGCGCATCTACCGCGGTATCGTCCTTTACATCAGGACGCCATCGAAAAGCAGCAGCGAGTATGAGTTTCCACGCGCAGTCCGCAATGCCGCCGTTCTTCGCGTTCATCGCATTCACGTACGAAGAAACCTGCGCGCGTTCCTTGGCCGACGCGGAAACAGAACCGCGCTTGCCGCTGTGACGATCCTTTATCAAGGAATCTAAATTTTGCTTGTTCTCGTGCGCAGCCATTACTCGATCTTTCGCAGCTTTCAAAGTTTCCATATCCGAGGCGTTCAACTTTACCTTTTTCTTTAGGAGCGATAGGAAAAGCTTCTCGGCGATTTTCGATTGCGGGCCCTTCCATTTTGACGACGGGGGCGGAAGCGGGGACGCAACTTGCGCTTCGGAATCTTTCATCGTTTGCGTCTGCGTCTCGTCTTCGGCAATAGTCGTTAACGTCGGCGTCTTTTCTTTCGTCATAACTTTTTGTTTCTTGTTCTTGTTCTTGTTTAATCCCTCGGTAATATTGGTATCCTCGGATTGCGAAACCGTGTTATTGTTGTTATTACTAACTTCGCGTTCGGTAACGAACTCCACGGATACGCCTAACCCGACCAATCTGGCAGAAGAAAATGTTCCTCCTTTTCTCGTAGGCGCGGAAACTTTGGTCGGCGTCGATGACTCTGGTGGCGTCGATGGCGCGGTGATACCTTCTTCGTTCACATCATCTCCATCCCCGTCGTCGTCTTCGTCGTCATCATCATCAGTCTTCGCCCGTATAGCATCCTCTTCCAACTCAACCCTAACTTTTACTGCATCGAGTAACGTCGAGGCGACGTCGTCCCAAGCCATGCGTTCAAGCGAAAGAGTATGCTTCATCTCTCTCGTGTACGTCTCTTTCTTCGCATTTACGCGTTCAAATTTCTCTCGCGCTCTTGTCAACCACTCTTTCGGTTTTAAGTTTGCAAAGTTCGTTCGAATCTCTTCCATTCGTTCGTTCTTCCTGTCCAAATTCAAAATTCTCCCGGCTAAAAACTTCGCGGTCACTTCATCTCCAACCAAAACGCACACCTCGCACAACTTGTTCAAAAGTAACGCGTGCGTCGGCTGCACCAACAACCCGCTCTCAAACGCGATCCTCGCTAATGCAACGTCGCCTCGCTTTGTGCTCAACTCGCCCATGCGTAGCCAACTCGACACGTCCTCTGGATCCATTTTCACCGCTTCCGAGTAACACCGAATGGCTTGTTCAAAACTGTGGGCTTGTTGACGTTGTTTTTCGTCCTCCTCCTTGTTTTCATCATCGTCTTCATTCATGGTCTCGTCGGCGACGTTTCCTTCGAATTCGCCGCATTCCTTCGCGAATATGTTCCCGAGATTCCTCAGCGCTAACTTCTTCACCGAACACAACGTCGGCGTCAACTCGTCGTGATTCGCCACGCGCATCATCTCGTGATTCACGACTGCCAGCAAAGTCTGTTTCGCCTCTTCTCTTTTCGCCTCGCTCGTCCGCGTCTCCTTTTGTGCCGTCGCGCCTTCACCTCCGTCCATCTCGCCACCATTGCCATCAAAATCATTCGCGTCGCACTCGTCCAATTCCGCCACCAACCGGATCGCTCGCTCGTACGACCCGGCGATGCGCGTCTCCTCCGCTTCAGCCGTGCGTCGCTTCCTCTTCTGCGTTTCAGCGTCCGCCTCGGCGTCATCCACGAGGCCGCCGCCCCGAGAATCGCCCGTGTTGAACGCCGCCCACTCCATTCGTATTCCTCCTCCTCGTCGTCGTCGTCGTCGTCGTCGTCCAGAACGCGCGTAAAGTTTGCGTTTCGCGTCACAAAAGCGAGAGAGAGAGGGGGCAAAGTGACGACCTTGTTGAGGGCGAGAGAATTTTGAAAAATGACCCACCAAAGAGAGAGCGAGTTTTTGGACTTCAAAAATAAAAATTCAAAAAAATGACTTTGCAAAACGAGTGCTGTGACGTGTGCGTTAAATTAGAAGCGGGTATCGCGTCACATTTTACACCGTTTTCACCTCTCTAATCGTTGTAGACACGCCACGCGATTTTATCGGTGTCGCTTGGCCGTAGTTTTCTTGCATGAAATCGAGGACGTGGTTAGAGCCGATGAATACTTTAAAACGCATCTTGGCGTCGAAGATGGCGTTGGAGATTGTGGAGCCGAGCCTGGTGCTTCCGCAGAATATGATGACAGATGACGTGAATTTTGGTCGTCCCTCCCAGTAGTCGCGCGTGAGTTGAGTCATTAAAGGTGCTTGCGTGAGCGCTTCGAAATCTGGTCGATGGAGACAGAGCGCGCCGCTTTTGCCGAGCGCGGTGGCGCTCGTCATACGCAAGAGCTCGTCGGTTTCAGTCGCATCCTTACTGGTACAATATACCTGAATTTCGATAAATTTCGATAACGATTCGCCGTACACCTTGTAAGCTTTCTCGTACGTCTCGTTCAAATCGTTACAGATCACCGCGCAAAAATCAGCTTGGGGAGTAACCATGACGATAGTTAGCTTTTCGGTGATGTTTTTATCTTGACCAGTTTTGGCGAGAAACGAGGATACGGCGCCAGATTCCGCTTTACCAGTCAAAGAAACACCACTCAGTGTACGACAAGCTCGGTAAAGCGAGAGAGCAGCGTATCCCCACACGGCGGGTAAAGTCCAGAGCCTTCGTTCTTCGTGAATTATTCGGTACCAGAATCCAAACGATAGTGCGGAAGTCATCGTGAAGAGCATATCGATGTACCACAGCGGTTCGTTGATTGTTTCAAAGCACCATTTTATAAAACAGTATACCAAATTGACCAAAAGGATCCAAAGTGGTACCTCGCGCATGGCTTGCGTGGCGATATCTCCGTTAACGTAGAACGAAATCAGCAAACCAACTGCTGCCAAATCGAGTAACGGAAAAGCGATTTGTACGACTTGCGAAGCCTCGAACAACATACTTCTGCGGAATTTTTTCTCAAAAAAATTCTTCGTAGCATTGTCCGTCTTTTTCTCCAGCTGTTTGCGACGCCAACGCGTTTGTATCGCTCCGAGCGCAACTTTTCCATTGGCAGGGATTTGGGGGATATCCACGATTTGTTTTCGTCCCCCGTGGAAAACCGCAGACGCGAGATTTACCAACGGTTGCGCGACGTAACGAGATTCTTTGCTGTATTCTTCGGCAAAATGGCGATTTGCTGCATCTGTTTCGGCGCGCGCTCTGAGGTGCATCGCAGGCTCCCCTAGTAACAGGGAATTCATATGAGACTTTAACAAAGAGAGCATCGGAACTATTCCAGTACCCGAACCGATGCCCAAGATTTGTGTTCGATCACTTATGTCGTTGAATCCCGAGCCGTACGGACCATTGATTGAGACTTTCGTTACTAAGCCATCCTTTGCATCTCGCCAAAGCTTATGCGTCCAACTGTCTGAACCGTCCACTTTCGAGGTGCTCATAACTTCTACGTAGAAATCAATCGTTTCTTCGCGCGGATCAGAAGCAATGGAGAACGGATGCCAATGCAAATCGATCGTTTTAATGGCGATGAACACATATTGACCGGGACGGAAGACGAAAGTTGCGGGTCGAGTGAGTCGCAATTTGACCACTTTTCGCGACTCATCTGAATCATCACCGAACACTTTACATTCTTCGACGTCGCATTCGCGCGTGGAGAAAGACGCTTGAAATCTGTCAGTAAGATACCACAACAACGACGCGCTGAACCATTTGAAGTTTTGCGATCTCACTTGTCCACGTCTGAACTTGTCATCCAACGTGTGCGCTATGGCAAGCGAGAACATGACAAATACCAAATGATGTACGTAGTAAAAGATTTCATATTTGATTCTGTTTCGCATGTATGAAGTCACGGCGACGAGAATTAAACACCCCGTTATCGCAAGACCGGTGGCCATGATTTCGCTCGTCATTTTCTTACAAAAAGTCCGAACGCCATTCGGTGACGGTTCCTTCCCCGAACGTTGCTGCGCGCACCCTTGACCAAAGAAAGCGAAAAAGATAATTGTCGCGGCGAAAACGAAACTGCACATGACGTATCCCAGATGCACGTGCATCGCGACCACTTTGTGCAAAGGCACGAACTTGCGTCCGATATACGTATTCGATAACGCGGCGACCGTCTGTCGCGCCATTGTCAGCGGTAACAACGCCATCTGAAACAGAATCGCGTGCATCGCTCCAAATTCAATTGGCGGCGTCAATCGTTTCCACCAGTACAAGTTCGCGCCGTCCGGCACCTTCGCCTCTTGCACGCGATATTTCACGTAAAAGAAGTGCTGCCAGATGATCAGCGTCGCCAGCGCGTGCGCGACCGCGAGAAAGATCATCTTCCTGTTTTCCACCATCGTCCCTTTTTGACACAGAGTCGCCAACTTTCCTCGTTTTCGTCCTCTTTTCGTTTGGAATCGCACGGCTTCTCGGATCAGGCGTTTCTCCTCGCCGAATGCGAGGGTCACGCATCGCGGATTCAGCCCTTTTTTTGTCGAACCTTTCTTTCCCCGAGCGAGGGAGGTCCTTTCGATCGTTTCCAAGCGCTTGGCAAAGCTCGACGACGACGTCGACATTATTATTATTATTATTATTATTATTCTCTCTCGGTGGAGTAGTACCTCGGGTGGTGTGCGTAATGCTGACGTGTATCATTATTTTTACTCCCGTGTCATGTGTCTAATAAAAGTGCGGAAAAAAAAGGTCGGTTTATAGG
>Ga0208277_1002492_pt1 | contig 10383 bp, 10 predicted proteins | sample ETNtaG_5_FD_185782 | JGI IMG/M metagenome (GOLD analysis project Ga0208277, IMG submission 185782) | Marine microbial and viral communities from oxygen minimum zone, Eastern Pacific Ocean - ETNP201406SV205 (SPAdes) (version 2) | ecosystem: Environmental > Aquatic > Marine > Oceanic ...
TGTTTGGGTGCTATTAGGCTTATCCCTACTATGGACATCTAGATTGATGTATATGACATTAGTTTATCATACAGGTGCAGTTCCATCAGAATATTATTCGGCTCAAAAAAGACCTGCTTATAAAGCATATCAACAATCAACAAACATCTTTTTCCCTGGATTAAAAAGGTAAAATTATTTCTCACTATCTATAGATACTATATCATCACCATTAATATTGACACGAATTTTTACACTTTCACTTGTATCGCCATCTAAATTTTCAAACTCTTCAATATCAATTTCATAGCTTTCATTTGCTTCAAGGATTTTAGTTCTTTGCTCTTCAAACTCTTCCTCAGAAATGATCTCTTTATCAAGAGCTTCTTGCAAATCCAAAAGTTCTTGACCGGTTGAAATATTTTTATTGATATGTAACTCTGCATGACCTTCATTGAATGAGCCACAGCTGACAATTAAAGTAGTAAAGAATAGTAGTATAATTTTTTGTTTCATGTTTATCTCCGATTTGTTTCTTTGTTATTTAGACCACTGATTTAATTAAAAAGTTGCAATAAAAAATATTTTATTTTTCATAAAATTTCTAGAACTTATGTTTATGAAAAAATTTATACTATTGTTTTTTTTATTTCCACTTTCGGCCCAAACAATCAATGATACAGATGATGCTTTTCAAGAACGCAGACAAGAAATCATTGAAGAAAATCATAGGCAGAATGAGAGAGAATGGAAACAAAGAGATTTTAATAGAAAAAGAACGATTAAAGAGCTAATCAAAGAAGATTCCAAAATAAAAAGAAAAAAATCTTGCGAAGATTGTAAAGAAAAGAAAACTATGTGCGAAAATTGTAAGGATAAAGAATAGAACTATTTTTTCAATAAACTATCAATTACGCTTGGATCTGCAAGTGTTGAAGTGTCGCCCAAATCATCTGTTTCATTTTGGGCGATTTTCTTTAAAATTCTTCTCATAATTTTTCCAGATCTTGTTTTTGGAAGACCAGCACAAAATTGGATGACACTAGGCTTAGCATGAGGTCCAATAATTTTGGTGACGGTAGCTAAAATATCTTTTTTGATTTCTTCCGATGATTCAACTCCTGTCATTAATGTGACAAAAGCATAGATACCTTCTCCTTTAATTTCATGGGTATATCCAATTACGGCAGCTTCAGCAATCCCATTCGCTTCACCAATAGCACCTTCTACTTCCGCAGTACCAATTCTATGTCCAGATACATTTAATACATCGTCTACTCTACCTGTAATCCAAAAATATCCATCATCATCAATATAGGCTCCATCTCCAGTAAAATAATTACCAGGGGCTTGTGAAAAATAAGTATCAATAAAACGTTGATGGTCTCCATATACTGTTCTCATTTGACCGGGCCATGACTGAGTCATTACTAAGAATCCAGTTGTATTGCGTTCAGTTATTTTATTCCCTTCTTCATCTAAAATTGCTGGCACTATTCCAGGCAACGGTAATGTAGCTGATCCTGGTTTTGTAGGAACACATCCTGGTATAGGAGACATTAATATTCCACCAGTTTCTGTCTGCCACCATGTATCAACAATAGGGCAATTTCCATTTCCGATAGTATTAAAATACCAATGCCATTCTGGGGACTTAATCGGCTCTCCAACCGTTCCTAATAGTTTTAAACTAGATAAATCATACTTACTTACCCAGTCATTGCCTTCCTTCATTAAGGCTCTTAATGCTGTCGGAGCAGTATAGAAAACATTGACTTTGTGTTGTTCGACAATTTGCCAAAATCGTCCGAAATCTGGATAATTTGGCACGCCTTCAAAAATCACTTGGGTAGCTGCATTTGAAAGAGGTCCGTATACAATATAAGAGTGTCCAGTAATCCAGCCAATATCAGCAGTACACCAATACACATCGTTTTTATTATAATCGAAGACTAATTCATGTGTATGTGAAGCATATACAATATATCCTCCAGTTGTATGTAGCACTCCTTTTGGTTTTCCGGTTGATCCAGAAGTATACAAAATAAACAATGGGTCTTCTGCATCCATCACTTCAGGTTCACACTCTGATGTACAACCTGAAATAAACTGATTCCAAGTAAAATCTCTTCCCTCTTGCATCCGCATAGGGTTTCCAGAGCGTTCCACCATGACAATCGTTTCCAATGAAGGACAATCATTTGCAATCAGGTCTGCATTTTCTTTCATCTTGATATCAAACTTTGATCCACGTACTCCATTATCTTGTGTAATCAACAATTTGCATTCAGAATCATTTATTCTATTTTTAAGCGCATCACTTGAAAAAGCACCAAAAACTACTGAGTGAACTGCTCCAATTCGTGCACACGCTAGCATAGCTACAACAGCTTCAGGAATCATTTGCATATAAATACACACTCTATCCCCTTTTTGAATACCAGCTTTTTTTAATCCATTGGCAAATTGTGACACTTTCTGCAACAATTCATTATAAGAAACTTCTTTAAATATATCTGGATTATTAGATTGCCAAATAAGAGCTGTTTTTTTGCCTAATCCGTTTTTAATATGACGATCTAAGCAATTGTATGATGCATTAAGCTTTCCGTTGGAAAACCATTCAATATGAGACTGATGATAATCTGTTTTGTTTACATCTGTCCATTTTTTAAACCAATCAATTCGTTCTGCAACTGATTCCCAATATACATTTGAAGCTTCTTGTGCATTTTCACGCATCATTTGATACTGATAAAAGTCATTAACTCCTAGCGATGATGTAAATGCTGCTGGGACTGGATATTTCTTCATCAAATAAAATTAGGATGGAAAAACATAAAAGTAAATTGAGATATAATGACAAGTACTGCCAAGCAATACAAAAAGGTGCCAAATAAAATGATTATACTTTATAGTTTTATCCATTAAATAAAAAATAACTCCTACCAAATAAGTTAAACACCCAGCTGTTATCCACCATAAAGCTGGTGGTGGAATAGCATCAATGAATACATCTATAAAAAACAACCACAATCCGCCCATAAAAATATAAAGCAAGGTTGATATAAAATTATATTTACCTGTGGTAAATATTTTCCAAAAAATGCCTACAAAAGCTAACAACCATATTAATGAAAATAGCAACCAACCTTTATTCCCCTGCAAAAGGGTTAAGGTAATTGGTGTGTATGATCCTGCAATTAAAATATAGATTGAGATCATGTCAAACATGCGCAATCTATATCGAGATGTTGGTGTTTTAGCATTGTGGTATAATGTTGATGCAATATACATTAAAGAAAGGCTAACTCCATAAATTAACAAACTTATAAAGTACGTAAATTGATAATTTTGAAGTCCTTTTGTGATCAAAAAATATAACCCCATAATACTTAGAATAAATCCCGCACCATGAGAAATCACATTTAGTCTGTCTTCTTTTTTCGAATAAAAAAATTGATTAGGCAGATCGCTCATTTTAAAGATTACAAATATTACTACTACATTACAAACAATGTTTGACTAAATTAAATCAGTTTTTATTATTTTGATTAACTAAGGAGGAAAAAAATGAAAAAACTATTAATCTTAGTTGCTGTTCTAACTTCATTTACATTCGCCCAATATAATTCTAATGGTACTGATAATACTGTGGTTATGTGGAGCAAATATAAATGGACCAATATGTCTGAAGTAGACGGTGGTTCAGCTGCTGATAGAAACCAAGCTGTAAATACTTGGTATTCAAAAACTAATCAAGCAAACAAATTGCTTAAGAGCAGTATGTTTCTGTATCACTATTGGACAGGAGCTCTTGAGGATGTTCATATTGTAAACGAATACGCGAGCGTTGAAGATGCGACTGAAGCAATCAGAACTGCTGGCAAAATTCGTCAAACAGCCTTTCCCAATGATGAAGAAAGAAGAGATGCATGGAACCATCAATCAAAATACTTTGAGAATTATCACGAAGATCTTCATATTTTTGAAAATCACGTAGCTCTCGAAAAGAAAAGAAGTGGTGGATTTGGTAATTCAACTATCGTAACTGTAACTGTAGGATATTTTCAGCCAATGGGTTTAGTGGAAAATGGATCATCAGAAGAGCGTTATGAATTATTAAAAAAATTCCAAAAAGAAGTAATTGCTAATAATCCGAAAATTGTTAGCCAAAAAGTATTAACGCATCTTTGGTCAGGAAAAGTTGTTGATGGGTACTTCCCAGTAATTACTATCTCTGAATATAATTCAATGGAAGATGCAGATAATGCTGGAGACGATAATCCTGCATTATTCAGTAAAGCATTTTCAGAAGAAGAAGGTGCAGCATATGCTAAGTATTGGGCACCAGGACGTCATGAAGATATCGGGTTATTCAACAACTGGCTTGGAGCTAATAAATAATTATTATCTGTAGAAAGGGCTGGCACAATGTCAGCCCTTTTCTTTATCTTATCAGGTGATTAAACCTGAAAAATCAAATAAAAGTTCAAAAAAAATTCAAGTGCGATCAATGTTCAATAGCATTGCACCGCGTTATGACTACATCAATGGCATTATGACATTCAATATGGATAAATATTGGCGAAGAGAAGTATGTAAGATAGTTTTAAAAAATAATCCAGACTCAATTATTGATATTGCTACAGGTACAGGTGATATAGCATTTGATCTAATTCAAGAAAATAATCACGTAGTTGGCATTGATAATGCTAAACAAATGCTTGAAATTGCTAATCAAAAAAAAACTTCAGGTAATATCAGCTTTCAACTTGAAGATGCAGAAAATATGAGTTTTGAAAATGATTCTTTCAATGCTGCAACAGTAAGTTTTGGAGTAAGAAACTTTGAAGACTTATCCAAAGGACTAACTGAGATTAGAAGAATTTTAGTACCAGGAGGTAAATTAGTAATTCTCGAAACTGCAGTTCCATCATTCTTTATTTTAAGATTTGGATATTTTCTTTACACTAAGATGATTATTCCTCTAATTGGGAAAATTATTGCACAAAATAAAAATGCATACAAATACTTATCAAATTCAGCACAACATTTTCCTCATGGTAAAGAGTTCAAAGTAATTTTGGAAAGAATTGGATTTGAAAATATCAAAATAAAATATTTATCTTTAGGGATAGTCAATATTTACTGCGCTACAAAGCCAAAGTAACTATTTTAAAATACCATTTTGAGTAATTATATAATCCATTTTTATATCATGATGCTCTTCAAATGAAGAATTTTCAAATTGAAAACTATACGCAAGACCAATACAAATTGTTGATTTTTTTTTAAAGAAAGTTCTGTCATAAAATCCGCCACCCATTCCTAGGCGAAATAATTGCTTATTAAACGCCACACAAGGAATTAAAGCCACATCGATATTAGATTGATCAAAAAATTCTTTATTTTTTGGTTCTAAGATTCCAAACTTATTTTTAATTAATTCTGCTTTAGAAATATATTCAGCAAACAAAATTTTATTTGAGTCATCTTGAATGACAGGAAGTAATACTTTTTTGTTTTTTAAATGAAGATATTTAATTATTTCAAGCGTAGATGCTTCATTGTCAAAAGGATAATATAATGCTATCGAATTATATGATAATTCATTAGAAAATTTCAACCATTGAGACAATAGATTATCCGACAATCTAGCAACATGAGCTTCAGAAAGAAGTGATCTCTCGTATCTTTTTTTATTTCTTAGCTTTTCTTTGATAGACATCTCAGAATACTAAAATAATATATAATCGGTGCAAAAAACCAAATAAGTTGAGGAATAATAGTTAACTCATTTCCATTAATAGTTATGAACACTGGATTATACCAGTTGTCGATAAATAACCACAGCTTACCATTACCATTAAGATCTACAAGAAACTCTGAAAAACTTCCCCATAAAATCATTATTATTAATGCATTTAAATTAAATTTGTATAAAAAATCTGACTGTTTAAGAATCCATTTTGAAAGGTAAACTCCGATAATAAAAATCAATCCATCAATAAATGAATAAGCAATATTTCTTACTAGAGGAAGATCAATTGGCCAATCAATTAATATTAAATGGAATGATTTTCCTGCTAATGAAAATGGAATTTCCCAGCATAGGCCAACTAAAACTCCAATAAAATACAGCGAGAAAGCTTCTTTCGAAATATACTTGAAATAATAAAGGGCTATAAATGCTAAAGGGGTGATATGGCCAACAATAAAAGCAGTCCACATCATTTGATTAGCTGAAAGTATGTCCATTATTTTTTTATGATAGTTGTTCCAGCTTTACCGTCAATTGCATCTTGTAAACTATCAATATTGGTAATAATAACTTTCTTACCATGATGTTTTAAAAAGTGGATAGCAGAACGAATTTTTGGCCACATACTACCTTGCTGAAAATGACCTTCTTCTTGATATTGCTTAGCTTCTTCATCTGTCATGGTATCAATTGGTGTTTGATTATCTTTTCCATAATTCAAATACACTTGATTTATATCAGTAACTATGTAGTACTCATCAGCTCTTATGACTCTTCCAAGTTTTGCGGCCGTTAAATCTTTATCAATAACAGCATCAATCCCTTTAAAATTTTCATTATCATCTATAAAAACTGGAATACCTCCACCTCCAGCGGCTAAAACAACAATACCTGCATGTACTAAGGTTCTAATACTAATACCATGCATTACAAAGTCAGGATCAGGGGATGGTACTACTCTTCTCCATTCACCAGGGTCTTGTTCTTTTACAATCCAACCCATACTTTTTGCTCTTTTTTCAGCTTCTTTTTTTGAAAAACGTTTTCCCACAAACTTAGTTGGGTTTTTTAAAGATGGGTGGTTAGGATCAACTACAACCTGTGTAACCAAGGTTACCACTTCTTTGTCAATTTTTTCCTGATTTAAAATATTTTGAAATGTTTGCTGAATCATATAGCCGATAGTTCCTTGTGTACCAGCCACACAAATACCAAGAGGAATTGGTGGCACTTCATCTTGCGTTAAATCCATTCGTAGTAACTCATCTCCTACTTGAGGACCATTTCCATGCGTAATACAGATATTATAATCTTCCCTTAAAAATTTAATTATTTCTGTTAAGGATTTTCTAGTGTTGCCAAATTGCTCTTTAACAGTTCCAGCTTGTTGCTTATTGGAAAGAGCATTTCCTCCTAGTGCTATAATTGCAGTTTTTTCCATATGTTTTATCCTATCTTTCAGTGTAATTTAAAGATGTTATTATCATAAACAACATTTTTAATAAGGAGCATTTATGTCTTTTAAAAAGTATTTATTAATTATTATAATTTTATTATTCACAACAAATTGTTCAAATGATTCTCAAGAATTATCCATTGATTACGAAAAATATACACTAGACAATGGTCTTAAAGTCATTCTACATAAAGACAGTTCAGACCCTTTAGTTGCAATCTCTACCATTGTACATGTTGGATCAAATAGAGAAAAGCCAGGTAAGACTGGATTTGCTCACTTCTTTGAACACATGGCTTTTACTGCATCTGAAAATACTCCTCGAGGTGCAAACAGATTGCTTATCCCTACTTGGGGTGGAAGCAGGAACGGTGGAACAAGCTTTGACTATACTATTTATTATGAAGTAGTTCCAAAAGATGCATTAGAAAAATTAATGTGGATTGATTCAGATAGACTTGGTTTTATGATTAATACAGTAGACGCTGAAACACTTGAAGGAGAAATTCAAGTGGTCAAAAATGAAAAAAGACAACGTGTAGATAATCAACCATATGGTCATAGCAGCGGTATTATACAAAAAGCACTTTACCCTCAAGGACATCCTTATAGTTGGTCAGTGATTGGAGAGCTTGAAGACTTACAAGCTGCAACCATAGAAGATGTAAAAGAATTTTATAACGAATTTTATGGCCCAAGTAATGCGACAGTAGTCATAGCAGGAGATATTGATTTTGATGAAACAAAGCAACTAGTTGAACGCTGGTTTGGGGAGATAAAGCCCAATGAAAATGTCATTGAAAAACCAGAAGTGAGACTAGTGACCTTGTCCGAGACTAAAAAATTATATCATTTAGATAAATATGCTCAGCTTCCTCAACTTTCTCTTACTTTTCCAAGCGTTGAACAGTATAGTAAAGATTCTTATGCTTTAAATACTTTAGGAGAAATTCTATCTGATGGGAGAAATTCTGTTTTCTACAAAGAAATTATTGAGAAACAAAAATTAGCTCCAGCAGCAAATGCATATAATTATTCAGCAGAAATTGCAGGACAATTTCAAATTACAGTACGTGCAAATCCTAGCACTCCTTTAAATGATGTACATGATGCTATCATGAAGGCATTGGAAAACTTTGAGCAGAATGGAGTAAGTGATAAGGATTTAAAACGTATTAAAGCTGGACAAGAAACAGGATTTTATAATAGCATTTCTACAAATTTAAATAAAGCTAGACAGCTTGGATTCTATAATGAATATGCAGGAGATCCTGGATTTGTTTCTCAGGATATTGCAAATATTTTAGCTGTGACAGAAGAAGATGTAATGCGCGTGTATAATAAATACATCAAAGACCAACATGCTGTCATTTTAAGTGTAGTTCCTCAATCTCAACCTGAATTAATTCTAGATAATTCAGAAGAAGCATTTATCAAGGAAGAGCAAGTGGTGAGAGGAAAAGAAAAGCAATTTGATATGAAATACGGGCAAGAGAATAAGCCTTTTATAAAAACTGAAACAGAGTATGATAGATCTGAGCCCGCATTAGGTGAGTTGCCTCTTTTAACAATCCCTACAGTATGGACTAATGATTTATCCAATGGAACAAAACTATATGGAATAGAAAATTCTGAATTGCCTTTAGTACAATTTTATTTACGAATTGATGGAGGTCAATTATTAGATAAAGAAGGTAAAAAAGGAACGGCTAGCTTGGTTGCAAATCTGATGAATGAAGGAACAAAAACAAAAACTCCAGCAGAATTAGAAGAAGCGGTTGATCTCTTAGGCTCATCAATATCAATAAGTGCTGGTTTAGAAAGTATTAGTATATCTGGAAATAGCTTAACTAGAAATCTTGAGAAAACTTTGAATCTAGTAAATGAAATTTTAACTGAGCCAAGGTGGGATAATGAAGCATTTGAAATTGCTAAAACTAGAAGGCTGGCTTCCATCCAACAAGTGAAAGGTAATCCACAATCTTTAGCATTTAATGCTTTGAATAAAAGATTGTATGGCGATAATCATCCATCTGCAACACCGTTAGGAGGAACGGCTGAAAGTGTTGAGTCAATCACCATGTCTGATTTAAAAAACTATTTTAATGCTAATATATCACCACAGGTTGCTCACTTTCATATTGTTGGAGATATTAATGAAAAAGAAGCTATGGACGTTTTAAGCAATTTTAATAAAAAATGGAATGGGGATACTGTTGAAATACCAACAATAGCCATGGTAGATGCACCATCAAAACCAGTGGTATATTTTATTGATATACCTGATGCTAAACAATCTGCTATCACAGTTGGTACATTAACTATTCCAGGAACAGATCCACTTTTATACCCTCTAGATGTTACCAATAACAGATTAGGTGGAGGAATGGAAGCTAGATTAATGAGAACTTTGCGTTTAGAGAAAGGATATACTTACGGAGCAGGATCTTTCTTGCGACCAAATAAATTTCAAACACCTTTTTATGCATACTCACAAGTTCGTACTAATGTAACATTGGAATCATTGGAGATTTTTAGAGATTTAATCACCAATTATGCTTCCACATATTTCCAAGATGACTTAGATGTTACAAGAAATAAATTAATCAAGAGCAATGCGCTAAGATTTGAAACGCTTGGAAGTCTTATCAATATGCTTGATAACATCAGTAAGTACAACCTTCCAGTAAATTACATTGCTAATCAACAAGATGTATTAACAGGAATGACTGTAGAAGATGTGCAACAATTGGCCAATGATTATCTGAATGGTCAACATATGATTTATGTTGTTGCTGGTGACGCAAAAACCCAACTTGAGCTAATTAAGAACTTAGGATTTGGTGAACCAGTTTTATTGGATAGAGATGGAAATAAACTTTAATTAGTCATTTAATCTTAATTACTTGAAAAGAAATTCCACATTAATTGCTCCATGGAATTTCCATTATAAGATAAGTTAAACCAATAATGGTCACCATTTACTATTTTAAAAAGATCAACAGTTGTATTATTATCACCATTTAAATAAGTATAGTTTTCTATATCTCCAACAATGTTAGTTTGAGGTGAGGAATCAGTATTATTGTATTGTGACCAATAAGCAACAGTTTGGTCAACTCCCATCATCCAACCATCTATTCCATTATAAGGTCTTGAGCTATCAATTGAACCATTAAATATC
>Ga0208277_1002493_pt1 | contig 10380 bp, 11 predicted proteins | sample ETNtaG_5_FD_185782 | JGI IMG/M metagenome (GOLD analysis project Ga0208277, IMG submission 185782) | Marine microbial and viral communities from oxygen minimum zone, Eastern Pacific Ocean - ETNP201406SV205 (SPAdes) (version 2) | ecosystem: Environmental > Aquatic > Marine > Oceanic ...
GTTTGCAAAACAAGACGTGCGAAGAAGAAAGGATGTGAACTTATGGATACAAAACTCATTTACAAAAATGATTCAAAATTAGTTTGCTAAAAATTCGTCCACGAACTTGCTACGTGTATGCGAGGACATGTTCGCATCTCTTTTATTGCTTTCAGGCTGCACATATTTGCTGATGAGATGATGACGATTATAATGATGCGACATGACCGTTGTCAACTCTTCGTTCCCTTTGAATAATAACATGTCTACATCTTGCGGTTCGCTTCCAACTTGAACGCGCCACTTGTCCGCGAGTTGCGTACGCAACGCAATCTTCGTAGTAACTTCATCCAAGTTGTATTCAAGCATAATTGCTGGAATTAACTGGTAATAGTTGATGGAAAAAATGCACAATGTACAGCGTCAGTGAGAGTGAGAAGAAGAACGCGAGATCGCATGTTGTTGGATGCAAAAATCTCCTAATAAATCTAGAATCCGAAAAGCGGCGGACGAAAAATAGAACCAAAACAAGCGCCCGAAGAGAAGAAGGAAAAAGCACGCACTCTACAAACATCTCTGAAGAAATAAATCGAGCGTCTTTTTGCCTCGGCGGCTGAACCGCTCATGGTTGGAGCGCGGACTTGTTGCGTGAACAACTCCGAAATCGCGCGTTTCGCGAGACAAGTTGCAACCATTTTTTACCACCTTTTCGTTGATTCGATCGGGTCTCTTTTGTGTCCTCCTCCAAAAAGAGATTTTGTTCTCTTCCTCGAAGTGTCTTTCTCTCGCTCTATCTGTCTCTATCTAAATCACGCTCTCGCTTCCGCTCTCTTTCTATCCGAATGGCTGGACTATTGAAACGAAGCGGGCGCGGCTGATCGCTCGTTTGTCTCTTCGTACACGCGAGAAAATCTGTGTTTCTGACGAGGGAGAGAAATGTTTTACCCCGAAGAAGAGAGAAAATTTTTTGTCCTCATCATCTTTCTTGACCATTGATGATTGACGAGCATTCGTAAGTGGTAAGTACAGACAAAAGTATGGGTAAAAAGAGAAAAAAGAACTCACTTTTCCGTTGCATCAAAAAATCAGTTTCCTCATTCACAAAAAGAATACAAACGCGAGTTGAGCACACAAAACCCGCACGAACAAAGAGAGAGATGAACGGCGGAGGATGGCCTCCCGCAGGGGATAATCCTCCCATGATGGTAAGATTTTTTTTCTTTCTCTCCCTCTATCTCTCTCTCGCGCGCGCACTCCTTTTCGTTTGGGTGTTTTGAAAAATGAGCTTTGACTTTGTGACTCGTAAATGAAATGTGACATATATACTCACCTTCTCTCTCTTCTCTACGTTCAAGCAGCAGCAGCAGCAACAACAACAACAACAACAACAAAACTATCATCATTATCAACAACAACAACAACACGGACAAATGAGTCCGGGTAGTCACGCGCCTACGAATCAGCAATGGGGAAATAACAGCACGGGAGAAAATTCGTTCTTCCCAACCAGTCCAAATTCTCTTGCCAGAGCTGGCTTAGGAGCTTACGGAGAGAAGCTTGTATCTTCTGGCTCAAATTTTATGCGAAGATATTTCACCAGCGAAGGCATTCGAGTGTACTTTGAGGTCACGGAAACGTACTGCTTTCATAAAATACGGCTCGTATTGTGCCCTTTCTTAGCTCGTGGAAGCTGGGCGCGAGTTTCCGAGAATGTTCATTCCATCGGGATGCGATACAAGCCACCTCGATCCGATGTACACGCCCCAGACTTGTTCATTCCTTTATGCTCGTATTGGACGTACGTGTTGCTGTGTTGCTTCCGCCAATCTTTCATCTTTTCGAATTTCACCCCGGATTCTGTCGCGAAACATGCCTGGTGGGCGAGCCTAGCGTGGTTTTGCCACTGGCTATTCATCGTGATTTCCCTTCGGAGTTGTGGAGCTGGGAATACAGCTTCTAGCTTAGACATATTGAGTTACACTGGATATACTTTTCTTCTCGCATCGTGCGGTTTGTTTGGGAAAAGCATAAAAGGATGGTTTGGTTGGATATCCATAGCCTGGGGATCATTAGTGAGTTCTATATTCATAGTTAAAACGATGAAAAGAGTAACATTTAGCGAAGCCAGGAATCGGGCAAATCAAAATAACAGCGGTAGCGGATACAATTCGACTGGCGGTTACACTCAGTCGAAAGGTGCAAATTATGTGTTTTTAGTCGCCGCCTGCGCGCAGTTGCCACTTCAGCTCTTTCTCATAAGTCGAGTGTAGCAAAAGCAGTTTGTAATAATAATTTTGTATACGAACACAAGCACTAATCTTCTAACCTTTGGTGTTGTCATTGCTCTTGAAACGCCGCAGGGTCCACTACTTCCGCTTCTAAAGCTTCATCTTTTAGTTCTCCCGCTAGTTCTGTTATTGTAGTGCCGAATTCCTCAGCTTCCTCGGCCAAATTTTCGTCGGCAGCGTCGCTCACGAGAGGCCTTCCTACCGCATCTCTATTTGGGTTGGCGTGCATATCTTCCCAAAAGAGAAGAACCGTTCCAATCAAGAAGAAGGAGAAAAGAAGTAAGAGCCAGCACAACCCAAACTTTTTACAACTCTCTCCTCTTATCACTCTGCAACAACTGTTGACGATGTTTGCGTCCTTCTCGTCATCATCGTCACTCGGGGCCGGAGCCATATTTTTTAGCAGCAACGACTCGACGTTGCCATCTTCTTCTGCGTTTTCTTTCTTCGCGACAACGACGCCGCTGTTACCGCTTCCGATGGTAGAGGCGGTCATTTTCTTCACCGCGTTTTCTTTGTAATCAGAGAGACGCTCGTGAGCCGTCGTTTGCCACGACATGAATATCGTCGTTTTGCTTTTTTTTTGGTGTTGGTTGTCTCAGTGCTCCGGGATGTGTTTGTTTGTTTTGTTCGTTGTTGTTGTTGTTGTTGTTGTTGTTCGTCTGAAAATTATTATTATTATTATTATTGGGTGTTGGGTGTTGATTCATAAAAATAATAACATTACCGACGAATTACTCATACATATAGTACCATATCGCTCTTTTTGTCATTCGCGTAAAAAAAGTCGTTCAAACTGCCTTGCGTGTGTCACACGAGCGCGTTCTCATGGTGCTCGCCTGCGAGGAGGAGTGACAGTGTACACCAGCATCTGGCGTCCTTCTCATCTCCTTCTCTCCGGTGTGGACGGAAAAGAAAGTTCACGGGTACAAAAATGGACAAATTCGAGAAGAACAACGTATTTGTCACGGTTGGCACGACCTCGTTCGATGCGCTCGTCGAAGCCATGGACTCCGAGGAGGTGGTCCAAACGCTCATCGAAAGAGGGTACGATTCTCTCACCATCCAACGCGGAAGAGGCGCGTACGTGCCGAAGCACATAGTTTCTACCACTTCAACGACGCGCAGGTCTACCTCTTTTGCTCAAAAAGATTCGCCATCGTCAAGAAGCTCTGCTACTCCTCGGAGATTTTTTAAAGTTCAAGTCGTTGAGTTCCTTCCTTCTTTAGATGGCGCGTTACAGGAAGCAGCTTTAGTCATCTCACACGCCGGCGCTGGTAGTGTGTTCGAGTCGTTATCGTTGGGAAAACCAACGCTAGTCGTCGTGAATGAATCCTTAATGGATAACCACCAGGTAGAGTTGGCGGAAACGTTGGCGGCTTCAGGACACGTCGCATGGACAAAGCCGGGAGAATTATTGCAGGCGTTGAACGCGTTTGACCCTAATAAGCTCGTGAAATATGAAAAAGGAGAGTGCACGCTCGCGAATGATGTAGAAGAATTTGTTTTTTTATAGTGTTGTATACTACATATTAGCTGGAATAATTGGTCTCCACGCATCGCCGCCACCATCCATCAAGCCAATTCCTTTAGACGCTAATTCTTCTCTTAATCTATCGGATTCCTCGAAATTCTTTTCCGCACGAGCGTTTGCTCTTTCTGACATAATTTTTTCCAAATCTTTCTCTTCTAATCCAGCTCGCGTGAGGGCCAGAGATTTAAGTTCCGCTAAGATAGAAACGCACTTCTCGACATCTGTCGGTAAACCGAGAATCGACAAAGTGTTTTCCAACTCACTCACGAGGGAACTCAAAGCAGAGAGTCGACCGACAGCTTTTTTCCCCGCTTTCGTCGTCATAAAATCGTTTATAGTCTTCAATGGTCCTGATAATGAAGCTATGGCGAGCGGTGTATTTAAGTCATCGTATAAAGCTTGTGCAACGCTGACTTTTGTTTCCTCTGCGAGTTTCTTCGCATCTGCTGCAAGTGGAGATAATTTAAGCTTGGAATTCTCCAGTTCAGCTCGAAGCGCATCGTCATTGAGTTCCAAAGCAGTGCGAGCATCCAGAAGTGTCTGATAAATATAGTACAAGCGATCAGATGATTCCTCCAGAGCTTTTTGAGTGTAATTTATAGGTGCTCGATAGTGGGCACCTAAGAGCATGAAACGTAATACCATTGGATGATATCGCGCCAAAACTTCACGAATGGTGAAAAAATTTCCGAGCGACTTTGACATCTTTTCAGAATCAACTTTTACAAAACCATTATGGACCCAATATCGTACAAACTTTTTATCTTCTGACTTATGTATCTCGCAATCGCAGGCAGCGCTCGATTGAGCGAGTTCGTTTTCATGATGTGGAAACACAAGATCTTGACCGCCTCCGTGAATGTCAATTACCGGGCCAAGAAGTTTTTCTATCATAGCAGAGCACTCAATGTGCCATCCTGGACGTCCGTGACCCCAAGGAGACTCCCAAGTAGGTTCATTCGGCTTTGCTGTTTTCCACAGAGCAAAGTCTGCTGGATTTTTCTTTCTGCTGTCAACCACCACCCGCTCTCCAGCACGATTATCTTCTTGGTTTCTACCAGATAAAGATCCATACTTTGATAAAGAGTTAACTGAGAAGTATACGTCACCATCGACTGCATACGCGTGGTTTTTTTCGATCAGCCGCGTGATTAAATCGATTATGTCACCCACGTGCTGCGTTGCCCGAGGCTCCAAGTCTGGACATAAACACCCGAGCGCTTCCATATCTTCGTGAAACGCCTGTATAAACTTTTCCGTTAACTCTTCGCAAGGTGTACCAGATTCGTTCGCGCGATTAATAATTTTGTCATCTATATCTGTAAAGTTTCTGCAATATGTCACGTCGTATCCAAGCTGTTGCAAAGTGCGATACAAGACATCAAAAGCTACGTAGACGCGGGCATGACCAATGTGAGAATAATCGTACACAGTTACACCGCAGACATACATTTGAACTTTGTTTCCATTCTCTGCGCGAGGTTTGAAAATTTCCTTCTTCCTTGACATGGTATTGTGTAACATCAGCGTCTGTGTCGTCTGTCCGTTTTTATCTTCGGTGGAATTCGTTGGTGATGGTGGTGGTGCAGCAGCAGCACCGGAGGAGGAGAAGTTTCTCTGCACGGCGAAGCGCTCGGGTCGAACCAAGCGGTTTTGTAATATCGTGGGCGCTATCTTCTGAGAGGAGTTCTTCCTCGTTTCGCTCTCCTCCTCGCCGTTGCCACTCGTACTTGTGCGCGCGGCAGCCGTCGAAAACCTCCGCAAAGTGCCCTTTCTCGATAAAGGAAACGATGAAGAAATTCCTCTCGCCCTCACCCAGATTGCACTCGCCGAAACACGAGAAGAAGAAGAAGAAGAAGAAGAAAGAGAAGATGTTGAAGACGATGGCGACGACGGCGACGACGGTGAACCATTAAAGAAGAAACGCGATGAGGGTGACGACGATGTTGTTGTTGAACGAGATGTTCTGCCACCGCTGCTGCTGCTGACGTTCTTACCGACGACGACCGTCCGAGTTGCAGCGCGGGCACAAAACGTATTCATGTGTCTGCGCGTGTTCTGCTGCTTCTCTCGAGGATACTCCCAAAGGTTTTCAATTCAACACCACACGTCTTTTTTTTTGAGGAAGGAGCTTTTGTCACTCGTGGGAAAAAAATGTCATGAGAGAAAAAGACAAAAAAAAGGACACGAACTGACGAAAACGAACGGAGAATATAATTCCTTTTTGGTTTTGGACGCCCATTATTGTTTAAAAATGGTAAACTTTGGGAGACAGGGAAGAAGACCGATGTACGAACATTAGATCTCACAAAAACAAAAAATCTCCTCATACCCGGGAGACCCCAAAATTAGGGGCAAAAAAAAGAAGACGATGAACACGGCCACGTCTCCCCCTCGCGGGTGCATTCTCTCCGCAGCGAGCACTTCGTACCATCGGACAAACACAAATGTGTTGCGTCGGCATCAACGCGCATCGCTTTTGCAAAGAAGAAATAGAGGAGGAGGAGGAGGAGGAGGAGAAGGAGGAAAGAACGCGTTGACGACGACGAGAGCCGCTGGAGACACGGCTTCTTCCATCAATGAAACCTTGGAATTGACGGGCGATAACGTAGAAAAAGTGTTAGATGAAGTTCGACCGTACTTAATCTCCGACGGTGGAAACGTTGAGCTGGTGGAAATAGACGGATTAGTGGTTAAATTGAGATTACAAGGCGCGTGTGGTAGCTGTCCAAGCTCCACAGTGACGATGCGAATGGGTATTGAGCGTCGCTTGGTGGAAAAAATCCCAGAGATTGAGGAAGTCGTGCAAATCGTGGACGAGGAGGAAGGATTAGATTTGACGGAGGAAAACATCGAAGCAACTTTAGATGAAATAAGACCGTACCTAGCCGGAACTGGAGGTGGAGAACTCGAGTTAGTCGAAGTCGATGCACCGATTGTGAAGGTGAAACTTACGGGACCAGCTGCAAAAGTCATGACCGTGCGTGTTGCGGTCACGCAAAAGCTCCGTGAGAAGATTCCTTCCATCGCCGCGGTTCAATTGATATGAAGGAAGAGAAAGAAAAAGGAGTAAAAAGGAGGAGAAAGCGTGTGATGTTTGTGTGTCACGTGTGTCACGTGTGTGTCCTTGAAAGAAAAATGAGAAAAATGAGCGTACAAACCCACGTAAGAGTTTGTGCGCGCAAAATAGACTGATTTTTTATCCTTGTGCCCTAAAATTTGCTTCTTTTAGCTCTCTCTCAATCTCGCCTTCTCGCCTTGTCTTTTTCCCTTTCCGTTTTCGACGACTCTCTTCTCTTCTCCTCGAATGAAAAATCGTTCGTTCGTTCGTATAAAAAATGAAGCTTTTCTTGACAAAAAAAGAACCTCCTCCGCGCGAGCTTTGGGAGAGATGTGCATTTTCTTGCATTGGAACGACAGAGTGCACACACGTAGAGTAGCGGCATGAGTGCTTCTCTCTGCACGGGCCAAGAAGACGAACGAACATTTGACGACGAAGATGAAAAAATTGATACCACTACTGTTGTTACCGAAGACAAACTTTGTCCCAACTTTGAAAAAAACGAGGAGAAACAAATTGATATCGATATCGCGCTTCTCATCATACAGTCAGAGATTCAAGAATTCTACAGCAAAGAGAACGTCAGTATCAGCAACAAAGCTCTTGCGCAGAGGAAACGAGTTCTAGAGAACGTTTTGAAGTCCATTGGAAAGAATGTTTTGTCCTCGTTCGTTGAGGAAGATGAGGAAAAACAATTGCTTTTACAAAACTTGATTTCGCTGCTCCAGGTTCCCAAAGTGAAGGAGACGGAAGAGCTTCTGTTAGCGACAAATGATACCGTCTTAGCAATTTTGATGCAAGCAAATGCTACCCGTAACGGTAAGATGACGATGGATATTGATCCGTCGTTTTTGGGATTTGCATTTAGTAGTTTACTCGAGTTAGCATCTGGCACCAGAAAAAATACCAACTACCAGAAGATTCGACAGTCGTCCTTAAAAGTAGTGCTTGAGCTCGTACGCTTCGTCGAACACAAAGTTTCAACGCTAGCGTTTTTCTTACCCGGTATTGTCAGTGCGCTGGTTAAATTATTACACAGCAGTAAAAACGAGTGGATAGACGACTTGGCAACTGAACAGTGTTTATATTGTTTGAGCGAGATTGTTTGCTGCGTTTTATCAGGGGATGCTCAACATCACGAAAATTGGATTCACAGTGAAGGGAATAATCATGGATCTTCTAGCGTTGATGCTTCTCCTTTCACGATTAAATACTCAAAAGAATGGTTCGATGATACCGTTTCCAAAGTCACTTCTGTTCTGAATTCTATGATACCAGTCTTCGCGAATCACACTCATGCAATGGTACGGAAAGCATGCGCGGCTTTCTCTGCTACAGTTATCGAACACTGTGAAGAAACCCTTTCTGAAAGTCAGAGAATACTTCTTGAAACACTTTTGAGTTTATCGAACGATTCCTGGGAGCTAGTCTCCGTGTTTGCGAAAGGTGAGCTCCAACGTTTGAAAGAAAAAAATCTCGTCCCGCTTGAAATAATGAAAGTCATATTGAAAGCAGACTTAGGAGTCGATTCTCCCACTTCACACACGTACTCCAGCTCTTTTTCTGAAAAAAATGAAACCAGAATTTTGGCAACGATTGATGTTTTAGGCGAAAACGAAACTTCCCTCTTACTTTTGTCGTGCACGTCAATACGACGGGAGCTTGTACATGCGTTAGCTCAGGGTGGTTCGAGTAAAATTCTTCTGAGGAAAATTGGTGCAATCGCAAATCCGAAAGGTTTTGAACTTTTCGTAAACGACGTCGTGACGTCGATATCGAGTTTCCAAGATGGAGCCATAGCAACCTACGTTTTCGTTGCGAACGAAATTTTACGCGGCGCTGCCTCGTCTCAAAACGCGTCGTCTAAGAAAGTTGCGCTCAGTTTGATTGTCGACGAGTATGTTTCAAAATTGGACTCGCTCTCCTCAAACGATGATTGTGAACTTTACCAGCAGAAAACATTCCTCCTTGAAGGACTTGCCATCGCCGCTGAAACTCTCGGACCATATCACATTAAGAACTCAATATTTTTGACGAAAGTACTTCGCGTGCTCTTAGAGTACTCCGGTCATGTTACGGACAAAGGCGGTGATAAAACAACATCGGAAGTTGCAAAACGTGCCCTGGAATCAGTTGCCGTCAGCGCAAATTATGAAAGTGTTGCAGAACTCATTTCTAAGAACTGCGATTTCATTGTTGATCTGCTCGTTTGTCAGCTACGACATCTAGATGAATACCCGCGCGCTCCTCAGTTGTTCCGCACGGTATTGAGATTGAGTTCAAAGGATAAAAATGTAATCGATTCACTCATCGAGGAACCTTTAAGCATATCTCTGCAACAAACTTTGAAAGTAACAAAGAGAAGCAGAAAATTATTTTCAGAACATGCAGTTGTTTTGTTGAATTGCTTTAAACAGGTTTTGTTTGTTTGCAAAAGTAACAACACATCCATTGCCCGGGATATACTCCTATACAGTTCTGCCCTGTTGGAGAGCTCTGAGTTTAAAGTCCGCTCGCTTGCAGCAGAGATTATTGCAAAGGCTCTGTCGAATATTTTTTTAACAAAAGACGAAAACGTGCTGCCATTAGTGCATAATCTTTGGCCACACTTGGTACAGTCGTTTCGACTTTATTATCACAAAAGCGTTCATCTGAGCTTAATGAAGAACGTCGTCAGAGTTTCTCAAGAAGGAAAGTTTATAAGAAAGCGGTTGTACGAGGACTTGTGGCCGATTATTGTTTCGCGAGGGATTATTACGGAATTTGTAGACGAGCTCATGGACTATCCAGACTGTTTCGATAAAGAATGTGTCGTTGAGATTTTAGCTCAGAAGTCCTCTCCTTTACCTTCTTCTTTCAACGCTGGCTTATCCATTTTGGACGAAGATATGTTTTGGTTACAACAAATTCGAGAGGCAAATTTTTCTCCCGAGCGGAATGATACATTTCTGAAGCCCTATGACACGTTGAATACAATTAGTCGCATAAAACGCCACACGCATTTAGATTAGTTTGGAGTTTAGAACCTAGATTTTTTCAGTCAAAATAGCCCAGATTTGTAGCGAATGAAATAGTCTTGCGTACCTTTGCCAATAACGAGAATTAAAGAATCAAAAAGCAGACGCTGAAAAGCGGCAAAAACAAAAAATAAAGATGCTGCTCTAATATTGGAACAGGAAGAAGAAGGAAACATGAATAGATATCGTCATCGTCGTTGCTGGCGATCTCTTTCATTCAGCTCTTTTCCGTTTCGTTCTTCTTCTTCTTCTTCTTCTTCTTCTTCTTCTTCTTCTTCTTCTTCTTCTTCTCGACTGTATCATCATCAGCAACAGCGTAATAACGACCAAAAAAAAAGTGGAGTGTACGGGTTAGTTGGCTTGCACGCACCAAAGGATTTCGATCGATTGGCCGCAGATGCAATCGACAGAGTGAACGACATCATCAGTGATATCAAAGGTCAGCAAGAGAAAAAGGTTCTTTGGAAGCACCGCAGTAATTCTACGGGGGGCGCTGGCGTT
>Ga0208277_1002494_pt1 | contig 10379 bp, 8 predicted proteins | sample ETNtaG_5_FD_185782 | JGI IMG/M metagenome (GOLD analysis project Ga0208277, IMG submission 185782) | Marine microbial and viral communities from oxygen minimum zone, Eastern Pacific Ocean - ETNP201406SV205 (SPAdes) (version 2) | ecosystem: Environmental > Aquatic > Marine > Oceanic ...
CTTCGAGCTCTGGCGCGTCTCGTGACGCCCGGAACGCCACCGACGATGCGCACAACACATCACAACGGCGCGCACGACGCGCGTCACGCGCGCGGAGTACGCGCGCACGCCGCGGCCGGTCGCACGACGCGGTAATGTCATCACCGCTCGCAGTGATGTCCCTCTCACGCGTCGTCGGTTCGGTCGACGCGCGTAGACGGGGCGATCGACGTTGCGCCGATGATCGTCATTCTCATCCAGCGGTGGCGCGATCGAAGGGTGCGGACGTCGTCGGTGGACGCGGAGCGATGACATCGAACGTGACCGACGTGGGCCGAGCGCTTCAGAGCGCCTTTCGGGTGCGCGCGCGTTCGTCTCGGAGCGGTGTCATCACGAGATCGTGCGCGTGCGATGAAGAGGAACGGTTGGACGTCTCCGCGACGGCGGTGGCGAATGGGAGTAGCGCGAATGCGACGATGGATTCGGCGACCAAGTCCCGATTGCTTTTGCTATGCGTACCGATACTCTGGGCGACGTATGCGCCTGCTTTGCGGTACGTATTCACGGCGGATGTGCCGCCAGACCCGGCGACGCTGTCGTTGGTCCGCATCACGCTCGCGCAGTTGCCGTTTCTACCGGTTCTGGCGTCGACTTTGGAAAAGGTGCGCGACGCCGACGAAGAGAAAAGCGGAGCCACGGGCAGAATGGTCTCAGCCGCGATTGAACTCGGTCTGTACAACGCGTTCGGCACCGCGTTGCAAGCGTGGTCGCTCGACAATACCAGTTCGACGCATAATGGCTTCATCATGGGTTCCGTGAGCGTGTTGGTACCGGCGCTCGCGACCGCGTCGGGAGAGCGAGTCGATCCCGAGACTTGGATCGCGTGCGTTATCACGTTCATAGGTGTCGTCGTCATCGGCCTGGATTCCATCTCTGGAGGCGACGCGTCGCTCTTGGAAGGTGCTCTCCAGGGCGACTTCGCGGCGCTCGCGTCGGCGGTGTGCTACGCCGGTTTGACGATCAAAGCGAGCACATACGCGAAAACCTTTAAAGCTTCAGACCTCATGGCGACGAAAACGTTGGTCATGCTCACTTTTATGTTTTTGTGGAGCTTGCAGTCACAGTTTTTGCAAGCGGACGACGCGTTTGACTTCGTGTTCTCTTCTCCCTCGGTACTGCTGGCGATCGTATACAGCGCCTACATCCCCGGCGCCTTGGCGAACTACATCCAACTGAAGGGACAAGCCGATGTCCGCGCATCGGATGCCCAACTCATTTACGCGACGGCACCCGCGTTGAACGCCGTCGTCAGCTGCTTCGTTCTCGGCGAGAGTTTAACGATGAATGCGTTGGCCGGCGGCGGCATTATTCTCGCCGCGAGCGTCTGTGGCGTTTTAAAAACCACATCGAAAGAGCCCGAGAGGGATGACCGATGACTTCGCATCGGGCTCTGGTAGCTGTATCATAAGCGCGATCTGTAGGTTTGTAGATTGTAACGTATGCACGCACGCACGCACATGTGTTCTCGCGGGCGCGACTAAACTTCCACGTCTTTTGTAGATGAGCGAACACTCCAACCTCGGACACATACTGCGCCGCGCCACATCGCGACGTCGGGACGGGGCGTTCCCATCGGGTCGATTTTCGCGTCGAGAGTCGCGCGCGCGCGTCCCGACGATGGACTCGATCGCGTCCGGTGTCATCTGCACGCTCGACGAGTGCGCGAGGAGCGCGCGAGATGCCGACGGCCACTCCGTCTCCGTGCGTGCACTCGCGCGTCTCGTTCGTTTCGACGCGGACGACGCGCGCGGGGTCCTTCGAGATGATTTGGCGCGAAATCGAAATCGACGCTCGGCGCGCGGCGACGGTGACGGCGCGAGCGCGTCGACGAGCGAACGAGACTCGGGAGTGGAGGTTGACGTTGATTTCAGCGCGGTGCGAACAGATGAAGAGAGCGCGTTCGACGGTGGTTCAGCGCTCAGGCTGGGGGCGCGCTTGTGCGTTATAGGGGAAATTAGAACACGAGGAGACGATGGGTCGATAGAATTACTCGCTCGCGTCGTGCGAGCGATGGATGGACTAGATGACGGCGCGTACGCTACGGCTCTAGAAGCGAGGCGAGCCTACCTGGAGAGCGCGCGCGCGGAATCGCGCACTGACGACTGAAGAGCGCTGAATTCACGCACGATTTCGATGTAACATCGCCACATAGACTCCACACGCCGCGGTGGCGCCCATGGCGACCCCCAATGCGAAAGAAGTCATTTTCGCCGCATCGCGCGAGCTGACGAGTTCCTCCACGTCTCTTTCGAGCTTGACGACGCGCTCGGCGCGACCTTCATTCTTCAATCTGCGACCCTTTTCTGCGCGCAACGCGGCGTTCGCTTCCTCTAATCGTCCTTTCAACTCGGCGAGTTCCACCGCGAGCGAGTCCGGATTCGTGGGGGACGCCAACTCTGCCTCTAACGAGACGACTCTCTTCTCCAAGGCTCGGACGTTCCTCTTCGCGTCGTCCGCCTCTTCCTTGTACTGCGCGCGCGCGTGGAGATGAAAGGCGCGTCAGTGCGTGCGTGATTCGCGCGTCGCGCGTTCGTCTGCGGCTATGGCGCGCGAGAGAGCGCGCGACGTGCGCGAGGAGACACCGTCGCGCCCGCGCGCGCATTCAAACGCGTCCGCGTGCACCTGTCGTACCTTGTTTCTCGATTCCATGAGCGCGGCGTACTTTTGTTTGAGAACGCTCGCGCCGCTCGACGTCGTGGACGACGACGTCATCGCGGTCGTCGATCCCGCGTTCTCCTTTTCCTTCATCTCGACGCGCGCGTCTCCGAGTGCGGGATGAGATGTTACGTTTCTGGCTACAAAGGCTACGCGTCGGACGCGTCGTTCTCGTCGTCTCTCACGAAGACAAAAAATGCGCCCGTTTGGGAGCGCGTGACGCGCATCTCGGTGTCCACAAACGTGCAGTCCTGCCACGCCAACGCTCCGGCGCCGCTCGCTTCCAACTCGATGTCGCGGACGACTCGCGACGGCGACGTCGGCGGCGCGACCATGCGCACGCCCGCCACGCGATATTCCTTCGGCTTGACGCGAGCCCTACTGTCTGTCATCGCGTTCAGATCGAACACGCTCGAATTCGTAAATTTTAAAAACGGAAGAGGTTCAAAAGTCTCTTCGTTCTTCACCTGGAGCGTAAAAATGTCCAACGTCTGAAAAATGCTCCCCTTGGGCTGAAGAAATCTGGGCTTGCCCTCGCCGACGACGTCGAGTTGCGTCGTGTACACCAACGCCCATCGACCGTTCATGAGAGGACTTTTCAACGGTGCGCGCGTGGGATTTTTGGCTTCCAACGCACGCACGAGCTGTTCAATCTTTCGTCTTCTCTCCTTGTCGGCTCGCAGACCGCGTTCCGTGTCTGAAATGGCTAAAAGGACAGCCGCTTTCAAATCCGCGAGACCGGCGACTTTTCCGCTTCCACCGATCGATACGTTCGGTTTGTACGAATAGTTGACGTTGATGTTTGAATTGAATATCGCAGCGCCGAGGTTCTCACCCATGCCTTTCAGACCTCCCAGGACGCTCCAAGGCGACGCCAACGGCTCGGATCCATCGTTGACCGACGACAGAGACAAATCTTCACCCTGGACGATCTTGACGTCGGAAGTGGAGCGTACGATGTCTGTGACGTCGGTCGCATCGCTCGTCGGCGCGAGCAGCTGAGGATCACTCTCAACCTCTTCTTCAATCACGGTGACCACGAAAGCGCACCCCCCGTCTCCTAGCATGAAACTCTCGCCGATGCCGAGTCTGTATTGTAAACCCGGCTTGATTTGGCGACCGGCGACGAACGTGCCGGACGATGATTGCATATCTTCAACGTACACATCGTTCCCTACGCGCGCGACGGACGCGTGAACTGCGTCAACTTGCGGTGACGACAACATCACGTTCACGTCTCCCTTTTTCGTCGACCCACCGATGACGAGAACTTCGTCGCACTCGAGCTCCACCACCGGTCCCGACCATTCGGACGGCGCGAGCACGATACGAGGGTTGGACGCACAGTCCCCTCGCGCGAAAACGTCTTCGACCGCTGTTTTCGGGTCTTGCTCTTCGAGCGTGTCGTCGGGAAGCTCTGCAAGAGGAGCGTCGTCGAAACTCTCCGTCGGCGGCGGAGGTGGAGGCGCCGGCGGCGAATCGGGCGACGAGGTCGACGCCGACGCCGATGCCGACGCGACTGCGTTTGCGATTTGTTCAGCCGCCGTCAATCCAGCCTTGATCACGTCGACGATTCTATCATCCGCCTGTCGAGCGGGCGCGCTGCGCTTTGGCGGCCTCATTCCAGCAGTCGTCATCACGGCTTCGAACTTTGCCAAATGCGCGTCTCCGAAACTGATGAAATCACCCGCACAGATTTCGTACGGTTGACCCTTTTGCAAGTATCTGCCGTTGATCACCGTCCCGTTTTTACTGCCGAGATCCGTGACGAAGACGCGCCGCTCCTCGTCGACGTACAACTTGGCGTGTTCTCTGCCCACAGTCTGAATGCTCAAAACGATCGATGCCGACTTTGATCTGCCCACCACGGCCGTGGCGCCCGCGCGCGAGGGTAATCGAAAGACATTGGTCGTGATTCCCTCGGGAATCTTCGTGCCGGGACGCAGATGCGCGGTGCTGCCGTCCCCCGCTGGAATGAATTTCAGCGAACTCACCGGTACCGCGACGCGTTGTGTCCTCCTCGTCGACGCGAAGGTGGACGACAATCTTCGCGTGGCGCGCGCGACGTGCGGATCGCCTCGCAGGCTCGCCGATGAGATCTGCGACATCCTTTTCGCGCGCGCGCGCGCGTGCGTGCGTGCGTGCGTGCGTGAGGCGTCAGCCACACCGAGGAGACAACCGCCGACGAGTCGCCGCAGACGGTGACGCGCCGACTCATGTCGACGCCCGCGTTCAGAAACGCCCCGTCGCTGGCTCCCGAAAAGGGTGTCTTTCCCCTCGACCATTTCCACGAGTGCGAGCGCGAGAAGAAGTCGTACCTCGATTGTCTGCGCGCGAACGCGTCGGATGCCGACAAGTGCACGACGCTGTCCAAGGCGTATTTGGAGTGCCGAATGTCGAAAGAACTGATGGCCAAGGAGGATTTGAAGAATTTAGGATTTAGAGAGCGTTCGGGCGATGCGACGGTGGAAGCTCGAAGCGACGGTGGGACGGCACACGACGCGAGGGCGACGGAACACGTGGCGGGCTTGCGAGGCGCGGGCGCGAGACGTAATACCGAGACGTAATACCTACGTGAACATACTTGTACTACTAGATGAATGTGCTATGAGTGCTAGCGCTAGCAACAGCTATGATGACAGCTATTAGTCGTTGACGACCGCCGTCATCCATCGTTCAAGAGATCGTCGAGCCAATCGTCTTCGTCGTCGACGCTCGCGGGCGCGACGTCAACCGCTTTCCGCGTCGGCGGCGGTTGCGAGGGAACGACAGACGCGTGCGCATCGTCATTCGTCCGCGATGACGTCGCGCGGTGCGTTCGCTCGTCGTCCCTCGCGACGCCGACGCCGTCGTCATCGCATTCGTATTCCGCGCCCAAGTCTAACAGGCGCGCCGCGCTCAACAACGACAGGCGTTCCTTGAGCGCGTCGCGATCGACCGTCAACGCCCTCGCGACGACGGCGTCGGATGCTTCCGCCGATGACCCCAACCCGAGCTCCCGTTCCATCTCGCGCAACGAGTCGACGCTCCAACTCGCGTCAAAATACGTCGCCGCGTTTCGCGGTCTCGGCAAGCTCGCGAGCGCGGCGTCGCGCAACAACTCTTCCAAATCCGCGCCGCGCGCGACGACCGCGTCGCCCTCCGCGTCGAGTTCAACGCGCGCGTCATCATCATCCACTCGCGCGCTCGGCGCGCTCGATCGCCGCGCGTCTTCCTCGCGCCCGTCACCGTTCGCGCGCGCGCGTCTCCCCTCGCCGGTGCCTTCGCGACCTCGACCGCCCCAACGCCTCGACGCGCGCCGTCGCGCCTCGAAACGCGCGCGAGCGTCGCGCTTCGCGTCCTCGCTCATCGAGTCGTCGACGACGCGACGACGCGCGCGCGCGCGTCAGTGTCACCCGTCGTGAATGGAACGGTCGCGGCGTGACGTTTGGATTGATGAATGAGTGATGAAACGAGCGCGCGCGTGATGAGATGTCGTTGAAACGCCCGCGTCAGAGCGCGGTGTGACGCGAGCGAGGACGCGCGAAGAGGTCTGTCGAGCGCGTGCGGTGGATATCGTGCGCGCGCGCGCGTTCATGCGATCCGGCATGACGCGAACGACGACGACGGCGCGGCGTCACGCGCGAGGCGCGTGCGCAAAGGATGCGTCGCGTGATGAGCGCGACGACGTGTTCGACGAGGAATGGGACGACGATGGGGACGAGTACGACGACGCGGACGGTGATAGAGTGGCGCTCTTCACTCTCGATCGACGCTCATCGTCGTCGTCGAGCGGAATGGATGCGTCCATTCGCAGGCGCTCGAACGCGAACGCGGCGCGTCGACGAGACGACGAGCAATCGTTTCGGTGCGGCTGGTTGTCGGCGGTCGTCGCGATCGTCATGTTTATGATAGGGTTCGGCTCGATCGGGCGCGCGTCGTATTCGACAGAGCTGGCGCGAGAGCGACAAGAATACGCGGCAGCGATCGAACGTTGGGAGACATCTGAGCGACGAAAATTCGCCGACGTCAAGTTTGAGTGGGGCGTTTTCAGAAAGGGGAGCGAGCAAACGCGCTGGATAGAAACGGTCGCGATGAGCGCGAGAGACAAAGAGGGCGTCGCCCACGGTGTGGCGACGTACGACACGCTAAGGTACGCTCTCAAAGGCGGTGACTTGATCGACACGTTTGGAATTCCAGACCTGTTGTCTAGCGGAGTGCTCGACGCGCGAGACGTGTCCAGCGCGGAACAGATTCGAGAGACGTACGCCCAGCCCCCTAGCTACACGCACGATTACAACAACACCGCCGTCATGGAAGCGCTGACGGGTATGTGGTCTTTGAAACTGCGAGTGAACGAAGAACGAGTCATCGACGTCGTCGACGTGGAGTTGTTTCAAAAGGAATTTCTCGCCATCAGCAACTGGAAAACGTGCAAGTATCAGCACGCGGGATTCTCCACGCGGGGCGGCTGTGAGATTTACAGCGTCGTCGACAGAGTGTGTCTCAAGCTGAAGATTGATGATACCAACGGCGAGTGGAGCGTCGATTCGGAGGGTGGTTCCGGGTGTCAGTCTTGGACTCGAGCGGAGGAGAGCGGTGACACCGTCAACTGGGTCCCGGTGCTGTATCATCGAGTTTTAGCCCCGAGTACGGGCGCATTTCCGTCCCTCTTCACGGTACGAAGAACGCTCGCGCGCATCCGCGAGTCTCAAGATGCCGTGATGCTTCGCGCGTCGACCGATCCGCGCTTGTGGCTTTTACGGGAGACGGGAGGCACGACGTACTTCGCAAACGCCGAGGCGCGGCTCAACGCCACGGGCATTGCCATCGTCGTCATCGCCGCAGTGTTCACCGTCCCCGCGACTTGCCTGCTCATACCGTTGATGTTTGAAAAGATTGCTGGATGGTCGACCACTCGCGGTCGAGCGGCGATGGAGAAGAAGTTTGCGCCAACGCCCATGCGCGAGATGGTGTGAGGTGTGATATGTTTATATCGTTGCGTTTCCATTACACGCTTCGGCTACGAGTCGCTAATGTGCGTGAATGGAACGAGCGTGATAGGAAAACGGCCGCACGTGACGCACGCGCGTCCGATGGCGAGCGCGACGGCGGCAAGCCAGTTCTGAGCCGTGCGAGTGAATGCTCGCAACACTTCGTCGTACGTCTTGGCTATCGGCGTCGCGAACGTAAAGTCGGCGCCGTTCACGTCGCGCGTCAGCACGTCCACGCTCTTTGGATAAGCGTATGGCGTCCAAAGACGAATCAAAACATCATCCGTCGGAAACGTGAGCAGGAAGGAGGCAATGAACACCATGGCGAGCCGCACGATGACCGTGCTCGCGTGAATGACCAGGTACGAGATGTAAAAGAAGAAAACCGTCGGGAAGAGCAATACAAGCGGTGGCAGGGTGAGCGTCCCGATGACGACTTCTTCGACGGTCCGAGGGCGCATTTCTTCCTCCGACGCCTTGAATCCCTTCGGCGGTGCCTTTGGATTGATGAAACGACGATACAACAGTCGAATACACCGCAGTTGAACCGTGATGAAGAGCGAACTGTACACGTGCAGCGCGCTGATGTGCATGGTAAATATAGTCGTCGTATCGGCCGCGATGGCAAAAACCATGGACGCACCGAACACACCACCGTAACGTATCAACGATGAAATGATCGAGACCTGAAGCCTCAACACCGGCGCCGAACTCAGCGATAGCGAGAGTTGTTGCACGAGAGTCGTCGCCATGGAGCCTAGAAATCTCGCCAGAGGAATGTGTAACTTCACACCCAAGGGGTCTCCTTTTGATATCCAACGTGCGTTCGCCTCGATGAGACGTGACCCGAGGAGCTGATTTGATTCAAATCCTTCAATGAATGCGCGTTCAATCTTCGCCCTGGCATCCTCAGCGTTGAGTGCGTGCGCAACGCACGCGCCGAGTAAAATATCAATCGTCAGTTGCACAGCCTGCGCGACGAAACGTCGTCTCTGTAATCTATTCATACGCTTTGCCGTCTTTATCGGAGTGATGAATAACTTCCGAATCAGTTCCAAGCGCGTTCTCAACACGCAAGGACTCGCAAATATCTCGCACACGTTGCGCGTGGTGAAATTCGCTCCCCATCGCGCCTCCGCGCCGAGGCTCTTAATACACTTGTAATCCATCACCCTGAGCGCCACGTCGATCATGGGTTCCACGGAACCAACGGCTGATCCTAAAATCGAAGTGACCATCGCGCCCGCGCCCAGGGATCGTCGCTCCGCCGCGCCGTTCCAGGCACGACCGGCGCCGTTCAAACTTTGTAGCGAGCGTTCAAACGGACACGACACCGTCCCAGGTTCCGTCTCGAGCCCTTCTAAACGCGAACCGTTCAGCGTCATGATCATCAAAGGTGGATCTGGCATGGGGCAGAGTATGATTTTCACCCCGACTCGAACTGCTCCTCCGCCTTCAGTCTTGACGACGGCGAACGCCGTCGGGGGGGCTCTCCAATCGCGTCCTACATTCACCGTCACCCAGACCCCCGCGCCGTGTCGTTCCATCGTTCTACGCGCGGTTTCCTCATCGAAACAGACGGCGTCATCCAGTCGAAGCGCGCCGACGCGCGTCGCGGTCGAGTCGCTCGTCGGCTCGCCCTTAAAGCAATCGAGTGTCCAACCGATGACGTCGACGGTCGCCACCCCGCGCCGATCCGCGTGCGCGTGATGCGTGCCGAATACTCCACACGTCGTCGACGTTGACGCGGACGTCGACGCCTCCGTTCCGCGCGTCCATCGCTCGCGAAAGTCATCGTATGGGAAAAAGAAGCGCACGCACTCAACTGTCCGTGGATGCGTCGTCTCCGACTCGCGCGTCCTCGCGCGCGCGCCCATCGCGTCCTCGATGACGATGCGATGACGCTCGCGCGCGTCTCCGCGCGAGCTCGAACGCCCCGCTCTCTCGCGCCTCGTCGCGCCGACGACTGTCGATTGTCGATTGTCGTGCGCGCGACTGATTGGTTTGCTCTCCAAGACTTCAGAACTCGATGCGCGGCGTCGCCCGCGACGCCACGCGATGGCTCTCGAGGCTCGATTCGCGATCGATGCTCTCACCGCGCGTCTCGCGCGCGTCCGGCGCCGCGGCGTGGAAGTCGTCGACGTCGGGCGCGCGACGCGCGTCGACCGGTGAAGAAAAAGTCGACGGGTCGACGGACGAGGGACAGGAGCGCGCGTTGATGCACTACTGCGCCGGCGTGCGACGTATATTCAGCCAACGCGAAGACGCGAGCGCGTTATCGCGAGACAGGGAAGTCATCGTCGACTGTTGCGATGAACTCAAGCGCACGCTCCCGGTGACGTATAAATCGGGCACATTTATGAGCGCCGTGGCGCTGCAAACCGCGTTCGGTTTCGAGCTCGAACGCGCGCGCGGCGCCGACGATTTGGCCGCCATCACGAACTTGGTCGTTCGTTGTGCGGAGAGGGGGCTCGTGCCGTATCACAACGCGCGAGAGACCTACGCGCGGGTACGCGACGTGTTGACGCAACACGGAGCGACGGCGGCGGCGCACACTCTCGAGGCTTTCGCGGGAGAGCGCATCGGTAAAGGAGATCCACACGACGTGCACGACGTCACGCCTTGGACGATGACGCGAAATAATCCCACGCTCGACGCCAAGCTCGTGCAAGCAGCCATGGATATGCAAAAATCAGGATACGCCGTCGTCGA
>Ga0208277_1002495_pt1 | contig 10376 bp, 9 predicted proteins | sample ETNtaG_5_FD_185782 | JGI IMG/M metagenome (GOLD analysis project Ga0208277, IMG submission 185782) | Marine microbial and viral communities from oxygen minimum zone, Eastern Pacific Ocean - ETNP201406SV205 (SPAdes) (version 2) | ecosystem: Environmental > Aquatic > Marine > Oceanic ...
CACATCGATTTCACCGTTCGCGTGATGCCCTCGCCCTGCGCGTTCAACCTGAACAATCCAACCGTCGTCGCCGCCGTGAGCGCCAACATCGCCAATCTCGTCGGTCCTCTCGCCGCCTTGGGAACGTAGTCGCTGATGATCTGTCGCCGCCGCGAAGACGTCCTCGGTCAGTCGGGTGTCCCTCCTCCTCCTCCTCCTCCTCCTCCTCTCCCGTCACCGCGCCCGCGCTCGAACGACCCACGGTCCGTCTCCATCGTTTCCCTCTCTCCCTCTCTCTCCCCCCCGTCGTCTCCCGTCTCCATCGCATCGAATCACGCACGAAATTCATCGCCACGTGCGAGTGCACCGGCATCGCCACCCCGAGCGCGAGATCGATCGCCGCCTGCCCTCCCGGCGCGATCGCCGCCGCGGGCACGAGTCCCGCCAGCGCGAACGACGACGCGTGATACATCTTCATCATCGCTCTCCCTCGATCGGCGGCGAGCATGGCGCCCGCTCGTCAATCAATCAATCAATCAATCAATCCGTCACCCTCTGACGCGCATTCGATCCATCCACCCCGCGCGTCGACATGGATGGGCGCGTGATTTTAAAATGCAATCGTCATAATATCGACGCCCGGGAGCGCGCGATGGGGATCAAGGGCCTGACGCAGTTGTTGCAAGATAACGCCCCGGGGGCGATGCGAGAGCAAAAGTTTGATTCGTACCTCGATCGACGGGTCGCCGTCGACGCGTCGATGCACATCTATCAGTTTATGATTGCGGTGGGACGAGAGGGCGAGCGTCAGCTGACGAGCGAGGCGGGAGAGGTGACGTCGCACCTGGTGGGAATGATGAACCGAACGGCGAGGATGTTGGAGGCGGGGATAAAACCGATCTATGTGTTCGATGGGAAACCGCCGACGATGAAGGGTGGGGAATTGGCGAAGCGGAAGGACAAGAGAGAGGAAGCCGAGGCGGCGCTCAAGGCGGCGCGCGAGGCGGGAGACCAAGCGGAGATTGAAAAATTAGCGAAACGCACGGTGAGAGTGAGCAAGGAACACAGTAAAGAGGTCATGAGATTGGCGACTTTGCTCGGAGTCCCCGTCTACGAGGCTCCGTGCGAGGCGGAGGCGTCGTGCGCGGCCCTGTGCAAAGCCGGGTTGGTGTGGGCGGTGGCGACGGAAGATATGGATACGCTCACGTTCGCCGCGCCGCGCATGGCGAGAAACTTGATGGCGCCCAAGTCGGCAGAAAAGCCAGTGTTAGAATTCGACTACGAGAAAGTGTTGGCCGGACTTGGACTGACAGCTGATGAATTCATTGATTTGTGCATCTTGTGCGGCTGCGACTACACCGACACCATTCGCGGTATCGGTCCGAAGACTGCTTTGAAACTCGTAAAGGAGCACAAAACCATCGAGAACATTCTCGAGGCGATCGATACTGAAAAGCACCAGCCGCCGAAAGATTGGAACTTTCAAGGTGCGCGCGAACTGTTCAAAAATCCAGAAGTGATGGACACGAACGGCATCAAACTCGCGTGGAAAGCGCCGGATGAAGAAGGACTCGTCAAGTTCTTGGTCGAAGAAAAGCAGTTCAATGAGGACCGCGTCAGAGGAGTATGCGCGCGCGTGAAAAAGGCACGTACTGGTAAGGCTTCGCAAAACCGCTTGGAAAGCTTCTTCGGTCCACCAAAAATCATCTCTAGTACGATTGGTAAGCGCAAGGTGGAAGAAACCAAGGGCAAGAATGGTAAAGGTAAGGCGGGTCTCGCGAATAAGAAATCTAAGGGTGTGAGTGGATACAAGAAATCCAAGCAATGATGCATTCTATGACATGTCGCGCGATAGAAGATTGTAAGCTCTCAACATACGCTACGTACGCTCCAAGTCAACGAGCCAACGTCACAAATCAACGTGCTGTGCGCATCACGCGCCATGCAGACGATAACGAGCGCGAGGCAACACGTGTCGCCATCCACTTCGTCGTCCACGCGTGCTCGTACTCGCGAATCTAGTCCTTCGCGTCCATTTTTGGGTCGAAACGCGTTGGGAGCAACGCTTGCTCTCGTCCTTGCCATCACACCAGCACCGTCGATCGCCGCTCCCGCTGCACCATCTTACAGCGGTGTCGACCCTAGTAAGAGTTCATTGATCCAAGGATTAGTCGAGAAAAGCGCACAAAACAAGGAGAAGAATGATCAGGCGCGGCTCGATTCCTTTTATAAACGCGACTTTCGGATCAACCGCCTGGTAGGAGGAGAGCTTCTCAAAGAACCGTGCGATCCCCGAGATCCTGAATTTGGCTACAAGTGCAGACCTTTGTTACCGAGACTTCCGCAGGATCGCATGTTCGAAGAGACCGCTCGCGAAAAGACGGGATTCGGAACAGTTTTCAGCGCACAAGAGGTCGACAGAGCTGCAGACGACCTTGTGGCGCAGGAAGCAGAGAGGCAGGACGAGGAGCTATCGTTGATTGAGGAATAGTGCACAATTTTTTATATTACATGCGATTTAGACTGCTTGTGCGTCAATAGGTGATAGGACCCTTCAAGCTCCCAGTTGCAAACTGCCGCACAATGGGTTCCGTTGTTGTATCAAACTCTTCCACCGTTCCCTCCCAGGCTACTTTCCCCTGATGCAAGAAGACCAAGCGGTCAACTGATCTCCGAATCGTACTATGTTGATGTGTGACCACGATGTAACTCGACACTCCTCCGTGCTCCTCACATGACTCGTTTGGTTTGCAGTGGAGCGAACGCATCAAGTCTTCAACCACTGTGCTCGCAACAGGATCTAAACCAGCGGTTGGTTCGTCGTACATGACTACTTCTTCGATGGCATCATCTTCATGTTCGCGCTCCTCTTTAATGATTGCGCGAGCTAGCGCGGCTCGCTTCTTCATACCTCCTGAGAGCTGTGCTGGATATTTATCCTCCGAGCCCTGCAAACCCACGGCGGCCAAGCTGTTCCGCACCGCCTTCTCCACCTTCCTTTTGGACAAGGTACTGTGCTCATAGAGCTTAAACCCCACGTTTTCTCCCACAGTTAGAGAATCAAATAGAGCGGCAGATTGAAACACCATCCCAACGTGCAGCTTTGGGTGAGCTTCGTCACTCGCTAAACCTTTTCGCCGTTCGCCTCTGATGTAGACCTCCCCCTCATCCGGCACCAAGAGACCAGCCATGATGCGTAGAACCGTGGATTTACCGGTGCCACTCGGACCGATAATTCCGACGGCCTCGCCTCTTCGAATCTTGAAGCTAGCTCCGTCGAGAACAACCTTTGTGCCGAAAGTCTTCACCACCCCTTTGAGTTCGATTAGCACTTCACCCTCGTCATCTTCGTTCGTCGACGCCTCGGCCCCGTTCGCCGTCGAGGAATCTTGATTGTTTTCACTATTTTCTATCGGACTGGACGACCCATCGACGACCGCTCTCCTTCTCGTGGCCACCCTAGGCGACGCTGACGATGTCTTCGTCAGCGATAATCGCGCGGGTCGTCCGCTCGGACTCTTTCCACGCGTGGTCTGCGCTATCGGCGCCACGTTCGCGCGGCTAAATAACATTCTCTAGAGTGTTCCTCACGTATCTTCTCCACCACCGTCGTGCTTTCCCCAGCCTTACACGACGCGGTGTAAGCACTCGAGATCGGATCGTTTCACTGGCACCACCAGACAGGCTCCTGGCGCACAACAAAATGGTTATGCCAATATACTGGCATAAGAGATGACAAGACTTGATAACATTACAATTGTACAGAGAAAAGGTGAAATTTACACGATTAGTTATCCTTTACCGGGAACGGCCGTTATGCGATCACGTTGACACAAAACCCATGTGCTTCTCGTTTTGCCGACTGGAATTTGACTCGGCCTTTCGTCGAGAGGTTGCTCCTTTGTTGTTGGTTCGTCTTGCGAAGCTAACGACATCCGTGTACCGATGGTACAGCACGTTCGCCACGAGACGATCGATAAAATCTGAATCTTTGTCTAGATTGACGGAAGAACTCGGCTCTTCTGAAGTCTTGGTGGAGTTCATAAGCCGACGAAGACTGTTCTTGATGTTTTCGCGTGTCGTGCTTGGTAAGTTAGAGATGATTTCTCTGAGCTCTGCGAGCACGAGTTTATCTTTGTCGCTCAATTTCTTGGATTGCTCACTCTTATTTTCAATCGGAGATGTTCGAGCCTCCTTCAGAACATCAGGTAAACGTAAGAGCGTACCAGTTGAACCAGAGACGGAGCCTGAAAGTGAACTGAGGGCGTGAGCGTGAAAACGCTGGTGCAGTGTGAAAGGGTCCGGTGAAAACGCTAGTGCAGTTGATTTTGCCTTAACTCCTTCGCGGGCAGCCTTTTTCGAGCTCGCTTGTCGACCTTCATCCATCGCCTCCTCCTCACCCACCGTGAAGAAAGGCGCGGCACCAGGGTTGCCAGATTCTTCAAAGAATGGTTGTGCAAACATTTCTTGAACCAATCTAGGTGAATTTTTCCCCATTTCCTGCCATACTGAAAATGCCATCTCTAAGTCTGAAGCTCCCATCTGAGCGTCTCCCGGGGTGGAGGTATTTGTGAATGTTTCACCGTCTTGCGTAAACACGTCGACTGGTTCAAGTCTATCAAAGGATTCTTGCATGACGGTGGTAGTGTTAGCCAAATCCTTAGATTCCTCTGCAAGTGACTGAAACGAAAACGACGACATTTTAGGTGGTGCAAATGGATTTAATAGGCTCAAATCCCAATCCAGAATGCGTGCGGACCCACTTGTGGCAAATTCCAACAGTACGGGCTCCTGCGCGTGTACACCCAAAAACATCTCGAGTTCCGAGTTCCCCATGGTATCTTCGGTTTTCCCCTCTTTAATTTTCTTCACTCTGTTTCTCGCCGTATTTCTCACGCGAGTTCGTGTACCGTCGCCTCGCCGCTTCTCGTCTGCTCCAGTCGCCGCTCGTTGAGTCTTGCGAGAAGCCTGTTTCGCCGTCGCTTCCGCACATTTTGCATTTTTCCCCGTCGCTTCTTTTGAGGAAACTTTCTTCGATACAACCTTGGACTCGATCGAAGATAAATTTTTATCTTTCCGCCCCTCTTTTCGACTCGTCGACGTCTCACCTCCCTGTCGTTGCCTCTCTTGGGTCGTGGCGCCCTTCGCGTGGCCGCCTCTGCCCAACACCATCGCGAACCTTGCGCGCGGCTCGCGTCGATCTCACCCGCGTACTCCGATCGAGACGGATATGCTCGTGTTTCTTCGCCCCGACGCGCGTTTCGAGCACTCTCGGGCGTCCGACCGAACCACCGCCGAGACGAAATTCTCGATGACAACCACACGCCGCTCTCGGGAGTTAACAACCCACGGCGCCGCCGTTTCGCGGCGCGCGTCGCCTCGGATCCGCGAGCAACGACGCGATCGGACGCGAGACGATGAAGATCTGTGGACCGCGACGATCCTCGCGCGACGACGAGGAAGATGATGACTGGCGTCGCGCGAACACCCGCCGGCTCGCCCGAGGCGGCGCGAGGGGCGTCGACCACAATCAATCAATCAATCAATCGTATCTCGCGATCGCGATCGCCGTCGGCTGTCCGATCGCTTGACGGACGCGCGTTTTTCTTCATACTGTGGATTCGTTTTGGGCTATGTTTTGCTGACGTCATCCGCTTTGACATACTGAAGCACCTCGAGGACCATGAACGATGAGACGCACGTCGACGCACGTCGTGTCGTTTCGCCTCGAAGGCGAGAGACAAAGTGTCGCGTGCGCATGCGTGTTTCTACTTCTGCCATCGTCATCGCCCTCGCGTGGGCGCGCGTCGCGCGATCGGCGATCGTGAGATTGGATTTACGACAAGTCGGTGATCGCGAACGATGGCGAGACACGCTCGCGGAGGTTGAGGTGGCGGCGTACGCCTACTCTCTGTCGAACCGCACCACGCTCGCCGGTTTACACGCCTTGGAACGCGTCGAAACGACGTCGTCTGACCAAACCAAAGTACGATTCGATCGAACGTCTCTGGTTTTCGCATTGGCCTCGAACGAGTCTCTCGGTGCGAAAGTCTCGACGTCGTTCGAAGAGTTTTTCTTCGCCGGAACAAAGCTGCGCGAAACGGACGTCGCCGTCGCGTGTCACGACGTCCGCCGAGACATCCGCGCATCGTCTCTCATTTCTTGCGACGCGGGCGAAGACGACGATTTCATCCCTGAAGAGACCGATTCGACGACCGTCCCTTTGTCGATGTCGTGCGTCGATGACATCGTGTCGCAACTCGAAGCGGCGCTTGCTCGTTTGCTCTGAGAACAATGGGGACACATTGGAGGGTCCTGAACAAAGAGCCCGAAAAGGGGGGGGCTCTCGGAAGTTTATCCACGGAGCCGTGGACGTTCGCGGCGTCTGGCGAGCGAACGACGTCATAATTCGTCCACTGACGTCTAGATGGCGCTGACGTACGCGTCCGCTCGAGTCGCACCCGCGCTCAAAGTCTCCGCGACGAAGCGATCGTCGAGAACGGTCGCCAAGAGAAACGAGTCCGCGATGTCTCGACGAGGTGAAAACTTGATTACTCGCGCCAAGGCCAACCGCTTGCAAGAGTCCAACGCGCAGAGTCTCGTCGACGCTACGGAAACGTTCATTTTCGACTGCGATGGTGTCATTTGGAAGGGTGATTCTTTGATCGAAGGCGTTCCAGAGACGCTCGAGATGTTGCGCGCCATGGGGAAGCGACTGATCTTCGTGACGAACAACTCGACCAAGTCTCGTGCCGGTTACACGAAGAAGTTTGAGTCCCTCGGACTCACTGTCAATCCGGAAGAGATCTTTTCTTCTTCTTTCGCGGCCGCCGCGTACTTGGAGTCGATCGATTTCAAGAAGAAGGCGTACGTCGTCGGCGAGACTGGCATTTTGGAGGAGCTCGACGGTGTCGGTGTGGAATACACCGGCGGTGAAGCCGACGCGGGTAAGCAAGTCACTTTGGCGAGCGGGGAGTTGATGCAACATGATGAGGATGTTGGTGCCGTGATTGTTGGTTTCGATCGCAACATCAACTACTATAAGATTCAGTACGCGACGCTTTGCATCCGAGAAAACCCGGGCTGCATGTTCATCGCCACGAACACGGACGCGGTGACTCACTTGACTGATGCGCAAGAGTGGGCTGGAAACGGTTCCATGGTTGGAGCCATCAAGGGTAGCACGAAGAGAGAGCCCATTGTGGTCGGTAAGCCGGCCGCTTTCATGTTGGATTACATTGCCAACAAGTTTGACATCCGCAAGGACCAAATCACCATGGTCGGCGACCGCCTTGACACTGACATTCTCTTCGGCAACGATGGTGGCTTGAACACTTTGCTTGTTCTGTCTGGTGTCACGACGAAGGATATGCTCTGTAGCGACGACAACTCCATCGCCCCGAACTACTACACGGACAAGTTGGCTGATTTGTTGTGCTTGAACAAGGTTGCTGCCTAAGTAATTGGCTCAGCGCGCATCGTGCTGTTGTTTCATATACATTTAATCTTTGAGAGAGAATAGTGTCTACACTAACTACTAATCTAATCATTTTCTACTCACCTCCGGCGTCCCTCGTCGAAGTCACGGCTATCTCTGCGCCTGACGCGTCTCGATCCCTGCGGACTGCGACTCTCACGACGTCTTCGATGGCTCCCATCATTTCTCTCAGATTTTTTGACGTGCCCTTCGAGCGGTGGCAAATCTTGGCCGCTCAAATCTTTATACTCGACCGTGTCGAGTTGATGAAGTGCTAAGATGGTTTGCGCAATCACCTCCAAATTCTCCTTTGTCGCGCCGTCCACAAGACGGTACCACGGTGGACGTGACGGCAGAGCTATCCCTAATTCTCGTGCGGCTAAAAGAATGCACCCGCAAGCAACTATCTGTGGCTTGAATCTCACGCAGAGTGCTGTCATCGCGCTGTCGTTACACAAAGTCCATGTGCGTTTCATCGACTCGTCACTCAAATTGAGGTGAATGCCCAGCGTGTACGCAAAGGGATGAGGAGGACTGACGTGCGCAAAAAATCCGAACTCACGCAGCAATACCATTTCCATATTCTTTGCATCTGTCTTCGAAATCTCATATTCTGGCGTGTTGATGGGCAACACCACTCGTGGCTTCTTCTCGATTCTCTGCACAGCCCTTCGCACGGAGTTGAGTACGTCCCTAAGCTTGCGATCCTTTTCCTCGAGTTTACACGCCAAGACGATGCACGCCGTCGCGACGAGTTTCACATCGTACTCTGTGAGTGATTTTTTCGTGTAAAATCGATGAAGAAGCGTCTGAGCTGTGATCACGACGCTCACGGGCGACTTCAAAAGTAAACAGGACGACCGAATGAGAAGCGCGCCGTACACTCTTTGCAAAAACTCCGTCTCTTCGTCCACGTTTTTCGACCGCGACGGGGTATTCTTCACATCTTCGGTGATGTAGAAGTTGTCCACCGCACTCGACGTCTGTATCATGATACGAAAGTGACTCCCGCGACGTCGAAACCCGTCGTCGGACGACCGCCTGGCGATGAAGTGAGGGGCGAGACTGGGTGAGCGCGTGGAGCATCTTGTCTAGAAGATACAAATGCCAATAGAATAGAATACAACACAATTAGCTACTGTAAGCTTACTTCGAGTAAACCCGATTGCGGTTCGCTAAAACGCCAGCGTTGCTCTTGCAAGAAAGTCTCGACGGCGACTGGAAGTCTTGACGGCGTTCGCGAGCCGACGGTGTGGTGCCCTGTGCCCACAAGAATGCGTGCGTGCGAGTATCCAGACGTTTGTAAACGAGTTAACTCGCGTCTAAGAAGTGTAATCGCTTCCGCTACGTGCAGTCCATGTAGATCTATGACACCGTCACTGCCGCCGCCGCGAATAGAATAGATGTTATTCGCGGCGCGCGCGTGGGACTCAGCCATTTTTGCTGCGGCTTCGCGACCCTGTTGTGAAAGTTCCTTGGCGAGAGCCTTATTTCCGCTGAGATATGCGTTCGTTGCCTGTTCGTAGCACACATTACGAACTCGTGCATAATCTCGTGCCTCGTCTCTATTCGCCGTGTACAACTGTGACACCGCGGCGCCGGTTTCCACCCACTCTATCTTCGTCTTCGTTCCAGATGAGACTCCTCGCTCGACTTTCGACGTCCGCGAAGTTCCACTGGATGCGTGGCCGTTCGTTTGCCAGTTATTCAACATCGTCGACGCTTTGTTGACGTTCGATCTACCTCCCGAGAGATAAATTTTCGTTGGCAGCGGTTCCGGCTCTGTCTCTGTCGTCACAGTTCCGACGCCACCGCCGAGCGTGGGGAATGCCTCTACGTCGTCGACATCCGGGGCTTCAACCTCCGGCACTTCATCATCCATCAGCAGCTCCATGGCCAGCTCCACGTCTCCACCCGTATTCATCAACGCCTCTTCCAGGCACGCCGAGTCAAAGTTTGGAAACATGGATTCGAGAAACGCGAGCGAATCCTCGAATCCTCCGTCGCTCGTCGTCGTCGCCCCCACCGCCCCCTCCTCCGCCTCCTCCTCCCCGTATCGCGCGTACGCCTTCTCCACCGCCGCGCTCCCATCTCCACCCACCACCCCCTCTCTCTCCAACTCCTCGACCCCGTCGACGTGCGCGTCCGCATCCTCCTCGCTCACCAGTCCCAGCGACGCCAACTCGTCCACCGGCACCGGCACCGCGCGCTCGACGACGACGTCCGCGGCGGCGGGACACCGCCGCGGCGCGAACACGAACGCCGACGCCGACGCGTTCAAACCACCGGTCGCACCGGACGACGGCGTCCTCGCCCGTTCGCCCGTTCCCATCATCCGCGCCTCGAAGTGCGAATGAGAATGCGAACGCACAGTACAAGTACATTCATTCTTCACGTCACTTCGCGTGAAATAATTCACGTCCCGCCCCCTCATTTTTTGAGAAGAAGAGAATGAAGGTCCCGTTTTCGATTGCCCACCGTTCGCGACTCTTCGATGAGCCCCTCACCCCATCGGTCGTCCCGCGTGCGTTTCGTGGCGTGCTCGCGGCGGGCGGGGTCGAGACATTGTTTTTTCACCCTCGTAAAATGACGGGTCATGACTCGTCGAATCTAAACCCTACTCTCTTCGTCCCGGGTCCCGTGCCGGGTCCTCACTCGTCCCATTCGTCGGCCCATTCGACGACCGAGCGACGAGGCGTGACGAGGATGGATGGATGGATGTCGCGTTGACGACGACGACGACGACGCGCGAGACGACGACGACGACGATCGATGCGAGGAGGGGAGTGGTGCGCGTATCCACGAGACGCGAGAAAAGATCCGTCGAGCACGCTGGACGATCCGCGAGGCGCGGTGGGCGCGGTGACGCGCGTGACGGTGCGATCGGTCAAGGTGCCGAGATGTTGTTGCGTGACGAACG
>Ga0208277_1002496_pt1 | contig 10373 bp, 20 predicted proteins | sample ETNtaG_5_FD_185782 | JGI IMG/M metagenome (GOLD analysis project Ga0208277, IMG submission 185782) | Marine microbial and viral communities from oxygen minimum zone, Eastern Pacific Ocean - ETNP201406SV205 (SPAdes) (version 2) | ecosystem: Environmental > Aquatic > Marine > Oceanic ...
TAGGGTCGCTTTCTGGTTTCTGCTCGGACATCATTGATAAAATTGATAAGTTCATCATTTGTTTTGCCGATAATGATCTTGAAAGCTGCATATAATTTATCCCTGAAATACTGAGGTGTTGATGACCTCGCTGTTTCTAGTCCCATGATTTTCATCTTGGGTTCTTTGTATCTAACTCCTTCCGAGTCCCATACGTTTAATATGTATCTCTTTTTGGCAGTCCAGATACCACGGTCAGCGATGTTCTCTCGCTTCATTATCATCTTTTGGTCATACGCCGCCACATACGTTGCAAGCTCCTCATACGAGGAATCAATGAACGGTTCCAACTTATCTTTACAGATCTTGTCCAATAGCTCAACGATCCGAATCTTATCACGAGACTTATTACTAAAAAATTTAGTAACAAGAGGTCCAAGATTAAGATATATTGAGTCGGTGTCAGATGCAATGACGTAATCGGTCTTATCTGTAGAGAGTAGTTTATTTAGATAAGCATTCATCTTGTTCTCAATCCATCTAATTGAGACTTGACCTGATAACGTAATAGCCTCAGCGTTTGCTAACCTATAATACCTGAAGTGCTCATTGCCGATAGCACCATAAGCAGAATTAAGAGAGATCTTCTTTGCCATCTGTATGTTATTACACCTAGAGATCTCTTTAACGAGTTCATTAGAAGGATTTTTTTCATACTCCTGCTTTGCTTTAAGCATCTTCCTCTTAAAGATGACTCTCTCATTGTACATCTTATCCATAAGTTCAGGAAGGAATCCTCGTACATCCTTCCTATATTGTGCTCCATTCGCACAAACTGCATAATCCCCATCAATATCACACTCCTTTTTTAAGATCCCCTCAACGCTCGTACTGGGATGTCTAGTCTCCCTGAGGGTTTCTGGACTGATATTATATTGCATAATGAGATGAGGATACAGACTATTGAGGTCAAAATTAACCACCCAATCATAGAATCCTGGTTTCGGTTCTTTAACATATGCACCTGCGTACTTTGCGTCTTTGGTTGCTTCCCTCTTAGGTGGGATAGCTATGTTTCTCTTATTTAACTCACAATAAATGTAGTTGTCCCACATACGTACTTGCGAGAATACATCCTCGTAGTTCACCTTAGCATCATATGCCATAGTGAATGCAAGGTCAAGAAGTTTCATTTTATCGTCAAGTTTATCCACCAACCTAACGTCATGGATATTATAATCAATAAACTTCTGCCAATCCTTTTCATAGAACTCTTTGAATGTATCAAACTCAGAGTGATCTAGTTTCTTCTCACCCAATTCTACATTACAAATGTAATCTAATCTATAACTTTCTTGGTTCTGATACGTAAACTTCTTATACAACTCAAGATAATCTAACGTGGATATACCAAGTGTATCTACAGCAAACTGTCTACGTCCTTTAATATAAATCTCACGTTGGGATACAAGTTTCCAAGGTGATAATAGTTTAGTAAACTTCTCACCAAGAATCCTACTAATACGATTAGCAATGTACGGCATATCAAATAACTGTACATTCCATCCTGTAACAACATCAGGATAATTTGATTGCCAAAACTCAAGGAAAGCACCTAACATACTTTCCTCTGTCCTGAAGTGCATGTAATCTACATCTTCATGAGTGTTATTAAATTCTCTAGCTCCAAATACTGTAATCCTACCAGAGAAACTATCCTTAATACTGATCGCTAGTATCTCTTGGTCTGCTGATTCTATATCAGGGAACCCATTCTCAGCAGCAGTCTCAATGTCAATGTTAAAGACACGAATCTTACTACTATCAAATTTTATAAACTCAGGATGTTTCTCTGTGATGTACTGATATAAAAATCTAGTATTACCATGTATTTCAAACTCAGGTACTTCCTTATATCTCTTTACAAAATCACGTGCTTCAGTAATAGAACCAAACTTATGTGGTTCTACACATTCACCTTCTAATGTTTTCCATTCTGAATAATTCTTTGAAGGCAAAAATAGCGTGGGGTTGAAAGGAACCCTCACGCTATATCTGTTACCATTTTCATAACCACGAACTAGCAAACGATTGCCAGCTTGTTCAACGTTTGTGTAGAACTTCATTCAAGTGCTTTAATATAACGAGCAAGTAATTCCTTACTTGGATCAACTATAGTAGTAAGGTCAGTAGATCTAACTGCAACCTCACGGTCATCAGAAAATTCTGGCCAACTACTCAGATTACCTTCTAAGTCTAACACAAAAGGATCATTAAGTATACAATCAGGGTCACCTGGTAAGGTGTCACCCTCCATCTCACCCACCTGTGCTATTATCCACTGGTTGCTCAACCTCAGTAGGTTCGCCTGTATTTCCATTTGGTCCTTCCTCCTCTTTCCAGAATATTTGATCGTCGTTTACACCAATTTGATTCAACCTAGAAGCAAAGTTATCTAAAATATTACCATCTGGATAAACAACGCTAATTATATGTTCTCCACCAAGACGATGTTCTTCAACTGGTGAGAAAGGACACCATCTAGTGTAATTGATAGGAATAGTACCATCTTCATTAACCTCACCTAAAGTAAGTTTGAATGGATACATCATACGATATCCGATAACCTTGTTATCATCATCTTGTGTACGAACTTCACCAAAAATACAAAGAATATTATCTCCTGTATCAAGGTTTACAATACGAACATTATGATTAGTTTTTAATTTAATAGCTTCACCTACGCCCTCACCTACTGGTGGTGTTTGATTAGGAGTTGTCGTCATTATTTGATTCCCTTTGAATTTGTGATACTTTTTCTTTCCAAGCATTTTCCAAGCCTGGTTCTGGTTTACTGATTGTCATTACCATATCATATGGGACTTTAAATTGCCAATCTGTACTATATGGATTCCACTTACTGAATCTAACTTGGTATTCCATACCATGTTGTTCAGTTAAATATTGTGGTTGACCACTGTCAAGATTGAGAATATATGGATCCTCCATGAGAAGACAGATTCCTTGTTTGTCATCTTCTTCAGAGTTAAAGATCTCCTTCAACTCAGTAATAACACGATCACCAGTTTTTAATGTAACTACTGATACTGCCATATTCAATCTAAGATTACGTTTATTATAACACCAAAAAAGAAGAGAGTCAACTGATTGCCAGTTGCTCTCTTACTATGTGTTTATTTAGAAGCTTCTAGTTCTTTGTTTCCTGAGAACCAAATCTTCTTCTGCTTTTCTTCTGGTATGATTTTCTGTATAGTAATAGTCAGCATACCATCTTTATAATCTACACTCTCAACTTCAGTGTCTTCTCCTAATTGCCAACTCTTACTAAAGGATCTAGTAGCAATTCCTTTATGAGTATACTTTACTTCTGCTTTCTCTTTAGGATAAGATCTAATCGTTAAGATGTTTTCTTCTGTTGCAACTTCAATATCTTCTTTTGCGAATCCTGCAAGAGCAACTTCCAATATGGTTCTATTATCAGATCCAGTAATGATGTTGTATGGTGGGTAATTTGTTCCACCTGATGCGAAAGCTGAGAGTCTGTTGATTCTATTGATTTCATTATCAAAACCTATCATGTATGGGGCATAGGTTTCCCAGTCAAATGTGACCATTGTAGTGTCCTCCTTGAGCGACGTATGTTTATGTGACCCCTAAGGCATCACACTATTACTTATACATCTATCTCATTAAAGAACGGTACGTGAAACCCATTTAAAAACTACGGTTTATTCTACTTCTTGTTTCTTTCTTCCAATATTATATTTGGATTCTAAAGTCCAATCATTCTTCTCTTTAAATGAAAGAACTTTTATTTGATTAAGGGGAGCAAGATCAGAAATTTTTGTCTTACTAACATCTTCAATATTTACTAATCCCCAATCAACTAATAACTGTACTATTCTATTCCTTCTTTGAATATCGTTTGTTGATAAATTTGTTTTCTTACCATCAAGTGCGAAGAGTTCCTTGAAGTGTACGATATAATATCTACCTTGTTTATGAAGAATATGACACGACTGATATATCTTCTTTTCCTTTCTAGATGCTACACCAATCCTTGTTAGTGTTTCTCTCACCTTTAGGAAATCATCTGGTTCGTTAAGACTGACTTCAACCATATCGGTTTGTTTCCAGTCAAATTCAATTTCACCTGCCATTGTTACCACCTTTGCTCAATGATTTTTTAATAATATCTAGTTGATCCTTGGTGAGAACCCTGAGAGCTTGGAGTGCTTTATCGTCATTATAACCATAATACTCTTTAACTATGTCAAGACAATCAATAGAATCTTTCCTAGTCCAAGGAGAGAATCTCTTCCTCGGTTTCACACTATTTATTAAAAAATCATATTGCATCTTCTTTGGTATGTTTGGATTCTTGTTCATTTCATTAGCGAACAAAACCGTATCCATAAAAGAAGAAAGGCATCTATTTACTACATACGCTGGATACTTCTTAGCAGCATCAGAATCATCATCCAATATGTTCTTCTTGGATTGATTGATGCTGTATAGGTAATCTTTGAGTTGGTACATTATTCCAGTGACGGATTACTCCGCTAATAATAAAACAGTTAGTGACGAGATAAGATACGAAAATAATAGAACGTACCAGAACAACGTAGTTGTCGTAGGGTTCAGTCTTTTCGTCAGAGAAGCTACCCAACGCATACTTCCAAGTCTTCCATAATTTAATCATTCAAACAAGTGGTGTTTTGATGTGCCAGCATTATCATTAGATATATTTCCAATGCCAGTCTCTTCGGTTTCGTGGAATTCATATTCCCAATCTTCTATCACAGTGTTAGCAAGCATCCTATCACTAAGAAGATCCATTTGTTCTTTTGCTAGTTCTTCAGTCTCTGCATCAAACCAAAAATCAATTGCCTTACCTATCCTCAATAGATGAGGTTTTAATTCAGGAGAAACTCTCTTGACATTATTCATTACTGCATTACCAGCAGCATCTGATACAGATCCTCTCAACCTAACATTAACTAGTGCTTTAAATCTCATTTTACCAATACCTCAAACCCTTCGTTGATTAATCCATTTCCTTTTCTTGTCGGACATATAGAAATACTGGTTTTCATTTTCCCATCTTCTTTCTTGAGTTGATCAATATTAGCAATTATAAGATCATCATTAGAAGTGTTATGCACAACTAGATAATCAAATTCTTTTCCTGTATAATTTCCAGTTCCTTTATTTCTTTTTCTTCTTAAATCAAGAGTGTTGGGATTATATCTTTTTTCTTGTGGAGTAAATCTTTTAACTTGTATTCTCTTACCAGTTTTTGCTATAAGAAAATCCCAACCAATATCTACTTGTGGTGGAAGAAGTTGATATTCTAAATTCTCAACAACTTTATAATATTCATACTCAAAAAACTTTTCACTTGTTTTTCCTCTGTGTAATGGATTCATTTTTTAAATACACCAAACTTTGCTAAAAGATAAATTGATAAAGATGTCCAGAAGACAACTTCTAATCCTATATTATTCATTCAATAACTCCTGTGGTAAATTAGAAAATCCCATAGTAGTACGGCGATGCCATAACTCCTGAACACCTTCTTCTTCAAGCTCAATTAATTTGTCTTGAATCTTTTTTAATTCTTCTTCGTTATAGAGCCATGGTTGCTCTAATGCTTTTCGTAATGCTGCTTTCGCTTTCATAATTGTTAATAACCATTGGTAAAAGTCTATACTCTGCCCGTTGAATACGTTGAGTTAATGTCTCTACAGTATCACCAGTACAAATAGGAACTACTGATCTGTCTATTATAGCACCACCGTCAAGCTCTTCATTAACATAGTGGACAGTACATCCTGTTTCTGTATCACCTGATTCTAATGCTTGTTCTACTGCATGTAAACCCTTGTACTTAGGAAGTAATGATGGGTGTACATTTATCATAGGAGCAGGGAACTTAGATGGATTCTTAATCACTCTCATGTAACCTGCAAGAACTATAAGATCCACACGATATGCTTCAAAGAGTTTGATCATAGAATCTTCATCTTTATGTGCTATCCTACAATGAGGGATACCATACTTTGCTGCTCGTGCAGTAGCACCACACTTCTTTGTATTGTGTATCATCAACACAATCTCATGTTTCATTTGTGGGTATGTAATTAAGTTCTGGAAGTTAGTTCCTTCTCCAGAACACATGACTCCTAGTCTCATGATAGTTACTTAAACTGAGGGGCAAAATCCATAGTGGATTTATCAAAAGGTGGTCCAAAGAACCACGCTACTAATGATTTTCTGACTCCTGATTTTACAGGACGTACTCTATGCCAATAATCTGACTGAAAGAATAATGCTTCTCCTTTCAAACACCTAAATGATTTGTGTCTTTCTGGATAAGCGTCAGGTCCATAAACTTCAAGATCCAATTCACCTCCTTGATATTCATCAGGGTTAGAAAGAAAAAGACTCATGCTTATCTTTCTAGTCATGTTATTTTCAATCTCTGGAAATTGATCTACATGCCATTTAAAATAATCACCTTCGGTATATGTTGCATACTGTATTGCTTCACAACCTGTAATGTTTAAATTCCACCTAGCAGAACGATTAACTTCCATAACAATATCACCAAACATTTTGATGACTTCTGTATCTTGTACCCAAGTGTTCGTACTCTTACGAACATCTTCTTGATATTGACTTCCCTGTACTAGGGAAGCTTCAGCAGGTTCTAGTTCACTATTCAATGCCTTGTTCACTATGCCCATAGCACCCTCGTTAAGAGATACTACTTTAAACATACTACCGTAATTCATAATAAACCTACTATTTTTAATTATAAAATCTAAACATTAACTGACTGGTTTTTCAGCGTTTGTAGATACATGTTTCGTAGTGTTACTACGTGTTCTATTAATTATACTAATAAATTTATCACCTGCAAAATGTCCACCTAAGCAAACATCTATCTCATCTCCATCTTTCCAATTGACATCACCATTCATTTTGGTGTGTTGCATTAGAACTGCAATCTTATCAATTACTTCTTGTGTTAATCTCATTAGTCAGTTATTCCATACTTAGTTAAATCATACTTAGGCAACCTTAATGGTTCAACTTCTACTTTGGGTGGTTGACCTATCTTATCCTCAAGTTCAGATACTATCTTCTTCTTAGAGATGTGATATGGTGTTGGTGCATTCTGTAAACAAACTTGTAAACACAATAGCTCTTCATCACTGAAGGTGAATGTGTTACTCATTGTAAATACTCTACGATTTTAAGAATGCCATAAGCAGTGAACACTTGAGGTACAATAAATGCTACCATTGCTACTACCCAAAAAACATAGTAATAGTTTTCTTTATTTTGTGTTCTCATTCTTGTAACTCATCAAGTCTATAAGTTGAATGGTTTGATCTTTCTCTCTCATCTAATACTTCATTGATGAGATCTTTTAGTTCTTGCCTTAAGTTAGGCTCAAGTAATGGTAAGGGTGTAGGATTAAATGGTGGATAGATTGGTTCACCATTCTCATCTCTAGGATATACATTGTCAGTACATCCCTCAATAGTAGGACCACTAAGTCCTTGTGTATCTATTTTACTCATGTAAATACAGCATTAACACCAACTACCTTAGCATTAGGATTTCTAGCAAGAGCCACCTGACGTGCCTCCTCATAATTACGTGCCTGTACAGTCTCTACAAAGACTGATCCAGCGACATAGAGTTTTACTTCACATTTCATAATTTAAAAGGACTAACTCCTTCCTCTTTGCTTGTTCTTTATTATAGCATCCTGTAGACCGCATGGTGTAAGTGTGTGCAAATTCCCTAACTGTCCACTCGTTGAAACGATCCTTAACAATCTGATCAGAATTATATGAGATCAACATAGGAGAAGTAAATCGGTCACATTCTTCTGCAAAGATATCATGATCAAATCCTTTATGCATTGCACCCTTCTTCCCATATAAATTATCTTTTATATCATATGGTGGATCCAAATAAACAAATGTATCTTTCTCATCAGATAACATTCTCTCATATGAAAGATTTGTTATAGTCCATCCTTCAATGAGTTTGGAGTATTCGCTAAGTCGTTCAATTCCTCTATAGGAGAAATTGGATTCGGATGCCTGTGGGGAGAACGATGAAGACTCAGTAAGCCCACTAAAGGAACACTTATTAACGATATAAAAAGAGCTGGCACGAGCAAAGTTTGATTTTTCTTGGTCATTTACATCTACCTTAGATTTGTTGAATAGTTCTCTGGCAGTTACTCTATCTGGATGTTGATTCTTCAGAGACCAAATAGAATCTTGAAGATCTTGTCCGTTATGTTGTAACTCACACCAGAAATTATATAGAGGTTCATATAGATCATTAACCCATATTGATATATTAGGATACCTCTTTGTAATTTCTAATGCTACTGAACCACCACCTAAGAATGGTTCACGAAATTCTTTATGGTTATTAAGATCTGGTATATACTGAAACAGTTTAGATACTGCTCTAGATTTACCACCAGGATATCTTAAAGGTGTTTTTAATGATTTAATAGTGCTCATCTAAATTCACAACTCATCATGATCTCAGTCAGACATGCTAAAAGATTAATCTCTTGATCTGGCACTACAGGAATACTATTCATATACTTTGCAATGATCAAAACTGCTTCTGGTATGGAAGATGGTTTTAAAACAACATACAAACTATCATAGATCTTACGCATAACCATGGTAGGATCTCCATCCATATGCTGTACCACCCAGTTCTTAACTGTAGTAAACTCTTTCTTCTTTAAGCTTACAAGAAGTGAATCTAAATTAATATCAGCAACATCAACTAGAATTGCACTCTTTATAGATCCTGTAGCAGCATAACGTTGGCACTCATTAATCAATCTACGCCAGTCAGGATAGTAACGATTTATAAGTTTAGCAATAACCTTATCTTCATACTCAACCTTTTCAGCATCAAGAATATACTTCAAACGTTTGAAGAAATTCCCTTGTAATGCCATCTTCTCACCAGTCTTGATTCTAAAATCAACAACTGTACATCTAGAATGCAAAGGTTCAATAATCTTATTAATGAAATTGCAAGTAAATATAAATCTACAATTACTATGGAACTCCTCAACAGCAGTTCTAAGAGACAGTTGAACATCGTTGGTCGTATTATCTGCCTCATCTATAATGACCACCTTGTGGGACGCACCAGAGGTCAATGAGACAGTTGTAGCAAATTGTCTTACTCTATTTCTAACAGTGTCAAGGAATCTACCCTCATCAGATCCATTAATGATAATGTAAGATGCACCTATTTGATCACATAAAGCTTTAGCAACTGTTGTCTTACCAACACCAGCAGTACCACTTAATAATAAATTTGGAAGTTCTCCTTGATCAACAAAACCCTGAAACACATTAAGAATGTTATCAGGGAGGATACAATCCTTAACTTCTTGTGGGCGGTACTTCTCCACCCATAAAAATTCTTTACTCATTAGGGTTCTCTGAAGATTTACTTAGGTTCAAGTGCAATATAATATGAAAGATCAACATCTTCATTAGTCCATTCAGAAATAAGATGCTGAGATACTCTAATAGAATAATTACCAGGTAGAACACGAATGTTCTCAATCTTAAGATCTAAAGAATAAGTTCCATTAGATGAACCAGTAATAACTTGTTCGTAAGTATTACTAGTATCATTTTCCTTATCACGTAAGATAAGTTTAATGTCAGTGGATCCTTCTTCAGAAAAGAATGTAAGATCTGGTAGACTGTATACAGCAGATGCCTTTTGCAAAGCAATTAAATCTTCTGCAGAAAGAGCAAACTCTATATCAGAACCAGGAAATTTTACATTTTTTTCAGGAGCTGACTTGAGCGTAATTTCAGGATCAGAGAAATAATACTTAGCAGACTGGCGACCCCCACGAATGTTGACAAAATCGCCACTAGTGAATTCCAACTGAGGATCGTTAAACAAAGAGATCCCAGAAAGAAACTGACTGAGATCATATATTGCGAAGTCCACAGGAAATACTTCCTCACCAGTAAACTTTGCGAGGATGTTCTCTGCATTACTAATCGTTCTAACTGTAGATCCCTTTCTAAAGACGATTGAGGAATTGATGGTACTGAAGTTTTTAAGGACATTTAATGTCTTACTGGATAATGTTACTTTACTCATTTGTCATAATCAACTGAAAAGGATGTAGGGTTGTTTGCGTTAATGTTATTTGCTTTAGCTTGTTTATCACTAAAATGCAAAAGGAGAATAGCGTAATGAGCAATCTTTATGATGTCCTTACGTGCTGTACCCTTCCTATCATAACGTGAAGCATATTTCAAAATGTTAGACCTACAGAATGC
>Ga0208277_1002498_pt1 | contig 10370 bp, 9 predicted proteins | sample ETNtaG_5_FD_185782 | JGI IMG/M metagenome (GOLD analysis project Ga0208277, IMG submission 185782) | Marine microbial and viral communities from oxygen minimum zone, Eastern Pacific Ocean - ETNP201406SV205 (SPAdes) (version 2) | ecosystem: Environmental > Aquatic > Marine > Oceanic ...
TTCATTCAATTGGTAGATTCCACCTGCCCAACTGAAGATTAACAATTCATCATTTACTCCTTTTCCAAAGCCTACAATCATTGTACCTACGTTTCCTACTTCAACAGCAGTCCAGTTTCCATCGATGTTCTTAGCGACCCATATTTGTCCGCTACAAAAATCTCCATACACATAACCATCACGTAGTGATTCTGGCCCCCAATCCATCCACGAGCCTCCAATAATTGAGCAATGAGATTCATTATTGCTGTACTGAATAATCGGGTCTTTGAATTCAGGGCTTGGCTCAGATCTATTCTCATAGCACCCCTTTTCTTCGTCAACATCGTGGAACCCTTCTCGCTCTGACCATCCAAAATTCGCTGATTGCATGAGAGGGACTACATTTACCTCTTCATAGCAATGCTGTCCTACATCAGCAATCCATAGATTGTCATTGGGATCAACGTCTATTCTCCAAGGATTCCTTAATCCATAATGAAGTGTGTAGCTATCCTCGTTTGTATCGTTTACAGGTACTATGGTTTCATTTTCATAATGTACCAATTGAATAGTTCCAAGAGGTGATGATTGATTTTGTCCGTTATCATTTGGATCAAAACTACCACCTCCGTCTCCGATACTCCATACATAGCGATTGTTTCCGATGGATAGGACATTTCCTCCATTGTGGTTTCTATTGGTCTTGTTTACTTCAATCAAAACTTCAAGTGAGTTCATATCTAATTGACCATCAACAATTTTTGCATGAGATAGTACCACGTTAGAGTCTTTGGCACTTTCACATGTGTTATTCTCATTGTATACCAGAAGTACCCTACCTGTATTTTGATAATCATCAGTGAAATCCATGCCTAGTAATCCTTGCTCGAAATGGCACCTGGAAACCACGTTCGATAGGTCTGCTACGATACCTGTCTGTATAGGTAGGGACTGATCATCTGATTGTTCCCATTTTGTGATTGTTCCATCGAGATCTAAAAGCCAAATAGCATCACTATTAGGTTCGTCCAATGTTAGGACAGGTGTCGAATTTGTTCCTAAATAAAAGTCGCAAACAAGACCGGATTGGTTAGAAATATTACAGGCTTTTTCCACTTGCTCAGGCCAAACAAATCCAGGTTCTTTTTCCTCTTTGTCTTCATCACCAAAACATCCAGCTAAGCTGCATGTAAGTAATAGTAATGATACGATTGATATGCTCAATATTCGCATGTCAATCATTCATACTTATCTGCAAAGTAAGCCTCGATTCCCGGTACATCTTCAATAAGACTGCCGTAGTTGCCTAGGTGGTCTTCTGTGTTGATGATCGTGATTCCTGGAGTGCTCATGACATCTTGCAAAATCTCAACGTCATCATCGTTTGAACTCATTGTAGTAAATGCGTTTTGAATCGCTGTAATCATTTCTTCCGACATGTACTCTGGGTTGTACATGATTGGGTGGCTTGGGGCTTTACCAAATGTTGGCAGAGCATAGAAATCTTCAGTTGAGGTGAATTCACCTTCAAAGCACCAATCTTCAGGATCTTCTCCACAATAATCTGGAACTGTTGGATCTTTTGCAAAGGAGATGACTTCCTTTCCACCTTCTGCAAGGCATCTTAAGGAACCGATGTACTTGTGGTATTTTGTGCCACTGTCAGGGATGCTAGATTCATCCGAGAAGTAGTTTTTCACGGTGTCTGTGAGTGACTCGATGTCATCTGGGTCGCCGACTACCTCAATGTACCCCCTGTCAATCATCCATCCCATTGGTAGTAGCATACCAGAACTTCCTAGAGCGGAGGTGTGGCATGATTTCTTACCTTCCATCAGTGCGAAAGGATCGGTATCGGGATCGTCATCCATGTCTGCCTGTGCCATGTCTGAATCCTTGTGAACCCAAGCGATTGCGTTGTAGAACGGTCGACCATCTTGCTTTTGTTCAGCTCCAAGGACCTGCAGGTCATAATTTTGCCAACTTAGCCATGCTGCTCCTCCGTCCAAGAATCCAATATCTGCTTTCCCGAATCTTAGTGCTTGAATGGTTGCACCAGCACCGTCTACTGGATATATCTCTACATCCATGTCTAGAAGTTCAGAAAGTCTGTCAGCTAGTTCTTGTGGGTTTTCTTCAGTATTCTGGTATTCTTCTTTAGTTTCGAATGCAATTGTCAAACAATTGTCTGGGTCGTCACATTTTTTGAAGCTTACAGTGGATGCATCTTCAGAGAATAAACAACCAGGTACACTTGCGCTAACAAAGAAAATCATCATTAAAATTGAGAGGCTCATTTTGGACTTCATAGTATCACTATTAGGGAGCCCTAAAAACCCCCTGTTATTATATTTTAGGCCTCCCTAAATCGAAGTTTAGCAATCACATAATATAGCAAATCGCGAATTGGTAATGGAACAATCCATGCGAAGGGGAAAATCCATTTCCAGTTCCACTTCATGTAAAGTAGACAACGAATTGCTGCTGAGGAGCGTATGTACGCCTTTCCAGATCTAATCAAAACAACCGAATCTATCGAAATTTTGTGTTTACTGAGCAGTTCCTTACCTTGATTTGAATTCTGCTCAACGAGGTCAAGTGGAATAACCAACCGTTTTGATATGAATCGTCCAGACTTAGTACATAGTGCACAAAGACCGTCAATTAGAAGGGCGTCTTTTTCCATAATCACTCTGCAGCGATGTGGACTTTGCCTTCTTCGTAGTAGATTTGAATTCTAGTCGGTACTTTCTTTGTCAAAGAAGCGACTCCTTCATAGATCTCATCCTCTGTACACTTGAATGACTTAGCCGCCTTTTTTGTAGACCAAGCAACACTTTCGAAATCGGATTGTCGAAGCCACTCAAATAGCCGCATTTCAAACTCAGTTAGGTCTGCCATGATACTCCCACATCCTCAAAGCAAATCAATTCTACTACTGTCAAGAGAGTGCAACCATTCTGCGGCAACACTCTTCTGCGGTGATATAACCGTCCAACAATGTATTGAGTGCGATAACGAATGGGACATCGATTTTCATATCGACTGCTCTGTCTCTAAACATTCTAGCAGCTCGTACTCCTTCAGCAACCATCACCATTTCTTCTAGAGCCTGTTCAAGGGTTAATCCGCTTCCCAGTTTTTCTCCCATTCTACGATTTCTACCGTGTGGCGATGTTGCTGTAACGTAGAGATCTCCTAGACCCGCAGGTCCGAATGCAACTTCAGCCCTTGCCCCTAGTTGAGGGAGTAGCAAACATCCTTCTCTAAATCCAGCATTGAATATTGCAGCTTTCAGATTGTCTCCTCCTAAAGGACCAATTTTCTTCAAACCATCAACTAATCCGCAAGCAAGTGCAACCACATTCTTGAAAGCACCCCACAATTCTGCTCCTGCAGGATCTGATGCTGGGTGTAAGATGAAAGTTGGCGTAGTCAAAGTGGATGCTAGATTTTCAGCAACAGACACGTCTTCACTTGCAACTAGAGCGGTAGTCATTACTCCGCCTGCAGCCTCTGGTGCAATTGTTGGACCAGTAAGGACTGCCAATGGGTTGTGCATATTTTTTTCATCCAACATTTGATGAATTGCCTCACTGATTAGGCGCTTTCCTGGCGCCAAGCCCTTTGCTAAATCAAGTAAAACATGCCCTGGCCTCAGATGAGGTATGATGTCCTCGACTACATTGAGAATTACAGAAGATGGTACAGCAAGAACGATAATTTCACTTCCTTCAAGAGCTTCTTCAACATGCATTGTTGCTTCCAGTCCTTCTAAGGAATGTTCTGGGAGGTATTTGTTATTCATTCCATCCATTGTTATTGATTCGTAAACTTCTTGTTCGATAGTCCACCCTTTGACTTTGTGTCCCTCAAGTAACCATAATCGGGCTATTGCGCTTCCCCAATTCCCTAATCCAAGCACAGCAATATGAGCCATAATTTGGTGTGCTCATGATTTCCCTTTAGGGAGTTTCCCTTTATTTTAGGGAAAAATGCTATTTTTTCAAGTAATCAAAAAGGGCCGCTTATTCACTACGATAAACTATAAGTCGCATGATTTAGGGTTCCCAAAAAGTCACTATTAGATGCTTGAGAGGGGATTATTTGAGAGGTGAATCAAGACTTATTTCACGAGTTAGGAAATATCCACTTGTGATTATTTTTCTTCTAATGCTTTTGCCTTCCTCATACTCTGTACCTCATGTGTTCATGACCCCAGAACACCCAGATGGAGAGATTCCATTTCCTCAAAATGTTTCTATTGAATCTGAGGGTTTCGTGTTGATTGTATTAGACGGGGTAGGTAGAGAAAACTTCCTAGATTCTGAACTGATGCCAGAAATTAATCGGTACAGGGATTTTTCTGCGACAGTCAATATAGAAACAGGGCCCCTTACTCTCTCTGCTACCTGTATTAGCGAAATGATGACAGGAGTTCCTAATGCTCCAATAAATGGCTTGCGTAATTTCGATTTAACTCATCCAGGTCAGAACGATCCCTGGTTACTTGCTGCCGCTGATGAAAGATACAATGTTGCAATGGTTGGAAGCTATGTAATGGGTAATCTATACAAAAAATTTGATGATATAAATTTTGTAAACACATTCAAGGGCCATTCCGATTATTATCAAGGTGATCAAGACACCTTGGAAGTTGCAACCGATTGGTTGCAAGAATCTGAATATAATGTTCTAGCAGTACACTTTTCAGGGCCAGACAAAGTAGGCCATACTTGGGGTGTAGATAGCCCTGAATATGAGCGTAAACTAACCAACGTAGATCAACAAGTTTCAGAACTATTGAAGATTATTCCAAATCAATGGTCTGTTGTAATTACAGCAGATCATGGGATGACAGACATGGGTACGCATGGTTCTTCCGAAGAAATAACTAGAGAGGTTGCAGCCATAATTTCTGGGCCACAAATAATTGCAAAATCAAATAGTGAAGGGCACCAAAGAGACCTTTCTGCCGTACTCTCCTTGTTCCTAGAACTTCCTTTTCCTGTGCAACTCCACGGTAGAATTCCCTTAGATATCTTTGATTATTCAGATGAAGATAAGTTGCTTATCGAACAGTGGAATTGGGAGGCTGCATACCAAAGGCAGGTATTTTTCGATGAAAAGAAGGGAGTTGAAAATTCCGAGTTATCTATGGATAAAATAGACTGGGATTTGATTCCCTCAGATGGTGAATTTTCTCGTAATATCGACATCTATATTTCAGTTGTTACATGGATGCTGATTGCGTTTTTTGCTATACTTGCTATGGGTTTGACAAAGGAACAAATATTTGATAATTGGAAATTATTTGTTGCGTTTTTCTCTTTGATTACGTTGTTTTTGTTCAGCCATGCATTACTGGAATACTCCGCAATGCTGCCAAGGGCAATAGGTGGCCTATGTGCAGTGTGGCTGGTAGGCTGGTCTCTTAGTGGCCGAAAACAAGACGAGGATTCAGATTCGAAATTTTTAGTTCGCCTCGATGAGATTTTACACAATCCCTTGTTATGGGTTTTGATACCAGTTACATTGTCACTTCTATTTTGGTCGATATTAGTAGGACTAGTTGGTTCATTATTCATCTATTCAGTCATGTATTCATGCTATTCTGGGTTTGGGATATCTAACAAAAATGGTTCCAAATTTTCACTAATCTTGCCCTGGATTTTGGTGTTGTTGGCCATGACATATGGAAGTATTAGGCTATGGTATGCTCTGATTCCATTTTTCTGTATACTTGTTGGTTTGTTTCAGAGGTACATCAAACAAAACAAATCAACTATCGAGAAGTTGCCAATTATTTCGATGTTAATGATAACATTCTTTGCAGTATTTTTTGTTCACAGAAGGATTTACGGTGAAAACTACATCTTTGAAGCAGTTGAAACTGGATGGCCAAATAGCATTAGCAACATCTTAATTTCTTCTATGCTGCTTATTTTGAGTGCAATTGTATCAGCAACAGCATACTGCAAAGTTGATCATAAAAAGAAATCAGTCATATTTTCTGTTTGGTTAATCTTCGGTTTGATTGTTTCAGCTCTCGAATCGACTTATTTTGATATTGCAGCACTAATATTGGTATTAGGTGGCTACCTGAAATCAATTCAAATTTATGTTAAGGATTCAGAAGATGATTTAGCGATTGAATACATGATTGCTTCATTGTCTATGCAATTGCTTCTGACATGGGGGGCATGGTCGACATTTGCGACACTGTTGATTCTAACTTGTTCTGGAAAGATTTGGCGTATAATCAGTACAACTTATGATACTGAAATACGATTTGACAATGCCAAACCACTCATTGCAATGGCTGTTTTCCCATGGGTGGTGTGGATTTTATGGTGGACTCTTTTGGGTCAGGTTAATGGATTACAAACATGTTTCGAGGGGATCTGTCCTCATCCAAGGGAATTAGACCCGGGATCGGTTATAGTACGTGGAGGATATGTTGGAGCAAGGGAAGACCCCAATCTGTACTGGATGATTTTCATGATTGCTAGCCCACTGATAATCACTTCATTAATTATGATGAATAATATCCAGAAAAGTGGATTGAACCTTTATCCTTACATTTTATTTCAAGCGTTGATTATTCTTGGTTGCATCAGCGTAATTGGTTTTTCACCCAAATATCCAAGGTTGGTGTTCAGCCTGACTTGGAATATCTTTTTCGCAACATTCCAATTATTTCACGCTAGTATTATTCATGGCTTGAAGAAACTGCGCTCCAAAGGTAAACAGAGCCAGATCAATTTGGCTGAACCCATTGCTCATACTTAGTCATGCAAATTTTGAATTCTGCACTAGACAAATTTCCTTCAAGCCATTCGTGAACATTATTCCAATCTTGTGTGTCAAACCATTCTCTATCATGGTTAGCAAATTGTCTGATGAAGGGGAAAATCGCATCACTTAGGTTGCCTTTTGGAATATTTTGATCTAAATCTGAAATGAATTTCGAGGCTGCTTCTCTATGTTCTAGGTGGTTCACATCATCATATCGGTTTGGATATTTGTAGCGATCAAGATGGAATTTGAATTCGTCATCATTGCGATTAACCCAATCTCTTTCTTCTTCGTTTAGATTCCAAGATTGTACAAATTCCATAATTTCGAGGCTCTCTTCTATTACTGTGCCATCTGGTAACAGTAGCACAGGAACAGTTCCCTTCGGAGAGATTTCCATCATGTGCGTCGGACGGTCTCTCAGAATAACCTCTCGATGTTCGACTTGAAATCCTGTTCGGATGATTGACATCCTTGCGCGCATAGCGTATGGGCAGCGACGAAACGAATAGAGAATAGGTAATGACATCTGATCGACTCTCTATCAGAATAAGTCGTCATCGTCCTCTTCTACTTCGAAAAGGTCGTCATTAGTTTCCTCTTTCTTTTCAGCCTTCTTTGCTGGAGCCTTCTTTGGAGTCTCTTCTTTTGGAGCCTCTTCTTCAGCCTTCTCTTCTTTCTTAGGTTGAGGAGGAGGTTGTGAGGCTGCCAAAGCATCTTTTGCTCTTGCAGCTGCAATTTCTGCTTCTCTTGCAGCCATCTCTTCTGGAGAGATGTTTGCTTGTGCAGCAAGAGCTTTCCTTCTGTCTTCACGAGCCTTTCTCTCAAGTTGGCGGTGACGTGCACGCTCAATATTCTGTACCATGTACATTGCATCGTGTTCTAGTAGAGGAGAATCGGAGATGAGAGTCATATCCAACCATGCTCCTTCTTCGATAATAAATTCAGCAAGGGGTTCAAAGTTAAGGTCTGATTTCTTAATCTGCGTGTAATGCATTGCATTACCCATTCTGTGTTCGACACCTGAAAAGTGGCAATAGAATTCTTTTGTTCCGATAGTTTCTCTCACCTGATCGAATAATTCTCCATAATCTTCTGAGGTTCTTAGTCGACCGTGTCCTCTGGCATGTATGTGGGCGAGATTCAGAACAGGGATTGTTCCTTCAACGTGATTTACGACTTCGAGAACTTCTTCTAGACTGCCCCATAGTTCTTGTCTTCCGCTAGTTTCGACTCCAATCTTTGACGGAGTCCCCTCTTTAAGCCAAGGGAAAACAGGATAGATTTCTTCATCATCATTCCAAATATCGCCGATTCGCTGGACAATACCTTTGAACACACTTGCTACTTGTTCATTCGCTGCTTGTCCTCTTCCGGTCTCTCCATAGTGGCCAGCGTGAAGTGTAATGTGCCTAGCATTGATTGTTTTCGCAGCTTGTAGCGCCGCTTCGACCTTGGCGAGGCTGCGATTTCTCTGTAGTTTGTCTCCAAGGAGTTCTGAATAGTATGGTCCATGAATATTCATTTCGAAACCTGCTTTGTTAGCAAGAACACCTGCTTGCCAATATTGTTCGAAGTGCTGCGGCGCAACCATGCGTACAGTTTGTACTTCCATAGTCTCTAATCCTAGAGATATAATGTCGTCCATACCTTCGACGATTGTACGTCCTTTACATGATAGTGGAACACCCGCTGGACCCAATTTTACTGGCATAACCCACTCCCCGCAGAACAGGCCGAAGGGCTGCCCTATGTTAACCCCTTTCCGTCAGAAGGCAAAAACTCGGGTTAATTAGCAAGGGATTGGATTCATGTGTATGAACTCAACCGGCATAGACATGGAGAGACATGTTGAAGCGGCTATCGAAGCCTTCCGCAATGGAAATCCAGTCTGTTTATTCGATGCTGAAAATCGAGAGGGAGAAACAGATCTACTATTTCCGGGACAATTCGCTGAACCAGCAACAATGCGTCAGTTGAGGTTCGACTGCGGCGGATTACTTTTCCTTGCAATCGGACATGAAGTTGGAGAGAGATTTTCCCTCCCATATTTGCAAGATTTACATATGGATGAGCGACTTATGTCGGATCATCCCGTATTGAGAGAACTTCAAACAGACGATCTACAATATGATACCCGCTCTGCGTTCACGCTTTCTCTAAACCATAGAGATACATTTACAGGAATCACGGATAGAGATAGAGCTCTAACTACCAGAAGGTTTGCAGAGTTATATTCTGAATTAAGCGATGACGATGATGCTCTTGAGAGGCTGGGTAAAGAGTTCAGAACTCCCGGGCACATACCCGTTTGCAGAGAGGCAGAAGGTGGCCTAAACCGTAGGCAAGGTCATACTGAACTGGCTGTTGGATTGGCAAGACTCTCTGGGATGACGCCAGTCGTTATCGGAGCAGAAATGTTGCAACCTGATGGTGACCTGGCATTATCTGTTGATGATGCAAGAATTTGGGCAGCGGAGCGAAATATTCCATTTTTGACAGGAGAAGAACTGATTAAAGCCCTCAACCTGTGAGGTAACATACTTCCCAGAGGTAATACGTATGACCCGAGTTATGGCAGTTGGTGTATTCGACCTACTACATGCAGGACATTTGCATTACATGGAACAGGCAAAATCCCTTGGCGATTACCTGATTGTTGTTGTCGCTCATGATGATACTGTTCGTAAGAGGAAGCACGAACCTGTTACTGGACAGAATTTGCGAAGAAGGATGGTTGAAGGATTGAAACCAGTAGATGAGGCAGTAATCGGCAATCCTCCCGATGTTCCAATCTTTGATATTCTTCCTGCGGTAAAACCAGATGTTATTGCATTGGGTTATGACCAAGAACATGCGGAGGAGCGCATTCGAGAGTCGCTAATCAGTAGAGGATTAGATCATATCAAAGTGGTAAGAGTTGAAGGGCTATCTGATGATTTAGATGGAACAAGAAAAATCATCGCTAGAATCTTGGAATTATCCTCTACGCAGAATCAATAGGTGGTAAAATGTTCACTGGAATAGTAGCTGGAACTGGAGAGATTACTGAAATTTCAGGCTCAGATGTTATTCGTTTGGTCATTGATTTCAATTCAGTATCTACTGAGGGCCTTGCTCAAGGAGCTTCGGTTTCCATAGATGGAACATGCCTGACAGTCGTTGAGATAAATTCACCAAAGATTTCTTTTGATGTAATTCCCGAAACACTACAAAAAACTACTTTGGGCAGCAAATCAATTGGCAGTCTTGTGAATCTTGAAAGGGCTCTAAAAATGGGTGACGAACTGGGAGGCCACCTGCTTTCGGGTCATATCATAGGGTTAGGAGAATTGTCCAATCGGGTTCAAGGCAATGAAAACCTTGACCTCAGAATATCTTGCCCACCAAAAATCATGAAATTTGTACAAGAAAAGGGATACATCGCAATAGATGGCATCTCCTTGACAATTGGTGAAGTAGATGAGGGGGGATTCAGTCTTCATTTGATTCCAGAAACACTTGCTATAACCACAATTGGAAACAAGCAGGTTGGCGACAAAGTCAACATTGAGATAGATTCGATGACACAAACCATTGTGTCAACTGTA
>Ga0208277_1002499_pt1 | contig 10365 bp, 8 predicted proteins | sample ETNtaG_5_FD_185782 | JGI IMG/M metagenome (GOLD analysis project Ga0208277, IMG submission 185782) | Marine microbial and viral communities from oxygen minimum zone, Eastern Pacific Ocean - ETNP201406SV205 (SPAdes) (version 2) | ecosystem: Environmental > Aquatic > Marine > Oceanic ...
GAAGGCCAATGGGTTAATGGCATCATAGAGGGCCAAGGAATAGCAAAATATTCTAATGGCCTAATTTATGAGGGTGAATTTAAAGATGCCAAAAATCATGGTTTTGGAGTTATGAAATATGAAGATGGCTATACCTACTCAGGAGAATGGGCCAACGGAGTAAGAGAAGGTTATGGGAAAGCTAACTATTCAGACGGAACCATCTATGAAGGAGAATTTTTGGCTGGCAGACGATCAGGACAAGGTAGATTTGTAACTGAAGATGGCTTTATTTATGAAGGTGAGTGGTTTGAAGGGGAAATCGAAGGTCTTGGAAAAGCTACATACCCCAATGGAAATATTTACGAAGGATATTTCAAAAAAGGTAAACGCCAAGGAACAGGTGTAATGACATATTCAACGGGAGAGAAGTACGAAGGCTATTGGGCTAATGGGAAGAAAGCAACGGAAGAAGAATTAAAAGCAGCTGAGGAAGCAAAGGGAGCTCTAGGTGAAGGTGATTAGGATTCATCTATTAGCCTTAGAAGACTTAAAAGGGATGAAATAAATGTTTGGAAAACTTGCAGGCGTAATATCGGCAGATATGGCAATAGATCTAGGAACGGCCAATACCTTAGTTTATGTTAAAGGTCGTGGAGTTATTCTCAATGAGCCTTCTGTTGTAGCATACCATACACGAGATGGGAAAAAGCAAGTTTTGGCAGTAGGCGAGGACGCAAAATTAATGCTGGGCAGAACCCCTGGGTCTATTGAAGCAATTAGACCGATGCGAGACGGTGTGATTGCTGATTTTGATGTTGCTGAAGAAATGATTAAATATTTTATCCGAAAAGTTCACCGTCGTGGTGGATTTGCGAAACCGAAGATCATTGTTTGCGTACCCCATGGTGCCACTCCGGTTGAGAAAAGAGCTATAAGAGAATCCGTACTTTCAGCAGGAGCAAGAAAAGCAGGTCTAATTGCTGAACCTATTGCGGCAGCAATTGGTGCAGGTATGCCCATAACAGATCCAACTGGCTCTATGGTAGTAGATATTGGGGGAGGAACTACAGAAGTAGCTGTATTAAGCCTTGGTGACATAGTTTATGCTCGGTCCGTTAGAGTAGGGGGAGATAGAATGGACGAAGCAATTATTTCATATTTGAGACGGCAGCATAATTTATTAGTAGGCGAGTCAACGGCGGAACGCATAAAAACACAAATTGGAACAGCCAGAATGCCTGAAGATGGTAGAGGTGCTTCTTTAGACATTAGAGGTAGAGATTTATTAAATGGAGTGCCAAAAGAAACTGAAGTTACCCAAGCGCAAGTTGCTGAGGCACTTTCTGAACCTGTTCAACAGATTTGTGAAGCTGTAATGACTGCTTTGGAAAGTACACCTCCTGATCTCGCAGCAGATATCGTTGATCGAGGAGTAATGTTAACTGGTGGCGGTGCTCTTCTCGGAGACTTAGACCTTGCCCTAAGAGAGCAAACTGGTTTGGCTATTTCTGTTGCAGAGGAATCATTAAATTGTGTTGCATTAGGGACCGGAAAATCACTTGAATACGAAAAACAACTCGCACATGTGATTGACTACGGAAGTTAATTCTTTAATAAAATTGTGGTAGGGTAATTTGGCACCTAAAACTAATTCTCTCGGATGGGCCACAGTCAAATTCGTCTTGTTAGTTCTGACAAGCATTATAATGATAATTTGTGTTGTTCTTTGGCGGGTCGATAACCAAAGGATCGAACGCCTCAGAATGGATATTATAGATTCAACAGTACCGAATTTCAGTTTTTTACTGAAGCCAATAAGCAACCTTGGAAAGGTTATTACTGATTTTAAAGCCTACAATCGTGTATATAAACAAAATCAAGAGTTAAAAAGTGAATTACAGAAAATGGAGGGTTGGCGAGAAGTAGCACTTCAATTGGACCAGGATAACGCAAAATTGAGAGCTCTAAGCAACTTAAAACTAAACCCAAATTTGGTTTTCTTGACAGGAGAAGTTTTAGCAGACGTAGGGGGACCCTTTAGCCAATCCGCCCTTATTAACGTTGGATTGTTAGATGGCATAAAGGAAGGTGCGGCAGTTCTAGACGGTCTCGGTTTGGTTGGAAGAATAGCAACCATAGGAAAAGATACTTCAAGGATAATATATGTTACAGATTCGAACTTTAGTATTCCCGTAACAATTTTGCCTATTAGAGCAAAAGCCATAATGAAAGGAAATAATTCTCTTTACCCTGAGTTGACATTTTTTGACTCTGAGGAAGATATTCAGCCGGGTTACCGAATTGTTACGAGCGGAACTGATGGGATTTTTGTACCTGACTTACTAGTTGGTAGCGTAATAAAAAGCAAAAATGGATTCTTAATTAAATTAGCCGCCGATTTTGCAAATATAGAATTTTTAAGAGTTTTACGGCCACCAAAAAGTAAAAATTTAAAAAAAGATGTTGATCTGCTTAAGAAAGAATAACAAATATGATTGGGAGCATATAATTGAATTCATTGTCTTTTTTCAGATTAACTCAATTTTTTCTTATCGGCTTAACTTTGGCCGTACTACCACTTGCACCTGTTAATTTCATACCAAGAACTTTCCCCAGCCCCGATTTTCTGTTTTGTTTTATAGTTGCTTGGCACCTAAGGGATCCACAGAGCTCACCCCTCCCTCTTATCTTATTTTTGACTCTTTTAGTTGATATAGTTCAATTTAGGCCAATTGGTCTTTGGCCTATATTTATGATTTTATTGAGTAATTTAATCACTATTAATAGGAGATTATTTTTTAACGGACAATTTCTAAAGGAGCTATTATTTTTTTCCACTATTTTTTTCTGTGGTTTAATGTTTGAGTTATTCTTCCTTACCATTACTTTTTCACCTAATAACGGCTTTGGGGTCGCAGCCCAACAAGTAATAATAACTTCCTTTGCATATCCGGTAGTAGTATTAATATTATATTTTTTATTGCGACTAAGATATAAGACTAGTCGCTTCTTTTTTTCTGAAAGCCTATGAGAAAATTATTTAGCGAACAAAACGTTGAAAAAGTCAGAAAATCTGTTTCCAGAAGAATCATCTTGTTGGGACTTGGAAAAATGACTCTAATAGGCATCCTTGCTTGGAGGATGCGTAAATTACAAATTGAGGATAGTGAAAAATACAGACTTCAAGCAGAAGAAAATAGAATAAATATGCGCTTGATACCGCCTGAAAGAGGTTTAATTCTAGATACACGCGGAAAAGAATTGGCAGTTAATATTGGGAATTATAAACTAGTTATCACTAGGGAGGAGACTTCAAACCCTAAGGAAACACTAGTTAAATTATCAAAATTAATAGATTTGGATGATAAGGAAATAGAAAAAATCTTATCCAATATTAGCAAGATAAGTCCTTTTGTTCCCATAACAATCGCCGAGCATTTATCATGGGAAAGTTTCTCCAAAGTTGTACTTAACTTACCAGCACTGCCAGGAATTTCACCAGAAATGGGACTAACAAGATATTATAAAAAACCTACAAGCATAGCCCATGTAGTTGGCTATGTGGGTCCCGTATCAAAAAAAGATTTAGAGAAATTTGATAACCCAGATCCAGTACTTCAAATACCAAAATTTCAGATAGGAAAAACAGGTGTAGAGAGAGAACTAGAGGAAACCTTAAGAGGAAAGGCCTCCTTGAGTAAGGTAGAAGTTAATGCAACTGGCCGTATAATAAGAGAGACGGAACGCATATCTGGATTCTCTGGAGCCACACTGCAGCTTACTTTGGATAATGAATTGCAGGAATACGCTTATCAGAGACTATCGGGACTTTGCGCCTCTTCAGTATTAATGGAAGTGAATTCTGGAAAAATAATGTCATTATCATCAGTGCCAACATTTGATCCGAATCAGTTTGTACTAGGTATTTCACAAAAATACTGGGATAGCTTACTAAACAACAAATTGAGACCCTTGTCCAACAAAGCGATTTCTGGAGCATACCCTCCAGCTTCTACCCTAAAAATGGCTGTTGCTCTTTCTGCCCTTGAAACCGGAATCTTGTCCAAAAATGACACCTTTGAATGCCCGGGGCATTTTGATTTGGGAGATCAAAGATTTCATTGCTGGAAAAAGAAAGGCGGTCATGGAAAAATGGACCTCAAGCAGGCAATCGCTCAATCTTGCGACGTGTATTTTTGGGAGGTTGCTCGAAAAGTGGGTATAGAAAGAATTGGTAATACTGCGAAAAACCTTGGACTGGGAACCAAGTTTGACCTTCCACTTTCATCTATAACACAAGGGTTAATGCCAACCAAATCGTGGAAAAAGAAAAAATTTGACCAGCCCTGGAGAGTTGGAGATACTCTCAATGCTGCTGTTGGGCAAGGATTTACCTTAGCAAGTCCTTTACAATTAGCAGTAATGACATCCAGAATAGCATCTGGAAAAGCAATTGAGCCTCAACTGATCAAATCAATAGACGGCATAAATAAAATACAAAAGGAATTCGCTGATTTAAATTACAATAAATCATCTCTAGAAATTATTAGAAAAGGAATGTTTTCATCTGTGAACAATGCTAAGGGAACAGCTTATAAATCTAGGATCATGGACGAAGAAACCACTATGGCGGGGAAAACTGGAACCTCACAAGTAAGAAGAATATCAATGATAGAAAGGGAAACGGGTGTTCTAAAGAATGAAGACCTACCTTGGGAAAAAAGAGATCACGCTATATTTGTTGCCTACGCACCATTTAAGAATCCTAAGTATGCAGTTTCTATAATTATTGAGCATGGGGGAAGTGGAGCACAAGCTGCAGCTCCAATTGGACGGGACATTTTGCTAAACGCTTTTTACTACAATAGAAAATCAATCTCCTAAAAAAGAACAATTTATAAAATTGAAATAATGAACAATGTTTATATTTAAAAATGCTAACGAAGGTAATATAAGCTTCATAAGAAAGTTGCTATTCTTTCATTGGCCTTTGGCTATTTTAATTCTCGCTACTGGGGCTTTTGGCATCCTAATGTTATACTCTGTTGCAGGTGGAAGCATGTTACCTTGGGCAGAACCTCAACTTATAAGGTTTATCGTAGGCTTCGGTGCCATGATAATTATTGGCTTTATACACATAGATTTTTGGCGCTCCCTAACGATTCCTGCTTATATTGGATCGATACTACTATTAATAGCTGTAATGTTTTATGGAGAAGGAGCTGGCGCGCAACGCTGGATCGACCTTAAAGTAATTCGACTTCAACCTTCAGAAATTATGAAAGTTACCTTGATTATGGCTTTAGCCCTATATTATTCTTTAGTACCCATTAACCGAAAATCCAGTCCATTATGGTTAATTCCTCCTTTAGCATTAATATTTCTACCAACTTTCTTAGTATTTTCTCAGCCAGACCTTGGAACAAGTCTCCTTATATTGATTTCTGGATTTGCTGTTATGTTTTTAGCTGGAGTAAATATTTGGTATTTCATTGTTGGTGCCTTTGCTGGGGCAGGGTTAGTTTCAGCAGTATTTCTTAGCAGAAATACTAGCTGGCAATTCTTGACTGACTATCAAATGGGTAGAATAGATGTCTATCTAAACCCCTCCCTAGATCCTTTAGGTGCTGGTTACCATATTACTCAATCAAAAATTGCGTTAGGTTCAGGAGGTCTGTCTGGAAGAGGTTTTATGCAGGGAACTCAAAGTCAGTTAGACTTTTTACCTGAAAAACATACGGATTTCATTTTTACCACCTTAGCAGAAGAGTTTGGCTACTTTGGAAGTCTTGGACTTTTAATTATCTACGCCCTAATGGTAATTTTCTGTCTTTTGTCGGCAGCAAAAAATCAATACAAGTTTGGAGCACTTTTGACATCTGGACTAGCAGTGATGTTTTTTTTATACTTTTTCATCAATATGGCCATGGTGATGGGGCTTGCACCAGTTGTAGGAGTTCCATTACCTTTAATATCCTGGGGAGGGTCAGCTATGCTTGTACTACTTGGATCATTTGGGTTAATTCAAAGTGCTCACGTCCACCAGCCAAAAGGTTAAATAAGTGAATATTTTATATTCTGCTAAAGCGGACGAATGGGAAATTTATAAAAAACTCCTAAATAGGAAGTTGAGGGATTATGGTTTTACAGATTTTCAAATTTTTAGAGAAACTGATACTAATAGAGAAGATGTTGATTTTGCAATCTACGCACCAAAAAATAAAACTGAAGATTTTTCAAGATACAAAAATTTGAAAGCTATTTTTAGTCTTTGGGCCGGCATAGAAACAATCATAAGCAATGAAACCATAGATGTCCCACTAATAAAGATGGTAGACGAAGGGTTGACCAAGGGAATGATAGAGTGGTGTACTGCTCATACTCTAAGATACCATCTGAACTTAGATCATTACATTAAAACTCAAGATGGAGCATGGTGCTTTAACAAAAATCAATTGCTAGCTTTCGAAAGAAATATTTCAGTTTTGGGCCTTGGAAACATAGGCATGGAAGTTGCTAAATCACTAAGAGACTTCGGCTTTTCAGTCTCAGGCTGGTCAGCCCAAAAGAAATTTGAACCAGGGATTAAATGCTATTCTGGGGAAGGTGCCTTACGAGAAGCTTTGGAGGGGGCGGATATAGTTATTTGCCTATTACCTGAAACAAAAAAAACTATAGGGCTGCTCAACAGTGAAACATTTTCCTATTTTAAATACGGTGCCAAAATAATTAATGCCGGAAGAGGAAGTTTGATTGATGACGATGCTCTCTTAATTTCTATTAAAAATGGTAAAATATCACATGCAACTCTCGATGTCTTTAATGAAGAGCCTCTACCTCAAGAGCATCTTTTTTGGTCAAACAAAAACGTCACAGTAACACCACACATTGCAGCGATTTCAAGACCGGACACCTGCGTTAATTCCATTGTAATGAATATTGCAAGATATAAAGAAGGCAAAGATTTTGTCGGTTTGGTCGACAAAGATAAAGGATATTAAAGCTTCAAATTGTTGAATAATTTAAAATTAGAATTAATGACAAAACTATTGCTATCCACAGAACCATATTTCCAGTTGACCAAATTCTTGAAATGCTACCATCAGATCCGATCAGCTTCTGAAGGATTGTAATAATAAAATATCCAAATGAATTGCGAATTTCTGTAATTGACTTGATTACTTTCTTTAAACCAAAGACAAGATAGGCAAGACTCATAGGAAGAGCTTTCCTATAAATAATGTCTGAATCAATATTAATTGACCTGATTTCTTTGGGAAGCATTTTAAACCATTTAATTAAGATAAATGAGAGAATTGCAAAACAAAGAAGCTGAAGCTGGTTAATAACGTGGTATGAAGTATAGGGCTTGTAATTAACTTCATAGGGTAGGTACTCATATAATATCACCGGTGCGACCCCAATTATAATGCATAAGGCACTGGTTAACCCCATTGCAAGCAACATATGTTTTGGAGCCTCCTTGGGTCTCAAACCGCTATCATGGGAAAAAAAGGCAAAAAATGGCACCTTTATTCCTGAATGTGACAAAACACCAGCTGATGCAAAAACCAGCACAAACCAAATCAATTCATAATGTTGATCTGCGGTTTGATCCATAATCAAAGACTTAGTAACAAATCCTGAAAATAATGGAAATGCCGATATAGACGCTGCACCTACAAGACAGAATATAGCGGTCAAAGGCATAGTACGATATAAACCTCCTAATTCTGAAGCCTTAGATGTCCCAGTACGAAAAAGAACAGCACCAACACTCATAAATAAAAGGGCCTTGTAAAGAATATGTGCAAAAGCGTGAGAAGCGGTACCATTTAGAGCCATTTCAGTGCCTATACCAATACCAACTACCATAAACCCAAGTTGATTATTTAAACTATATGCTAGCACCCGTCGAAGATCGTTTTCAATCTCTGCAAAAAAGATAGGGAACAAGGTCATAGCTGCACCTATGTAGATCAATATTTCCGTTCCAGGGAAACTTCTTGCAAGGGCATAAACAGCTAGCTTAGTAGTAAAAGCGGAAAGTATTACAGTTCCTGTAACTGTCGCTGCTGGATAAGAGTCTTGAAGCCAGTTATGCAGAAGTGGAAATGCACATTTTATTCCAAAAGAAATAAAAATTAGCCATGATGCTAACGATTGTAACTCAAATTGGGTAAACGCAATAGATCCGGTTTCTTTATAATGTAGAACGGTTCCCATTAATAATATTAACCCAGAGATAATTTGAATTATCAAATATCTCATACCTGTATAATAAGAGCCCTCTGTTCTCCGTGCCCAAATTAAAAATACCGAAGCTATAGCGGTGCCTTCCCAAAAGAAAAATAGTGTCACCAGATCTCCGGCAAAAACAGCCCCTATTGCCGCTCCTGAATAAACTATCGATGCAACCTGCTGAACCTTATCCTTTACATGCCATGCATACAAATTTCCTAGAAAAGCCGCCAAACAAAATATTAAACTAAAAATCCGAGTTAACTTATCAAATCTGACAAGTTCTAAATTTAATCCCATAAAATTAATGGTATAAGATGACCCCAACTCCATATTCAGAATTTGGAAACCCCCAACTATAGGTATTGCCAAAAGAAACACCCGAATTATTTTCCATGGCATAATTAATGAAAATGGCATCACAAGAAAGAACAGGAGGAAAATGGGAATGGAGTTAAGAAACATTATCCTCCTCCATATTAATTTGTTCTTTGGGGTAATCTTCAGAATCGACTGCTTTTTCCCCGTAAAAGTTTTCTGACCTGATTACAAAAAATCTCAGCACTTTTGATGCAAAAATTATGAAAGTGAACATTAAGAAACCATAAATTGCGTAAAAACCAAAAACTTTATCAGCACTAAAATGTGGATGTCTGTCATAAAAAAAATCAGCAAAAAAAAGGCCAACACAAAATATAACAAATATTAATATTAATATTTGAGCCTTCTTAGGATCTTCTAACCAAGAAAAAAAATTCTTACTTTTATTCAGCTCTTTTTCTTCCAAGTCAGGCCCCAGTAAAGTTAAAGACAGGATTTAGGTAATTTATAATTCTACCAGCGAAGAAAAACAACAACACTGAGCCAGCGGCAGTCACTATAGGTGGAATCAAACAAAGTATAGGGGCCTCCTTGATGACAACTTTTGATTTGACGTCTACACCTTTACTATTAAGGAAAAATCCTCGTCCGACTATTGATAAAAGGTAATATACATTCATTAAAGAGCTAATAAGAAGAACAACAATTATAAGTAATAATTCTGCATCCACTGCTCCTTCTAATAGATACCACTTACTCCAAGCGCCACCTAATAATGGAATACCAATAATTGACAATGATCCTACAAAAAAGGCAAAAAAAGTGAGGGGCATAATTCTACCTAACCCAACCATGTCACTGATTTCAGTTTTTTTAGTGGAGACATATATAGAACCAGCGGTCATAAATAGGGTAATTTTTCCAAAAGCATGCATGACGATATGTAATGCGGCTCCCAAGGCTCCGATTGCAGTAGCCAATGCCAAACCCAAAATAATATAAGACAGCTGACTAACCGTAGAGTAGGCCAATCTAGCCTTTAAGTTATCTTTTGATATGGCAATGGTTGATGCAAATAATATAGTGAATGCTGCTAACCAAATAAGCCAGTTAGAAGCTTCAGTAGAAGCCAAATGATCAATACCAAATATATAAACACCTATTTTTAATATAGAAAAAACTCCTGCCTTAACAACTGCTACAGCATGAAGGAGTGCACTTACCGGAGTAGGAGCCACCATTGCAGAAGGAAGCCATGAATGAAAAGGAAATAGTGCTGCCTTTCCTACACCAAAAGCAAAAAGCATTAATAATAAAATTGTTGAAAAATCTCCAAAGTAACTATGTATAATTCCCCCTAATCTAAAATCTAAAGTTCCAACAGTGGTAAAAACCCAAATTATCCCAGAGAGGAAAAATACAACCGAAGTACTTATTAATATTCCAAGGTAGATCCTAGATCCTCTGATAGCGTCACCGGTACCCTTATGAGCTACTAAAGGAAATGTTGACAAAGTAAGCATCTCGTAAAATATGAAAAGGGAAAACAAGTTTGCGGAAAAAGCTATTCCCAATGTTGCAGAAATAGCCAAACAAAAAAATGCGAAAAATCTTGTTTGATTTTTCTCAGAGTTTGCTCTCATATATCCGACACCATAAATGTGCGTCAATATCCAGAGCCCAGATGCTATTAATGCAAAAACTAATCCTAAGGGTTCAAGATGAAACCTTATATCTAAACCATCCATTACAGTAAAAAGAGCTGGAAGCTCCGTTGAATTACTACCATTATAAAAAGTAATTAATATAACTAATGAAAAT
>Ga0208277_1002500_pt1 | contig 10361 bp, 8 predicted proteins | sample ETNtaG_5_FD_185782 | JGI IMG/M metagenome (GOLD analysis project Ga0208277, IMG submission 185782) | Marine microbial and viral communities from oxygen minimum zone, Eastern Pacific Ocean - ETNP201406SV205 (SPAdes) (version 2) | ecosystem: Environmental > Aquatic > Marine > Oceanic ...
TCGGTATTAAAACTAATATTTCTCTCATGGATGAACATAAAGGAGAAATCAAGCCTTTTCAATATTATAAAAATAATGTTAGAGATTTAGCAAGTATATCAATAGGTCAGTCCATTTTAGTTACAAATTTACAATTAGCATTAGCTTATTGCTCTATTGCAAATGGTGGTTATATGCTAAAACCTCAAGTTATAAAAAAAATTAATGATAAAAACTATTCAGACCAATTACAGGTGCCTACAATTTTATATAGAAATATGGATAAGAATACTTCAAATATAGCTAAACATTTATTAGAAAAAACAGTACGAGAGGGTACAGCAAAAAAAGCATATTTATATAATTTAAGTGTAGGTGGAAAAACTGGTACAGCTGAAATATGGGATATAGATAATAAGGAATATTCAAAAAATGAATTTATTTCATCATTTGCATCAATATTTCCTATTGATGATCCAAAATATGTTATGATTATTTCTATAGAATCGCCTATGTACAATAAAAGATGGGGTGGTGAAAGTGCAGCACCTTGTGCTAAAGATATTATTGAAGATATTATGTTTTATGATAAAGAACTAATTAATAAGAGTAGATTAAATGCAAAAGCTTAGTAACATATTGAAAGGGGTTCAATATTCAGGTGTAGCCGACTCAAGGAATATTAGTGGAATTTTTTATGATTCTAGAAAAATCAAAAAAGATTCATTATTTATCGCTATTAAAGGATTCAATGTTGATGGACATAATTTTATTGATCAAGCAATAGAGTTAGGTGCTAATGCAATATTATTAGACCAAGATATTAAAAACAAGCACTCAGTACCATTTTTAAAAGTTAAAGATTCAAGAAAAGCAATGTCTAAAATTGCTTCTAATTTCTTTGGAGATTGTTCTAAAAATATTTCAATTACTGGCATAACAGGAACAAATGGTAAAACAAGTATCACACATTTAATTAATTATATTTTAAAGTATAATGATTATGCTACAAGCTCATTAGGGACTCTTGGTTTTTATGGTCCTAATGGCATTAAGAATACTGGTTTCACAACTCCAGAATCAATAGAATTACAAAATATATTTAGTACCCTTGTGAATGGAGGGGTAACTCATTTAAATATGGAAATCTCTTCTCATTCAATAGCATTAAATAGAATTGATGATGTTGATGTTGATATAGCTATTTTTACTAATTTAACAAGAGATCATTTAGATTTCCATAAAAATATGGATGAATATTTTGCTGCAAAATTAGAATTATTTAAAAAGTTATCACCTAACAAATTTGCTATAATAAATAGCGATGATTCTTATTCAGATAAAATTAAAAACCACACTAAATCGAGAATTTTAACTTATGGTTTTAATAAGGAATCAGATATTTATCCAATTAACGTAAATATGTCTTTAACCGGCTCTAAGTTTGAGATTAATCATAAGAATAAAAATTTTAAAATCAACACAAGTCTTGTAGGAAATTTTAATATCTCAAATATTTTAGCTTCTATTTTAGCTTGTGATATTATGGGTGTAAAAATGGATAATATAATCGAAGCTATTAATCAATTTGATTTAATTCCAGGTAGATTTGAATCATATAGAAAGAAAAATGGAGGAATAATCATAGTTGATTATGCGCATACTCCAGATGCATTTGAAAAAATATTATCATTAGTTAGGTCAATTCAACCAAGTTATAAGATTACAACTCTGTTTGGATGTGGTGGTGATAGAGATAAAGATAAGCGCTCTATTATGGGTTCAATATCTGAAAAATTCTCTGATAATATAATTATTACAGATGACAATCCAAGATATGAGGATCCTAATTTAATTATCAATCACATTGTTTCTGGTTTCAGTCATCAAAAATATGTTATATGCAATGATCGAAAAAAAGCTATAGAACAAGCATTTTCAAATTTAGATGTAAATCAAGTATTATTAATTTTAGGTAAGGGGGTCGAAGATTACCAAATTAATCAAGGTCAAAAAACCAAGCATAGCGATACTGAAATTATTAAAGAATTATTATGAGAATTAAAATTCAAGAAAAAGAACTATTTACAAAATTAATAAATAGAAATTTTAATTTAAAATTAAATGATATTGATTCATTCTGTATTGATTCTAGATTAGTTCAAAAAAATGATATTTTTATGCCAATAAAAGGTGATAATGTAGATCCTCATAAATTTATTCCTGAAATTTTAGCTAAAAAACCAGCCATGATATTTAGTGAAAAGGAATTTGAGAATAATAGGGTTATTAAAGTTGATTCAACAAAAGGTATTTTAAAAAAATTAGCTAAACAATGGATAAAATCATTTACAAAAACTACAATTGCGATTACAGGATCTAATGGAAAAACAACAACTAAAGAGATGCTTTTAAGCATATTCAAATCAGTTTATAAAGTTAATAATACGAAAGGTAATTATAATAGTTTGATTGGTCTTCCTATAAACCTTTTTAATTTTTCTTTAGATGCTGATATAAATATTGTTGAAATGGGTGCAAGTAAACCAAATGAAATACATGATTTATGTCAAATTATCAAACCAGATTACAGCTTAATTACAAATATTCATAATGCTCATATTGGAAACTTTAAGTCATTCAAACAATTGTTAAAGACAAAGCTTTCTTTGTTTGAGAATGTAGCAGATAGTGGTACAATTTTTGAAAATAATGATGATATGAATATATCTAAATATTGCGAAGGTTTAAAAAATAAGATTTCTTTTGGATTTAAAAATTCAAAAGTTGATTTTTTTGGAGAATGGAAAGTTAAAGGTAAGAAAGCTCAATTTTTAATTAATGGAAAGATAATATCTAATCAATATCTAAATAAAATTATGGCATACAATATGTTAGCTAGTTATTCAATTTCTAGCACATATGGTATTGAACATCAAATTATAGCTGATGCATTAAAAGAATTTAATTTCATAGAAGGTAGAGGTAGGCATATTAATAAAAATGGTTACTTAATTATCGATGATACTTATAATGCAAATTTTGAGTCATTTAAAATTGGAATTGAATCATTTATGAATATGGTATACAAAGGTAGAAAAATTTTAATTATAGGAGACATGAAAGAATTGGGCTCACAAAGCAAGAAAGATCATATAAGTTTAGGAGAATATATTAAACAAGAGAGTCCTGATTTAGTATTTAGTACAGGAAATTTAATTTCTGATACGACATCTCAATTAAAAAATTCAAAAACTATCTCTAAACATTTTATTGATAAAAAAACACTTATAGCAAATCTTAAATCAGAACTAATTGAAGGTGATGCTATTTATTTCAAAGCATCTAGATCATTAAATTTTGAAGACATTATAAAAGCATTATGATATACTTAATTCATACATATTTTGATATAAATATTTTACAATATGTCACTTTTAGAGCAGCAGGTGCTGCAATTACGGCATTGTTAATAAGCTTCCTCCTGGGGCCCAAAATCATCCGCACACTCCAAATTCACCAAATAGGTGAAATGATTAGAAAAAATGGGCCTCATACTCACTACCTCAAAGAAGGTACTCCAACAATGGGAGGGATAATTATGATTTTATCAATTATCCTTCCCTCTATCCTTTGGAGTAGGCTTGATAATGTATATTCATGGATTATTATTATTTCAACTTTATTTATGGGTTTTATTGGCTTTATAGATGATTATTTAAAGATAGTTAAAAAGCTATCAAAAGGCTTAATCGCACGATATAAGTTAATTGCACAAGTTTTAACAGGAATTTTTGTTGCTTTTATGATTTTAAATTATGTGGAAACGCCTAAAATATTTATAGACCATAATAATGATTATATTCAAGATATATCTGATACTAGTATATCTATACCATTTATGGCTTCAAATTCTAAATCAGACAATGCTATAAATGGGTTCTTAGAATTACCTCAGTGGCTTTATGTTATTTTGGTTATTGTAGTAATTACTGCCACTTCTAACGCGGTTAATTTAACTGATGGATTAGATGGTTTGGCAACAGGATTATCTGCTATTTCAATATTAGCAATGGGGATAATAGCGTATGCATCAGGACGTGTAGATTTTAGTGATTATTTAAATATATTATTTCTCAAAGGTTCAGATGAGCTCTTGGTATTTTCATTTGCTGCAATCGGAGCTTGTTTAGGTTTTTTATGGTATAATTCAAATCCAGCAAGTGTTTTTATGGGGGATACAGGTAGCTTAGCACTTGGTACAGTTTTAGGGACTTTAGCAGTTTTATTAAGAAAAGAAATTTTATTAATAATTATTGGTGGTTTATTTGTTCTTGAATCCTTATCCGTAATTATTCAAGTGGTTTATTTTAGATATACTAAAAATAAATATGGTGAAGGAAAAAGATTTTTTTTAATGGCCCCTATTCACCACCATTTTGAAGTACAAGGTTTAAAGGAATCTAAAATCGTAATCAGATTTTGGATTATCGGTATTCTTTTAGCATTATTTTCACTTACTACATTCAAACTACAATAATGAATAATTTTTTACCTATACATAATAAAAAGATTGGCATTTTAGGAGCAGCTAGAAGTGGCTTAGCAGCAGCGCAGCTTGCTAATAATTTAGGGGCAGATGTTTTTGTTAGTGATATTAACAATTTATCTGATGTTAAAATTGATGGAGTAGAATGTGAGTTTGGTAAACATTCTGATAGAATTTTAGATTCTGATTTAGTTATTAAAAGCCCAGGAATTAAGAATGATTCAAAAATAATACAAAAAATTAACAAAGTATCTATCCCCATAGTAAGTGAAATAGAATTTGCTAGTTGGTTTACAAATGGATTTATTATTGCATTAACTGGAACAAATGGAAAGACAACCACAGTTGAATTAATTAATTCAATTTTAAAAGACAATGGGTTTGTCTCATTTTTAGGCGGTAATATAGGGGTTCCTTTTTCTACTAATGTTTTAACAGAAATCCATAGTAACAATGATGATAATCTATTCCATGTACTAGAAGTTAGCAGTTTTCAATTAGATGACATTAAATATTTTAAACCTAACATATCAATAATATTAAACATTTCTCCTGATCATATAGATTATCATAAAAATTTTAATAATTATTTGAATGCAAAATTAAAGATAACTATGAATCAAGATAGTAGTTGTTATGCGATTATAAATGAAAATCAAATATCTGCTATTCATCAAAAATCTCAAGCAAAAGAAGTAAAATTCAAGGTATCAGATAATTCTTTCTTTTTAAAAGGAGAAAAAATTGAATTAGACATATTTCAGTCACCCTTAAAAGGTAAACACAATTATGAAAATATTTTATCTGCATTTATAGCATGCACATTATGTGGCTTAGAAAATGAATCAATTATTGATAGTATAAATATATTTGATTCTTTACCTCATCGATTAGAAGAAGTGTATTCTAAAATAGAGTCTAGAATTTACAATGATTCTAAAGCGACAAATTTACATGCTACTTGTGCTGCAATTGATGCTATTGAATCAAATATTATATTGATATTAGGTGGAATTGATAAAAACGAATCAGATTTTAGTATCTTAAAAACATATAAAAATAAAATTCAAAAAATTGTTTTATATGGTGAATCTAGAGAGTTTATTAATCAACAATTAGCTAGTTATTTCGATGTTTATTCATATCAAAAATTTGACAAAGCTGTATATAAGTCTATACAACTTTCAAATAGTAGTAATAATATTTTGTTATCACCTGCTTGTGCAAGTTTTGATCAATTTGAAAATTATGAAGAAAGAGGAAATTATTTTAAAGAAATAGTTTTTAATTATTATGAAAAAAATTAATAACCATACTATTTTATTTTTTACAGTAATAGCGATAGTGTTATTTGGTACGTTTTTAATGTACAGTGCCAGTAGTTCTTTTGCTTATTATAAATTTAATAAATCAGATACGTATTTTTTGTCTAAACATTTTATGTGGCTTTTTATTGGTTTTTCATATTTAATAATATTGCAATTTTTTAATTACAAAAAACTCAATCAATATTCAAAAATTATTTTATTTTTATCATGGGTTATAATGTTAATTCCAATTATAATGAATATTGGAGAAAAATCAATTGATAGATGGCTTAGAATTGGTAGTTTTACATTGCTAACCACATCCGATGCTGCAAAGTTAGGAATCATTATTTTTACTGCTTCTTTTATTGATAAATATCATCAACAGATTAATAACACAGAAACTCTATTAAAGCATTTATTGCCTTATGTAGCTATTTCTATTGGCCTTATAGCATATCAACCTGATTTAAGTACAACTATTCTGATATCTGTTATTTTCTTTTCTTTGTTATATATAGCAGGCTTAAATAGACAAAATATTTTATCATTTTTTGGATTGAGCATAACGGCATTTTTATTTTTATTGTACCGATTCCCTTATCAGTTAAAAAGATTATTATCTTGGGTTGGTGTTGGTGAAGTGAATGGCCAGTCTTCTAATTCAGTTTTAGCATTAGCAAATGGTGGAATTATAGGTAAAGGTATAGGGGAAAGCTCATTTAAGTATAATGGTTTTATTCCTGAAGGACAAACCGATTTTATTTTAGCTATTATAGGTGAAGAACTTGGGTTCTTAGGAATTATAATTATTTTTTTATTATTTATCATTTTATTATTTCAAGGTTTATCTATATCTAAAAATTGCTCAGATAGATTCTCTATGTTTTTAAGCCTAGGTTTAACTATAAATATTTTTTTATATCTTATTATTAATTCAGCATATGTAGTTGGTCTTTTGCCAACCACAGGTCTCCCTATTCCTTTTATAAGTTATGGAGGTTCCCAAACAATTTTTAGTTTAATGTCTATAGGTTTATTGATAAGTATTTCTAAAAGTAGTTATTCTAACATTAATCCAAAATATTATTATGATAGATCATAAAATAAATAATACAATATTAATTGCCGGAGGTGGAAGTGGAGGTCATTTATTTCCAGCTTTAGCAATTGGTGATGCATTGCATAATCAAGGATATAGTATAAAATATATAGGTTCACAATATGGTATAGAATCTAAAATTTTACAGAAAATGAATAATGAATATTATTTATTAAATATTAGAGGTATACAAAGGACGTTATCCTTTAAAAATATTATTAATAATTTATTATTCCCTATCCATTTTTTAATCTCATATTTAATTACAAAAAGAATTTTGAAAAAATTAAATCCAATGGTTGTTATTGGTACTGGAGGCTATGCATCTGGATTGCCTTTACTTGCTTCTATTAGAATGAATATTAAAACATTAATTCATGAACAGAATTCTTATCCTGGCTTAACAACAAGAAAATTATCTAATAAAGTTGATTCAGTTTGCATTACAACTTTAGAGGCAAAAAAGCATTTAAAAGGCAATATAGTTTTAACTGGTATGCCTATTCGAAATAATTTGATAAAAATCAACAAATCAGATGCATGCATAAAACTTGGATTATCATCTAATAAAAAAACAATTTTTGTTGTTGGTGGTAGCCAAGGCTCAGAAACCTTTAATCAATATTTTAAAAAAAATTATGAATTTTACATTAAAAACGATATCCAGCTTATTTGGCAGTGTGGTTATAAAAACTTATCTAGATATAAAAAGATAGTGAATCATAAAAATATTTTAATAAAAGATTTTTTTGATAATATAGATCATGCTTATTGTGCTGCTGACATTATTATATCTAGAGCTGGAGCTGTAGCTGTTAATGAAATTTCATTTATGGAAAAAGCAATGATATTAGTTCCATTGCCATCTTCAGCAGCAAACCATCAATTTCATAATGCAAAATTTTTTGAAGATAATAATGCAGCATTAATGATAGAAGAAAAAAAATTAACAGGCAATATAATTGAAGATTCAATTTTAAAGTTATTTAAAAACAAAGAGAAATTACAATTAATGGCCTTGAATGCAAGTAATTTGATTATAAAAGATGCAAAAGAAAAAATTATAGACCAAGTAACTAGATTATTAAAAATATGATAAAAGAAAATAATAAAATTATTCATTTTATTGGAGTTGGTGGTATTGGTATGAGTGGAATTGCAGAGTTTTTGCATTTTCAAGGATTTCAAATATCAGGTTCTGATTTAATTAAATCAGATAGAACAGATTATTTATCAAATTTAGGTATCGAAATAAATATTGGCCATTCAGTGAAAAATATTAACAATCCAGATATAGTTGTTTATTCTTCGGCAGTTAAAATAGATAATATTGAAATTTCAGAATCTAAAAACAAAAATATACCTGTAATTAAAAGAGCTGAAATGCTAGCAGAGTTATTAAAATTAAAAGAAATTAGTGTTGCTATATCTGGAACTCATGGAAAAACTACTAGCTGTTCTATGTTAAGTTCTATATTAGTTGAAGCAGATTTAAAACCAACAGTAATTATTGGTGGAATAGTAAATAATTTTGGTTCTAATACTTTATCAGGAGCTGGAGATGTTATAGTTGTTGAAGCAGATGAATTTGATCGTTCTTTTTTATCTTTGCAACCTTCTATGAGTATAATTAATAATTTAGATTTAGAGCATACAGATTGTTATGAAAATCTTGATGATATAAAAGATGCATTTATTAGCTTTGCTAATTCTTCTCAATTAAATGGTATTACGGGTATTTGTATTGATGATGATAATGTTAAAGATATTATTAGCAAATTGAAACGTCCTTATAGAACATATGGTACTACATCTGATGCAAGTATTAGAGCTAAAAATATTGAATTTTCAGGTTTCAATTCATCATTTAAGCTTTTTAAAAACAATAAATTTCTTTCCAATATTAACTTAAGAGTTCCAGGAAAACATAATATTCAAAATAGCTTAGCAGCCATTACAATTGCTTTAGAATTAAATATTAATATTGATAAGATAAAAATTGGATTACAAAAATATAATGGTGTCAAAAGAAGGTTAGAAGTAAAACATGAATTAAAAAATGGAACAATTTTAATTGATGATTATGCGCATCATCCTACGGAGGTAGAAGCGTCTATATCAGCAATAAAAAAATCTTTTAAAAATAGAATTATAACTGTTTTTCAACCACATTTATATTCGAGAACATATAATTTTTATCAGGATTTTGCTAAAGCATTATCATTGAGTGATGTATCTGTATTACTTGATATTTATCCTTCTAGAGAAAAGCCTATTAAGGATGTGAACAGTGAACTTATATACAATGAAATGCTGAAGTTGGGTTATGATAATATTTTATTAAATAAGGATTTATCTCTTATACCTAAAATGATTCAAGATATACATGAAGATGGAGATATTATAATCACTATGGGAGCTGGCGATATCTATAAACAAAATAATATAATTTTTGAGGCTTTATCATAATGTTAGATATTACTAAAAATGAAATTTGCAATTTATTAAAATCAAAAGTTTTAATAGATGAGCCACTTAAAAAACATACTACTTTTGGAGTTGGGGGAGCAGCAGCTTTATTTATTTACCCATGTGATATAAGTGATTTAAAAGTTGTTTTAAAGTATTGTTCTGAAAATAATATTAAGACATTCTTTATGGGTTCGGGTTCTAATTTATTAGTTAGTGATAATGGTTTTGATGGAGTAGTAATTTGTCTAAGAAAATCATTTAAAAACTTTGAATTCAATGATTCTTTAGAGGCAAAAATAGGCACAGGCGTGATGTTAGGTCATATTGTAAGAACTTTAACTAAAAATTCGGTTAAGGGTTTAGAAAGCTTAATTGGAGTGCCAGGAACTTTAGGGGGTGCATTAATAATGAATGCCGGAGCTTATGGAAGTGAAATTTCAAATTATTTAGTTAATATTAGAAGTATATCACTAGATGGAAAAGAAAAAATATATTATAAAGAAGATATAGATTTTTCTTATAGATACTCATCTATTCCTAGAGATGAGATTGTTGTAGAAGCTAATTTTAAGTTTAAAATTGGAGATTTAGATGAGATTAAAATTCAAAAAGAAAAAGCATCTCAATCTAGAAGATCAAATCAACCTTTACAATTTAGATCAGCTGGCAGTATTTTTAAAAACCCTAATACTAAAACTGCAGCAGGATATTTAATTGATCAAGCCAATTTAAAGGGAATGAAAATTGGAGATGCAGAAATTTCCAAGAAACATGCTAATTTTATTGTTAATCACGGAAACGCTTCTTCAGATAATATTTTACAATTAATTAAAATCATTAAAAAGGAAGTCTTAAGTAAATTTAAAATTAATCTAGAATTAGAAGTGAAGCTGATGGGTTTTAATAGCTCTGAATTAAAAGGAGTAGCATGAATCAAAACTCCATTAGTTTA
>Ga0208277_1002502_pt1 | contig 10359 bp, 7 predicted proteins | sample ETNtaG_5_FD_185782 | JGI IMG/M metagenome (GOLD analysis project Ga0208277, IMG submission 185782) | Marine microbial and viral communities from oxygen minimum zone, Eastern Pacific Ocean - ETNP201406SV205 (SPAdes) (version 2) | ecosystem: Environmental > Aquatic > Marine > Oceanic ...
GATAAACGAAACTGAATTGCTTGATTATCAATAACTCGCTTTCCAAATGCCTTCCTATCTTTACAGTACTCTATAGTTTTATCTATGCAAATATCCATTGCAACTAAAATACTTGCTGATAAAAAAAGTCTCTCCTCTTGAAACTGTTCCATCTGCATCTTAAAACCTTCACCCTCTTTACCAATTCTAAATCGTTGAGGTATACAAACATTATCAAAATAAACTGGAGCGGTATCTGATGTTCTAAGACCAAGCTTATCAATCTTATCTCCAATACTAACACCTTTTGTATCCGAAGGAATAATAATTAATGACTTATTCCTATGGGGGTTACCTTCACTAGTATTAACCAAAACACAAAAATAATCAGCCTGAGTGGCATTAGTAATCCACATTTTCTGACCATTAACTATATAATCATCTCCTTGTTTTTTCGCATTTGTTTTTAATGAAGAGACATCAGAACCACTTCCTGGTTCACTTACTGCAACCGATGTGACTACATCACCTTTAATTGCTGGGATGAGGAACTCTTCTTTTAAATCTTCCGATCCATGCTTATGAAGTGCGGGAGTAGCCATATCAGTTTGGACACCTATCGCTGTAACGACCCCATTATCTTCTGCATAACCCAAAGCCTCAGCAAATATAATTCCATAGGAATAATCAAGACCCATACCGCCATATTTTTCATCTTTGGTTATACCAAGAAGATCAAGATTTCCCATTTTTTTAAAAAGTTCATGCGCTGGAAAGACACCTTCTTTCTCCCATTCTTCTGCAAAGGGACGAATTTCATTTTCAGCAAATTCTTTTACTGTTTTATATAGTGCTCGTTGTTCTTCATTTAAATACATTATTTTTCCTATTTTATTATTTTATTCAAATTATTATTCTTGATTTCAAGTATTTTATCATTAGCATCCAGCTGTGAACCTGGCTTAATATATATCTTATTTATCACTCCAATTGAATCTGATTCAATTTTATGTTGCATTTTCATTGCTTCAATAATTACAAGCGGCGTTCCTTTTTTTACTTTAGCACCTTTTTTAACTAATATTTTCAATAATTTCCCATGCATAGGTGAAAAAATTATACCATCAGAATCGATACCTGACTTACTACTAGTTTTAGTATTTTTATCAATTAATGTGAAATATTTTCCATCTATATTTAAAAATAGTTTTCTAATATTATTTTTAAATAAATAATCAACCATATACTCTTTTTTATCTATAACACAAATTAACTCACGACTACCTATTTCCTCAACAGCTATACTTGCAATATTATCATCTATAGTAGATTGATAAATTGAATTTGAATCACAAGACACAAATCCATAAAAATTTTGATTATTTAATTCAAAATCAAATCTACTTTTAATAAAATAATTTGAACTCCAGTTTTTTAAATCTTCTGAAACCCTAATTGCATTTGAAAATGATTCATCTCTACGAACTAAATACTGAATAACAATAGCAATCTGAAAATATTTTATATCTATGTCACTAAATTTGAAATTAAGATTTTTTGACTCCTGAGATAGAAAAGATGTTGTTACCTCTCCTATAGAAAAGGTCTTATTACTCATTATTTCAGATAAAAATAATTTGTTAGTAGGAACGCCAAATACCACAGTCCTATCAATTGCTTTCTTTAGATTAACTCTGGCATTTTCCCTATCTTTACCCCAAGAAATAATTTTACCAATCATTGGGTCATAATAAGAAGATATCTTTTGCCCTGTCTTTACTCCCGCGTCAATTCGAATATTATCTAATTCTGATTGCTTCCAAAATTCAAGAGTTCCAGTCATTGGTAAAAAATCTTTTTCTGGGTCTTCTGCATATAGCCTAGCTTCAATAGAATGACCGCTAAAAGAGATATCTTCTTGAGCAAGATTTAATTTGTTTCCTTGTGCAACAAGTATCTGGAGTTCAACAATATCAATATTTGTAATCATTTCAGTAATAGCGTGTTCAACCTGCAGCCGAGTATTCATTTCCAAAAAATAAAAATTATTATTTCTATCTAATAAGAACTCTACAGTTCCTGCACCTGAATAATTGATACTTTTTGCTATTCTAATAGCAACTTCACCCATTCTATGTCTCAAGACCTCATCTACTACAGGAGAAGGACTTTCTTCAATTATTTTTTGATGTCTTCTTTGGATTGAACAATCTCTTTCACCTAGATGTATACAGTTTCCAAAATTATCAGAGAATATCTGAACCTCAATATGTCTTGGAGATAAAATAGCTTTTTCAAGAATCAATTCTTTTGATCCGAATGAGTTTTTTGCTTCTGATTGAGCTAATATTATATTTTCTTCAAAATCTTTTCCCTTTTCAACTAGCCTCATGCCTTTACCACCACCCCCATCAGCAGCTTTAATCATAATTGGAAACCCAATTATTTCTGCTTCTTTTTTTAATCTTCTAAGACTCTGAATTTTCCCTTGATATCCTGGAATACACTCAATACCTAATTTAATTAATTCCCTTTTTGATGCAGCTTTATTCCCCATTATTTTTATTGATTCAATATCTGGGCCAATAAAGCATATTTTTTCTTTTTTACAGGCTTCCGCTAATAAATAATTTTCAGATAAGAATCCATACCCAGGATGTACTGCTTGAGCACCTGAATCTTTAGCAGCTTTAATAATATTTGAGATATTTAAATATGATTTATTTGGAGCAGCAGAACCAATACAATATGATTCATCTGCCATATCTACATGTAATGAATTAGCATCTTCACTAGAATAGACCGCAATCGTTCTATAACCTAGTTTTTTTGATGTCTTGATAATCCTTACTGCAACCTCACCACGATTAGCTATGAGAATAGTATCAAACTTTTTTTTCATTTGATTTTATATTTACTTTTCCATAATCCAAAATGGTTTACGTTTTTCAAAAAAAGAGTTAATCCCCTCTTGTCCTTCATCACTTACCACACAATCAGAAAATAAATTAGCAGCTTTTTGGGGATCAATATATTCATTTACTGTAAGAACCCTTTTTGTAATTGCTATAGCATTAGGGGAACACTTAAAAACCTGTTCTTTGATACTATCTAATATCTCTTCTAAATTGCTATCATTTGCAATATAATCAGCTATCCCTATCTTCATTGCCTCACGTCCATCAATTCTAGCTCCTAAAAGCATCATTTTCCTTGCTAATGAGTAACCTAATCGATTAATAACATATGGAGATATCTGGGCAGGAGTTAGACCAATCCTTGTTTCAGATAAAGAAAATTTTGTTTCAGGCATAGTAAGAATTAAATCTGCTGAACACGCAATACCAAAACCTCCAGCAATAGCAGCTCCTTCAGTAACTGCAACTACTATTTGTGGAGCACTATTTATAACTTTAAATAACTCACCTATTCTAATACTCATTTCAAATGCTAAACTCTTTGCATTTTTACTAGTATCAGTCATTTTCTTCAAGCTTTTTAAATCAACACCAGCGCAAAATATACCACCCTTACCTCTTAGCGTAATTCCTCGAACTTCTCTATCATCATTTAAAAAATTAAAAATACTAAAAAGTTCATCAACAATATTATTAGTTATTGCATTACGGTTTTTAATTTGATTAAACCAAATAGTAACCCATCCATTAGAATATTCTATTAAAAGACTATCTGTTTTTGGAAAGTTTTTCATTAAAATTTATTTATATTTTTAATTCCCAAGTATTGTTACATCCTAGCAATGCCAAAACTATTTGGAATTAATTTACGATGACTTTTTTCCCAGCATGTCTCTAATGTGAACCCTAATATTTTTCTGGTATCTCTTGGGTCAATAATCCCGTTATCAAGTCCCCTACCCGAAGTACAAAAAGCATCAGCCTGCGAATCAAAGTGTTCAATAATTTCTTTTAATTTTTTATTCATTTTCTTACTATCTATTTTAACTCCTTTTCGTTTTGCCGAGGCAGTCATAACTTGCTCCATTGTCTTAGCTGCCTGTTCTCCACCCATTACTCCCGTAACAGCACTTGGCCAAGAAAAAAGGAAATCAGGTTTGTACGCATAACCACACATCCCATAATTACCTGCACCAAAACTTGCACCAATATATATAGTAATTTTAGGAACATCTACATTTGATACAGCTTGAATCATTTTTGCACCATGCTTTATCATACCTAATCTTTCATACTCTTTTCCAACCATAAATCCTGTTGTATTGCTTAAAAATACTAACGGGATACTTGACTGCCCACATAATTGAATAAATTGAGTAACCTTTGTTGCTCCATTTGGATCAATTGGACCATTATTACTAATAATGCCACAAGATTGACCATAAATTTTTGCCTGTACGCAAACTGTCGTCTTTCCATATAAAGGCTTGAAATCAATAAAGTCTGATCCATCTACAACTCTAGCAATTAACTCTCTTACTTCATAAGGAGTTTTATAATCATTTGGAACAATCCCAATTATTTCATTTGTTTTATAGACTGGATTATTAATTGAGAAAGACTTTGGCCTTTCACATTTTAAGTTCCAATCCAATTTTTCAATCACTTCTCTTGTTATTTGTAAAGCATGTACATCATCATCTGCAAGATATTCAACTAAACCTGATACACTTGCATGCATTTCTGATCCACCAAGCTCTTCATTACTTGCTATTTCTCCAGTAGCCGCCTTTAGTAAAGCTGGTCCAGCTAATGCAGCCATACCATTTTTTTTCACCCCAATTACATAATCACTCATACCTGGTTGATAAGCCCCACCAGCAGTGGAAAAACCATGCAAAACAGCTATGGTTGGAATGCCAGCGGCGCTGAGTTTAGCTAGGCCATGAAACATGCCACCGAAACGCGCCCAAAACTCTACAGTATAATTCATTAAATTTACTCCAGCGCTTTCAACAAGATGAATAAATGGAAGCTTTTGTCTAATTGATATATCAAGGCAACCTAAAGCTTTATCAATAGACTTTTCTGTTGCAGCACCAGCATTAATTCCACTATCATCAACAAATATCATGCAACGGACTCCATTAATAAATCCAATCCCAGCAATAACGCTCCCACCAGGAACGCTCGTTTCACGATTATTATCATCAATCAAATAATTAATCATATTATATAACTCTACAAATGGCATTCCAGGATCAATTAATGCCGAAATTCTTTCTCGAGGTGTTAATTGTCCACGCTCAATAAATCTTGGCCTTCTTTCTTCAGATAGTCTTTCTGCACGACTTTGTATTTCTACCATTTTTTCTATTAATTTAATCATATCCTGATTATTTTTTTTAAAATCATTAGAAGATGAATCAACTTTTGTTTTATAAACTGGCATAGAGTCCTATCATTTGTTAATTATAAATAATCCTAAAATAATTTTTATGATTCATAATTCAAAATAATAAATATCTCATAACAATAATAACTAAATGAGTTTTTTATTGTTTTTAATCTGATTATAAATACTTTCAGGGACAGAAATTTCTAAGTCTATTATTTGTTGGGCATATGCTTTTCCCTGTGGATCAATATTAAGACTAGCCATTCCTCCACCTCCAAGGCTATGTTTAAGTAAAAAATTAAGTCCGTATATGCCTGGGACTTCCCAACATTCAATTGAACCTTTAAGAACATGAGAAAAATGCTTTTTTAAAACTTCAATCGTTAAACTCTTTTTAATATATCTTAAAAATTCTGGTTCCCGAGCAATAACTCCAATATTAGCATGGTCTCCCTTATCACCACTTCTAACATATGCTAAATCAATTAGTTCTACTTTCTTATATGAATCATCAATATTTCTTGAATCAAGAGCGAGTTTAGTTGCCCCTTTAATAGGTCTTGTTTTATTGTTGTCATCTATATCAACCGTAGTCAGTTTATCATCAATATTTACAGATACATCAACAAGCTTTTTATCCATTAAAAAAGAAAATAGCTTGATACATGGTGATACAGAAGGTCTGCCTCCAAGATAGTTCATCACACCGGGAGCCATTCCAGTAGCAGCCTGAGCAATTTCTTTAGACATAATCACTAGGGCGGCTTTTTCTTTATGGGTTGCAGCAATCCTTAACACCACTTCTCTAGTATTTACATAATGATTACTTTTGTACATAGCTTCAGACCCTAATATGTCAACTTTTGTGTTAGTATAATTCTGAAAACCTTCTTGCTTAAATATCATACTTGTTTTCTTTATTATTGACTCTCCAATTACGTTTGCTTTTTCTACAGATTTTGGGCCGCCAATTACTATAGTAGCAATAATTTTATAACCATCTTCATAGGTAGCAGAAACCTTATAAGTATGGGTAGGCGGCAAACCTAATGCCCCGCTAACAAAAACAAGGTTAGGCTCTATTTCTTTTATATTAACTTTTGTGAAATCACATATTACATCAGGTAATAAATAGGCTCCTGGATCTCCAATTTCATAAAGAAACTGTTCAGCAACTGTACCACGATTAACTAGGCCTCCAGTATTTTTAGGCTTTGTAACAAAAAAGTCTCCATTTTGTAAAACTTCTATAATTGGGAAACCCATATTTTCGAAATTTCTCACTGATTCCCAATCAGTAAAATTCCCACCTGTACATTGGGCACCACACTCAATAATATGACCAGCTAAAGAACCACTAGCAAGAAGATTATAGTCATTATCTTTCCAGTCAAATTCATACATAAGAGGACCAAGAACAACAGCACTATCAACACATCTACCTGTAATAACAATATCAGCTTCTAATTCTAATGCTTTTTTAACCCCAGGTGCACCTAAATATGCATTAATACTCAAAGGTTTCTCTGGTAATTGTTCATTGGTATCTAATTCATTAATAGAAATCGATTTTAAATAATTTTTTTTATCTAAAACATTATCTCCATCGATAATAGCTATCTTAAGATCTATATTTTGATCTTTTAAAATCTTATTGAGAGCATCTCTGCATGAATATGAATTAAGACCTCCAGCATTACTTATAACCTTAATATTCTTTTCTTTAATTATGTTAAGTAATGGTCCAATATGATGAATAAAATCAATCGCATAACCTAAATTATTATTCTTTGATTTTGCTCTAGCTAAAATCGACATAGTCATTTCCGCTAAATAATCGAAAACTAAGTAGTCAATATCTCCATGATTTACTAGTTGGGAAGCAGAAGTAGTAGTATCCCCCCAAAATGCCGAAGCACACCCTATTCTAATTTTGTTCTTCATTAAGTTTTTATCATATAATTAGTTAAAACATTATATATATAGCTCTCTATAATAATTATTTTTCAAATGACGCTATACCAGTTAGCTTAACATCTCCAGCTTGATCAGTAACATTTAATTCTAGAATAACTAGTTGAGTATTATTTCTTTCTTTTATATCAATAACCTCACCACGACAAGTAAGTATATCCGCAATGCTCGTTATTGAACAAAAACGAACTTTGAAATCCTTTAGCCTAGATTGAAGAATCGTATTGGTGATCGCTCTTCCTAAGTATGACATTACAAGCATTCCGTGAGCAAATACATCTTTTAAGCCCGCTTTTTTTGCAAAGTCAATATCGATATGTATTGGATTATGATCACCAGAAGCTCCAGCATATAATGCTAAAATTGTTCTTGATATTGGTTCAATTTTTAATTCAGGAATTTTAGTTCCAATAGAAATTTTATTTAAATCAATTACCATAGCCTTTTTATCTAACTACAATTGTAAATCTAATAGTTGCAACGTGAACATTATCTTGGTTTTTATATATTGATTTAAAAGTGCAAAATTGTAATAAACCCTGTTTTTTATCGAACATATCTTCGATCACAGTCTCCATTTTTAATGTGTCGCCCTCATATACTAACTCCTCATAAATAAATTCTTGTTCAGCATGAAGAATACTCTTTATTGAAACATTAAGATCTTGAAGGTATTTATAAAAATTATCTTGTTCCATCCCTACTATCATTAAAAATGTTGGTGGACATAAAATACCTTTATGATTCTTCTTTTTAGCGTATTCACGATCAAAATAAATAGGATCTGTTTGCCCTGTAGCTTTGGAAAAAAATTTTAGACGATGATCTGAAACTCTAAATTCGATAATCGGGTACTTTTTACCTATTAAATTTCTATCTAGCATATGTCTGTTAAAAATATATTAATAATAAATACAAAACTTTAATTGAATTTTTTATTTTGTGATGCCATTTCAATTAATAACTGAGGTGGTGAAAAACGCTTACCATATAATTTTGAAAGTTCTTTTGACCTTTTTAGAAACTTTTTAAATCCATAGTCATTGACATATTGTAAGGTACCTCCTGTAATAATAGGAAACCCCCATCCAAAAACGCTTCCGATATTAGCATCAGCTACGGATATTAAGACGCCTTCTTCATAACATCGAATTGTTTCAATTACCTGTGAAAAAATCATTCTGTCTATCATTTCTTTTTTTGCTAACACATTTTTTGAAATAGGAAAATAACTTTCTAAGTTAGGCCATATATATTTTACATTTGATTCAGGATATTCATAAAATCCTCCGCCATCTGACCTCCCAAGTCTTTTTACATCTTTTGTCATAACTGATAATACTTCATCCCAAGATTGTTTAGATAGCGTTTTCCCATTTTCTTGGAATTCTAACCTTTTTTGATTTCTAATATGCGCTGCCAGACCAATATTAATCTCATCTAAAATTGCTAATGGCCCAACTGGATAACCAGCTTCTTTACCCGTAGACTCAATTAATTCAGCTGGATTACCTTCATATAATAATGCCATCCCTTCTGAGGTGTATCTTTCAAAAACTCTAGTTGTGTAAAACCCCCTACTATCATTAACCACTATAGGAATTTTTCCAATGCATAAAGCAAAATCATACGCTTTTGCTAAAGTATCTATGCTTGTTGTTTTTGTTTTAATAATTTCAACGAGTTTCATCTTGTGAACCGGGGAAAAAAAATGGATTCCAATAAAATTGCTAGGACGCGTTGATTGGTTTGCTAATATAGAGATTGGTATGGTCGAGGTATTTGAAGCAAAAACACAATTGGAATCCATAAATTTTTCAGCAAGATTAGTCACTTTACTTTTTAATAATCTATCTTCAAAAACGGCCTCTATAATTAAGTCACATTCTTGTAAAAAACTATAGTCATCAGAAATTGTTATTCTATTTAAAACCTCAATTTTTTTATTTTTTGTAATTAAACCTTTATTTTGAGCATCTTTCAAGATTGATTCAATTTTATTTAAACCTTTTTGAGCTTTCTTAATTGTAACATCAATCATTGAAACCTCAATACCTGTAATTGCAGCAACATAACATATACCATGGCCCATCAAACCAGAACCAATAATACCTAATTTTTGCACACTAGATTTAGGGATACTCTTTGGTCTGCTTTCACCAGCTTGAATATTGTTTAATTGAATTTTAAAATTGTTATGCATGTTTTAAAACTACTCTACCTACCTGTTCACCATTTAAGATCTTCTCTATCTCATTTATCATCCCATTCATATCTACTATTGTATATAATTCTTCTAAATTTTCCAATTTCCATTTACTAGCAAAGTTTGCCCAAATTTTTGTCTTATTATGAATTAATTCCTCTGCTGAATCTATTCCGATAAGACTAATACCTCTTAGAATAAAAGGAAAAACTGTTGTGTCAAATTTTGGATCTGCAACTAATCCACAGCAAGTAACAACACCACCATATTTCATACTTGCTATCAATCCAGATAATAAATTACCACCAGCTACATCAATAGCAATATCCCACATAGCTTTATTCATAGGTTTTTTTATTGTATCAATAAAGTTATCTCTAATTATAATCTTACTCGCGCCAATCGACCTTAGAAATTCTTCTGAGGATTTTTTACCTGTAACTGCTGTAACCTCCGCTCCTAATTTTGAAAGTAATTTCACTGCAATACATCCAACACCACCAGTAGCTCCTGTAACAATAGCTTTATTACCAGCAACATGATTTAGTACTTCTATCGAATTGACACATAACCCTGCAGTCAAACCAGCAGTGCCAATTACCATCGAATCTAATGAGCTAAGACCATCAGGGAGTATTGAAACCCATCCTTGAGGGACTCTAATATACTCACCAAAACCACCAGCCGTATTCATTCCTAAATCATAACCAGAGACTATTACTTTAGATCCTATTTTAATATTAGGAGTATTTGAATTCTTAACCGTACCCATAGCATCGATCCCAGGTGTGTGAGGATAATTCCTACTAACTCCCTTATTACCATAAAAAGATAATCCATCTTTATAATTAAGAGATGAATATTTGACTTTTACTAAAATATCA
>Ga0208277_1002504_pt1 | contig 10358 bp, 4 predicted proteins | sample ETNtaG_5_FD_185782 | JGI IMG/M metagenome (GOLD analysis project Ga0208277, IMG submission 185782) | Marine microbial and viral communities from oxygen minimum zone, Eastern Pacific Ocean - ETNP201406SV205 (SPAdes) (version 2) | ecosystem: Environmental > Aquatic > Marine > Oceanic ...
GATCTGGCTTTCCGAGAGTAATGTCAACGCTTTCTACCGAGAAAATTACTCTGCCCAAGTTGTTTGAAACTGAAATCTCTTCATATCCAAACCAAGGTGTACCTTGTGTTGTGTTATCAAACACTGTTTCAACTTCAATCATGTAAACTCCGGATACGAAGTCATGGTTTGAAACTGAGATTGTTCTGTTCTCTTCAGCATCTAAATCAACTACAGATGTGCTGTAAACAGCGTCTTGAGTGAATGAGAACTCTTGAAGCGAGATATTGTCAAATGCGACTCCACGAACTCCATCGTTCTGGCCGTTGTGTATATCATCGTTAGAACGGAATTCGAAGTTAAGGTCAACAACTGAACCTGCTAAACTGATACAATCATCTGTCCAGAGGTTTGAGTCAGGGGATGTTGTGTTGAACACATACAAGTGGGTCAAATCAATGCTTCTGCTTTGTACAAGTCCGTCTGTATTGTAGAATACATTGTAATTTCCTGAACCACCATTGATATTTGTTGGATCACCAATGTATTCGATTTCAGTGTTATCGATTGTAGTCTCGTTTACTGGATCGATGAATCCATTTCCATCTTCATCAACAATACAGAATCCATCTTCGTTGTAATCATTCCATTGACCATAGATTAGTCCCTCGTAGTCGTTTCCGCTCTTAGTCCAGTCAGCAGTAATTGCTGCGTAATCATTGACATCAGTGGTTTGCCCTGATTGCTGAATATCGAACCAAGTTTCTGCGAAATATTCGAAGTTTAATGCGACATAATCACCAGTCATGTTTGTTAAATCGATGTCAGGTATGGTCAGAGTTTCATTCTCCCATACACTTCCATAGCTGTTTGGTGTATCACATGGATGTCCGAACCAGTAAGCGTTTGAACCAAACACTTGCTCTGCACAAGTTGAATCATCTAGGATTCCTCCGTTTGCATTTCCGTCATCAGTGTATCTGAATCCAGCAGAGCCGCCTTCAAATCCTTCCTCACAGACTACCAGAGGAGAACCACAGAATACGTCTGTTGGTACTGCACTGAACACCTTTGCTTCCAATTCGAATGTTACGTTAGTATTTCCAAGGTGTTCTACCTTTACGTTAACTGGGAAATTACCTTCTGCATACAAACTACCTGGTTTGAAATCTTCAATTGAAACAACTCCAGGATCGTAAATATTGAACGCAGTTACGTATCCAACGATATCATCGTTTGCTGGTTGTTGATCTTGGCCGTAGTTTAGAACTGCTGAAATTCGGTAAGTAGTACCGTTTTCAAAGTCCGCTGAGATTGCTGTGGTGTAATCTTCGTTTGGAGCAAGATTGTTCATGTTAATGTTGGATTGTTGATTTTGAACATTTGATGTGAATGCTGTGTTTTGCTTCCAAATTGTAACGTTGTCAATCGCAAATCCATCTCTTCCGCTCCAAGTAGATTCGTTTGCACCGACTGAACCATCCCATCCAGACTTGAATCTGAATCTGATATCAACGGTTTCGCCAGCGAAACGAGAAAGCTCGAATGCGCCTAGGCCATCTTCTGTGAAGTTACCCCAGCCGTACTGCGTACCGGGAATTGCACCACCATATCGGTAGATTGCTGCATCTAATCCAGTATTTGCTTCGCTCTCTAGCCTACCATTGTCATATCCACCCCAATAGCTAGTTCCTGAAGCACATTGGCCAGAGAAGTAAGCTGAGTTTGGACAATTGAGAAGAACCCATCCAAGGTCATCAGAGAATACCTCAATCATTGCTGCATCATCCCATACTTCTGCAAGAACCAAACCATTCTGGTCTTGTGTGTATAGGTCTGATAATCCAAGATGGCGGAAAATTTCAAGACTCATCCAAGCACGGTCTGCACCAGATAGATCAACATCATTCAGAACAAGTCCCTCGTCCCAGTTTGGTTCATATCCAGACCATGTGTCTCCACTAGAATTAGTCTTCATCAATCCTGCCCACATGAAATCTGTAGGGTTGTTAGCATTAGCAGATTGCGTTGCATCATTATTTCCTCCAGTAGTGTGTCCCACTGAACTATTTGCAGCGAGTTCCTCGTGCCAATGTGATACTCCATAGTATGCTTCTGTATCCCAAGTACATCCTGTTCCACAACCACTTCTATCTTCTGGATTATCCCAGTCCATAGCGTAAACAGTAACGTTGCTTGAAGCAGCCTCATCAACTTCTTTGATTTCAACATCAAGTGTTGCTTGACCGTTTAGTATATCCATACCAGTGTTTGTAACAGTAACTTCGACTTCACGAGTACCTTCTCCCAATGCACCAACATAAGCGTCTGTTGGACTTATGTCTATACTAGATACAGCCAAGTCTTTGTTATCCATTTCGATAACAACGATTCGGTCATAAGATCCATCCCAACCGAAGTTGTCGTCGTAAGTGAATTGGTCATATGCGCCGTGTCCAACAATCAAGTCAGGTGCGCTGTTAGCGCCACCGATTACCTGTCCAACTGTGACTGTCGTTGGCCTCATTGCACCGAAGTATTCCAATGGATTCATGTGTCCTCCTGCCCCGTTTGAAAGTGTTACCTGTACGCTCGTTGGTAGGTTAAGGTAGTATGTTGAGGTTGTATCACCAGTGGATGAAGTCGAGTTAGATTGCTTAAATTTAGCAGCGTGGATGAAATCAGGCTCACCATCTCCATTCAATTCAGCAACTGTTACTTCCCATGCGATATATGGCCCGAAATATACTGTCTTTGTCTGGCTAAAAGTATGAGAAGATTGAGTGATTGTAGCATAACTTACATTTTCGGTGTTTGCATCGTTAATTGCCACAACATCGATTATTCCATCATCGTTCATGTCTCCAATATCGAAACCACCGAAGTCTGGCCCTAGTTTGTGAACGTGGAAAGATTGCTGTGTGTTAGCGATTGTACCACCGTTCTGATTCCATGTCAATGCTGCACCAAATGTGTCTTGAGTACAATCGAACTCGACTACAGTGATGTTATCTGATGCTGCTGGAGCTGTTGTTTGGCCTGTCAAATAATCTACACCTGCAGACCTAACTAGCCACAAATCTACGTCATCACAACTGCCGGTCAAACTCGTTTGACTAGATTCGCCCCACTCTCCCAATTCTAGTTCTCTATATGCATTCTGAGTCGAATCGCCTAGACTTAGGATATTCGTAGTTTGAGTCTGTGAGTTAATTGGACCCATGTAAGTGACAACACGCTGGTTCTTTATGTCGGCTAGTAACTCTAGAGTTACGATATCGTCGTTACCATCACCGTCGAGATCAGCCACTGCTAGATCCCACATGTAAATGACATCGAACTGCTGGCCGATTGTGAATGTGTCTACATCGCAACCATCATTCTCGATAACTGTGACGTTACCAGGAGTATCTACTACAATTGCACCACTAGCGTCTTGGCGTAGTGGTCTATTCCTTGCGTAGATAACAATGTCAATTGCATTGTCACCTGTGAATTCGCCAACTTCTACTTGTTGGGTGTTAGAGTGATCCTCGAAATTTGCATCTTGGTCAGTGTTCGCAGCAGTCCATATATCGGTCCTATCTTGGAAATGTCCATTCTCATTCCACAAGACCGAAATCTTGGTACTGCGGTCATTAGCCGTTACGATATCCAAATCACCATCACAATCGAAGTCACCCAAAGCAACATCAACAGGGTCTGTATCAGTTGTATAGGTCCTTGAAGTCGAAGCTGTAACAAGGTTCGCGGCGGTTGTTGAAAGTAACATTACTAAAACTAAGAATAACGCTCTTCCGCGTCCCTCTTCATTCATACTCTTCCAAAGCATCTTCATCACTCATTTCTTCGGACACTAACTACCACTTTAATTCCTTTGGAGTGGTGTCTAAATTGAATTTGAAAAAAAGCGCCGCAGTGAAGCGTTTTTCCCAAAAATGAAATATTCTGCTTGAAATCACAAGCCCGAGGCTAGCCAAGCGGGTGATGGACCCCAACCGGTGTTATCTCCACCGTGAACTTTCACCAATTTTCCAGACCTGAACATTCCCTCAAGGAATAATTCCAACTCCAAACCTTCTCTGTCACCCAATAAATCACTTGCAGCGAGTGCAATAGACTCTGTTGTAATCGCCGTGACACCGTGGTTCCTAACTACAATTCTTAGAAGTTCTTTGAGCCAAGATTCTGCCATTGGATCTTTTACCATCGGTCCTTGAGCGGGATGTGGTTCTTCAATACTAAGCAATTGTTCTCTTAGTTCGTCTGGAGAAGGACGTAGAGGTTGTTCAAGCCCCACTTCGACTAATTTAGCTGCCAAATTCAGTTCACCAATTGGCCTCCTGACCACAGGTATTCTCGAAGGATCTGGTTCCGGACCCATGTCTTTGGGCTTCTCATCAGCGATTGAGTTTTCACTAGCAAATCCTGAGTTAGTTAGAGACGTACTATCTACAGCCATTGGCATTGCCCAACCGACTTTTTTCAAACCTAAATCAGATACTATACTGCGAACCCAGTCCGCTTCTCCTTCGAGTAGGACATCGACTTCGTCATCATCGCTGCGGAATCGATAGCGTATGTAGCCCCTCAACTCCTGCATACCACTGCCTGAAGGCAAGGGAACATCAACCCACCGGTTATTGTGCTAGATTTCTAAGCACGGTATGGAGAATGCCACCGTTTCGGTAATAATCAACTTCAACTGGTGTATCCAAGCGAACATCTACAGTGAAATCAATCGCTGTACCATCTGATTTGTTTGCAGTAACAGTCAATTCTTGGAGCGCTTGAACATCATCTGTAACTGGAATGTCGAAAGATTCGGTCCCATCCAGACCTATTGAATCTGCATCTTCTCCTTCTTTGAAAGTTAGAGGAAGAACGCCCATCCCAACTAGATTTGACCTGTGGATTCTCTCAAAAGAGGTTGCTATGACGGCTTTAACGCCGAGTAGATATGTACCCTTGGCGGCCCAATCTCTGCTGCTGCCAGTTCCATATTGAGAACCTGCAAGCACTACCATCGGACCATCATTATCCATTGCCGCTTCAAACACAGATGTGATTTCTCCAGTATTGTGGTTGAGAGCGAATCCACCCTCTGTACCTGGTGCCATTTGATTACGAACCCTGACGTTTGCAAAAGTACCTCTCATCATTATTTCATGATTACCTCTTCGGCTTCCAAATGAATTGAAATCTTTTTGCTGGACTCCCCTTTCTGTCAACCACTTACCTGCTGGACCTTCGGCAGGGAATGCGCCTGCAGGAGAAATGTGATCTGTGGTAATTGAGTCTCCTAACTTAAGCAACACTTTCGCTCCTTGAATCGATTCGATTGGATTTGCTTCCTTTGATAGACCTTGGAAAAAGCTTGGAAGGCGGATGTATGTAGAATCCTCTTGCCAAGGATACAGAGGTGATGCCTCGCTTGGGATTGAATCCCAACGCGGCTCCTGCATCACAGTAGAATACCTTTCTCTGAACATTTCTGGGGTAATTTTTGCCATTGCAGCAGCTAACTCTTCATCTGTTGGCCAGACATCGCTCAACATTACAGCATTTCCAGACCTATCGAAACCTAATGGTTCTGTGGTTAAATCAACATTCAAACTACCTGCAAGTGCATATGCAACTACTAGAGGTGGACTTGCTAGATATGATGCCTTTACTTTCTGATGAACTCTACCTTCGAAGTTCCTGTTTCCCGAGATTACGGAGCCGACGATAAGATTTGATTCGTCGATTGCCGCATCTATTTCCGCAGGTAAAGGACCGGAGTTACCGATACATGTTGTGCACCCATATCCTACATTATTGAATCCAAGAGCAGCCAAATCTTTGTCTAATCCATTGGCTTCGTAATATTCTGTTACAACCCTTGAACCGGGAGCGAGTGATGTCTTTACCCATGGTTTTACCAACAAACCACGCTTTCTTGCATTCCTGGCAAGAAGACCTGCTGCAAGCATAACTCCTGGATTTGAAGTGTTTGTACAAGAAGTAATTGCAGCAATTACTACATCTCCATGATTTAAGTCATAATCATCACCAACAAGTGAGGATTTTGAAAGGTCCTCAACAGACAAACCATGACCTTGATGGCCGAGTTCGTGAGTCAATGATTCTTCGAAATGGGAGGCCATATTTGACAAATCAACTCTGTCTTGTGGCCGCTTTGGACCTGCTAATGCGGGCTTGACGGTTGAAAGATCGAGTTCTAACAACGCAGTGTAACTTTTTTCTGGCGCAGACGAATCATACCACAGCCCTTGGGCTTTACAATAGGCCTCTACACCAGCAATGTCCTCTTCATCTCTTCCTGTCAATCGCATGTAGGAGAGTGTGTTTCCGTCAACAGGGAAGAAACCGCATGTAGCGCCATATTCTGGAGCCATGTTTGCAATAGTTGCACGGTCGGGAAGGGATAAGACTGCCATTCCTTCGCCGAAAAATTCGACAAACTTCCCTACTACACCGTGTTCACGTAGAAGTTCTACAATTTTCAAAGTCATATCTGTAGCAGTAACTCCGGGATTTAGAGAACCAGTTAGGCGGAAGCCAACTACATCAGGAGAAAGCATGTAAATCGGTTGTCCGAGCATAACTGCTTCTGCTTCAATTCCACCAACACCCCAGCCAAGAACACCTAGCCCATTGATCATTGTGGTGTGAGAATCTGTACCTACGAGTGAATCGGGCAACCAAACTCCATTTTCCTGACGAGCAACCGATGCAATCCATTCAAGGTTGACTTGGTGGACAATACCTCTTGAAGGAGGTACTGCTCTAAAATTTTCAAGAGACTGTTGACCCCACTTTAGGAAAGTGTAACGTTCCATGTTTCTATGATATTCAATATCCAAATTCAAGTCCAAGGCATCTGCATTAGAACCTGAAATGTCAACTTGAACGGAGTGGTCAATTACCAAGTCCACAGGAACTTGCGGATTGACTTTTTCTGGGTCGCCCCCCATCTCAACCATGGCATCTCTTAGAGCGGCCAAATCTACCACCGCAGGAACTCCAGTAAAGTCCTGAAGTATTACTCTGGAAGGAAGGAATGGGATTTCTCCACGGTCTCCATTCGCAGACCATGCTGCTATATTTCGCACATCTTTTTCTGTAATTAAAAAACCATCACAATTTCTCAGGGCACCTTCTAACAAGACTCGAATCGAGTATGGGAGAGACGCCGTATCAATCCCTGATTCATCCAATGAATCCAATGAATGATAGTAGCCACCTAGAGAGAATTCTTTCTTGGCAGAGAAGGAATTTGCTTCGCTCATAAATTGAGTGCGAGTGACCCAATCATATCAACATGCCTTTTGATAGATTTATCACCAAAATTGGTACCAAGGGGTACTCTCTATGATTCCATCATCAGTAATCGTAACTGAAACTATTGTTACATCGTTAATTGGTTTGTCTTTAGATGGACCTGAACCTTCTGTTGGAACATTGGAGATTGCGTTAACATGCTCGATGCCATCAGTTACTGTTCCAAATACGGTATGGATTCCATCAAGATGACTTGGTGTACTTCCAGTTGGAACAATGTAAAACTGGCTTCCGCCGGTGTGAGGCGGAGTTGTTTTTGCCATTGCGATGACACCAGAGTTGTGGATTAGACCATTATCTGCCTCATCTGGCATGGTCCAGCTAGTATTTGGGCACGCATCGGAACTGTCTTCTTGCTGACCATTGCAATAGCCGTACCATTTAGCAGCGTATCCACCACTACCATCATTATTCTCAAAGTCTCCTCCTTGAATCATAAAGCCTTGAATTACCCTGTGATAGATCACACTGTTGAAGTTGCCATCTTCAGCATGAATCATAAAATTCTCGACATGGATAGGAGCTTCTGCTCTGTGCAATGCGATTGTAATCTTTTCATCGTGGAAGACTCCATTACTATCTGTCCAGGTAACTCTCATTACTGCTTCTCCATCTTCAAAATCATCTTCACTCTTGAGTAATTGGAATGCTGCCAAGACTAGCAGTAAAGACGCAACAACTGCAAATAGTCCAGCGGGAGTTGGAGTTCCTTCGTTCATCAATCTTGGAATTATAGTTTGAGAGATTCCTTTGTCTTGCATCTCATTCAACAATTGGTTATATTGTGCATTAGACTGCTTGTCTCGAGGATTAATTTTGACGGAATCGCGCAACAACGATGCTGCTTTTCTGTATTCTGAATGGGAACCGCTCTTTGTTGCTTTCATGTGCATGGCTTTACCGGCAATTCTCAACGTGGTTGCCTCTTTACCATCTGGGTCTACCTTTCTTAGTATTTCCAAAGCGCCATCTGTCTTACCTTTGTCAAGGAGTTTTTCCGCTTCTTTCCAACTATTGGCAATTTCCTCATCGGCCATATTTCGCCGACACCCCTTTTGGTTTTGAGGCCTACCCTCGCAAAAACAAGAATTTTGTCGCCAACACATTCAAAGGTCGTGGGCCAACGCAGGGTGGCAATGGTGAACCCCCGTAGGGGGGGGCAACCGAGGTGGCAAGACCAAATGAACAAAGTTGTAAATGATTTCACCATAAATATAGCAACAGCAAATGGTACTGGTTCACAGTCCGCAAACCTAATCCTATTACAGACACTATTCGACATGGGTATACCTGTAAGTGGTAAGAATTTGTTTCCATCAAACATCTCGGGTCTACCTACTTGGTATATCGTCAGGCTATCGGAAAAAGGATATCAAGCACCTGGAGACAGAACCCATATCCAAATTCTAGTCAACCCAGCGACTTGGGAAGAAGATTTGGCTTCTCTTGAACCAGGAACAGTAGTTATCTGGAACATGGACTCTAAGATGCCGATGGAGAGAGAAGATGTAATCTCTTATCCAGTTCCGATGACCAAAATTGCACGAAAACTCAACCCAAAATTGGCTAGAATGATTGCAAACGTCGTGTACGTTGGAGTGCTAGCCGAACTTCTTGGCATGGATCAAGAGGTTCTTGAAGCGGCTATTTCAAAGCAGTTCGGTGGTAAAGCAAAGGCCATTGAATTAAATTCAGAAGCTGCCAGACTAGGGAGAGCATATTGTGCTGAAGAATTGACCAAGAGTGATCCTTACACTGTTGCAACAAGAGACGTTGAAGAAGGAGGATTCTTTATCGAAGGAAACGAAGCAGTAGCGCTTGGTTCTATATTTGGTGGAGTTCAAATGCTATCTTGGTACCCAATTACTCCTTCCTCGAGTTTGGCTGAAGGAATCATTGCATGGCTTCCTGAATTAAGAACTCACGAGGGCAAGGCAACATATGCTGTTTTGCAAGCAGAAGATGAACTTGCAGCTGCAGGCATGGTCCTCGGCGCGGGTTGGGCCGGAGCACGTGGAATGACTGCAACATCCGGGCCAGGTATTTCTTTGATGCAGGAGTTTATCGGACTATCCTACTTCTCTGAAGTTCCTTCAGTATTCTGGGATGTTAACCGCGTAGGTCCTTCAACAGGACTTCCTACCAGAACCCAGCAAGGCGACCTTACAATGCTTTACGAAGGTAGCCACGGTGATACACAACACATAGTATTCATTCCAGGAACTGTCGAGGAATGTTTCGAATTTGGTTGGAGAATCTTCGATGCTGCAGAGAGATATCAAACTCCTGTCTTCGGTTTCTCAGATCTCGATTTGGGAATGAACAAGTGGGCAATGCGTGACTTCGAATATCCAAGCGAGCCTATGGATAGAGGAAAGGTTGTCCTAACCAAGGAACAAATGGATTCTATCGAAAATTACGGCCGATACCGTGATGTTGATGGCGATGGAATCCCCTACAGAACTCTACCCGGATCCGGCCTAGACCCAATTCTATACCGTGGAACCGGTCACGATGAAGACGGTACATATTCCGAGAAACCTGATGTGTATTACAAACTCATGCAACGCCTAAAGAGGAAGATTGATGGCGCAAGGGATCAACTTCCTGCCCCAGTTGTCCGCGAAGAAGAGGAACAAGACATTGGAGTTATTTTCTATGGTTCAATGGAGAATACTATTGAAGAAATTGACGATATTCTAGAGGAGATGTCAGGTAAGAAAATCAGTACCCTTAGGGTAAGAGCACTTCCACTACACAGTGAAGTTCAATCATTTGTTGAAAGACACAACACAGTAGTCGTACTGGAGATTAATCGTGATGCTCAACTATATGGAATCATGCGGAAAGAGTATCCAAACCACTTGCTCAACAAGATGCATAGCGTTGCATACAGCGATGGAATGCCACCACGTGGACGCTTGTACGCAGAAAGAATATTTGAGGTATTAAAGGAGGTGGGCGCATGAGTGAGAAGCCTGTAAGAGCGGTCAAATTGAATGTTATCAATGAACCAAAGGACTCCTACACTG
>Ga0208277_1002506_pt1 | contig 10352 bp, 8 predicted proteins | sample ETNtaG_5_FD_185782 | JGI IMG/M metagenome (GOLD analysis project Ga0208277, IMG submission 185782) | Marine microbial and viral communities from oxygen minimum zone, Eastern Pacific Ocean - ETNP201406SV205 (SPAdes) (version 2) | ecosystem: Environmental > Aquatic > Marine > Oceanic ...
GTGGCTGATCGTCACCGTAATAATGACTTCCCGATCGAACTTGGAGGCTCTCCAGTAATGGTTCATGACCTGAATAAAGCAATGTTCAAAGACATGCCAATTTTTGTACTTGCATCATTAGGTGTGATCGCCATACTTCTGTTATTACTTTTCCGTCGTGTGTCGGGTTTGCTTCTTCCTATACTAACGGTAATATTATCTTTATTGACCGCCCTTGGACTAGTGGGGTTAACCGGAACCAAACTGACGGTTGTTATGCAGATACTCCCTTCTTTTTTACTTGCTGTTGGAATCGGTTATTCTATCCACTTGCTGGTCATATATTACAGGCACCTGCGCGAGCACGGAGACAAAGGGGATGCGATTGCTTTTGCAATGGGACATTCGGGGCTGGCTATTCTTATTACCAGTCTTACCACGGCGGGAGGTCTCCTTTCTTTTGTCCCAGTTAAAGTGGCACCGGTTTCAGATCTTGGATTATATGGAGCAGCAGGTGTAATGCTCTGTGTTTTCTTTACACTAGTTCTTTTACCAGCCCTTCTTTCGGTCCTCCCAGAAGGAAAATCTATAGTTGATGGAGATAAGCTCCATGAAAAGGAAAAATCTCAAAGACCTATCTCTTTTGCAGACCGGATTCTCAAAAGTTGTGGCAATTTTGCAGTTAATCATCCCTGGAAAGTGATAGTGGTCAGCACTCTGATAGCATTGATTTCCTCGTTTGGCGCCACTCAACTTCGTTTTTCCCATAATCCAGTAGCCTGGCTTCCTGATAACCACTCGCTGCGAAATGCTACCGATGCTATTAATGATCATATGAAAGGTAGTGCTTCGATTGAATTGGTTGTCGAGCGGGATGAGGAGGATGCAGTCAAAGATCCAGAATTCATGAAACGTCTTGATGAGTTTAATCGCTTTTCCGAAGGAACAAGCCACAACAAGATTGTGGTAGGCAAATCTTCATCTGTTGTCGACGTTGTCAAGGAAATAAACCAGGTACTAAACGATGATCGAGAAGAATTCTATAAGATACCCATGGACCGGGGAATGATAGCACAGGAACTATTACTTTTCGAAAATGGTGGTGCTGATGATCTCGAAAGTCTGGTCAATACGCCTTATTCCAAGGCACGCGTCACTCTCAAGACAACTTGGGTAGATGCAAATCAATATTCTGGACTTCTAAGCAAGATAGAAAGAAAGATAGAGGATATGTTTGGTAAGGAAAAGTCATATGTCGTCACAGGACTCATTCCGATCATGGTAAAAACAATCACGTTCCTTATGGAAGGTATGCTCATAAGTTATCTCATTGCAGCGGTAGTGATTACTTTGATGATGATTATCCTGCTTGCTGATTTTCGTTTGGGACTATGGAGCATGATCCCCAATTTTTTCCCGGTACTAGTGGGTTTGGGTGTAATGGGAATGCTTGATCTACCTATTGACGCGATGTCAATTCTTGTAGGCAGCATTGCGATTGGACTTGCTGTCGACGATACCGTGCACTTCATGCACAATTTTCGCCGGTATCAATACATTCATCAGGATATACATTTGGCAGTGGAAAAAACACTGACCTCAACTGGACGTGCCATGCTTCTAACTACAATCGTTCTTTCCGCAGGTTTTTTTATATTTACTCTTTCGTCAATGAACAATCTCATTTCTTTTGGCTTAATTACGGGTTTGGCAATTATAATCGCGCTTCTTGGTGATATCCTGCTTGCTCCAGCAATGATGGCTCTGATCTATAAAAATAGACCTTCTAACTCTACAAAAAAGGAGACACTATGATGTTCAATAAAATAACTTCAAACACAATCAGTTTTACTATTTTTTATATTATAATTTCTGGAGCTATTGTGCTTCCTGAAAAAGTATTTGCCCTAAGCGGACGAGAAATCATGGAAAAAGTCAATGCTCGTGATGTAGGAGAGCGCTCCATTTCTGAAATGGAAATGATTTTAATTGATAAAAAAGGAAATAAACGTGTTCGAAAACTTAAAACTTACGGTCTGGAGCAAGGTAAAGATTCAAAGAGTTTGATGTTTTTTATTTCCCCTGCAGATGTCAAAAACACAGGCTTCCTTACCTATGATTACGATGAGTCTGGAAAAGATGATGACCAGTGGCTTTATCTACCAGCTCTTCGCAAAACCAAGAGGATTGCTTCAGGAGACAAAAGTGGTAGTTTCATGGGGTCCGATTTGAATTATTCTGATATGAGTTCCCCTTCCCTAGATCTATACAATTTTACTTTGATGAAAGAAACAGAGGTCAAGGGGCAAAAAGTCTGGCAAATCAAATCTGTTCCTAAAACTAAAGTTGAAGCAGAGAAAAGCGGTTACAGTAAATCAGTTTTTTTCATTCGTCAGGATAATTATGTAATGATACGAGGCGTACGTTGGGTATATAAGAAAAAGCGAAACAAGTATCTGGATGTACGAAAGTTGGAGAAAATTGACGGGATATGGATTTCAACCGAAACTCATATGACAACCAAATCAGGTAAAAAAACTCTGCACAAAACAATCCTGAAAGAAAACAATATTAAATTTAATCAGGCAGAAGTTAATGAAGATTTGTTTACTATCCGGAGAATGGAGAAAGGATTATGAAAACAGGAAAAGGGACTGAGGCACATAAAAAATTGTTAACTTTTTATGTTTCATATTTTCAAATCTTAGAAGAGTAGCAATGGAATCAGTTTTGGAGAATTATTCTTTAGCGTTTGGCAGGTTAAAACTGGTATTATCCATGCTGCTTTTGGTAATTGTGTTGTTAATAGGATTCGGAAGTTCAGGCATTATCTGGGCGCAAGAGACTTCAGAGGATTCTGGACTTGAAGAAATACTTTCTGGATTTGACGATGAGAAATTGAATGATGAGGATGATGTTCTATCTGGATTTGATGATCGAACAGATGAAAGCGGGTCAGATAAAGATAGTGTGTCTGTCGATGATGAGACAAGTTGGGGACAAACCTTAGGCGGTATTTCCGGAAGTTCCGGATTGAGTGCAAGTTACAGTTATGCCAAAGCTGCTCCTGTCGACAAAAGAAAAGCGAATTGGAGCGGATTGACAAAACTACGCCCATATTTTTCGTTGACTTGGGACGCAAAATTTGGCGGGAGATGGAAAACACGAATTTCCGGAAAAGCATTTTACGATTTAGCGTATGGAATGAAGAAAAGGGAAACATTTTCTGAGGAAGTTTTATATGAGTTGGAAAAAGAAGTGGAGTTACGAGAGGTATACCTAGAAGGTAGTCCGTTAAACAGTTTAGACATCAAGCTTGGGAAACAGATTATTGCATGGGGTGTTGCAGATAGTTTACGCGTTGTTGATGTACTAAATCCTACCGATGAACGAGAATTCGGTATGACAGATCTGGAAGACATCCGTTTGCCAATTAATATGACTAAAATTGATTATTTTATTGGAGATTTAAAACTGGAAGCGGTAGCGGTTCATCAAATAAGATTTAATAAATCAGCACCATTTGGCAGCGATTTTAACCCGTCGACTCAGAAAATAAATGAAGTCATTCCTGAAAGTTCAGCGGAAAATACAGAATACGGATTGGCTTTGATTGGGACATTTAGTGGTTGGGATGCATCTTTACATTGGGCACAGTATTTTGACGACTCTGCTCATTTTAAAATTACCAATATTACAATCATTCCTGGAGTAGGAGCAATACCAACACTTGAACGTCAACACAGCCGTTTAACGATGGGTGGGAGTGCTCTGAGTATTTCTTCCGGCAATTTTGTCTGGAAAGCTGAAGCAGCTAAATTACGAGGGCTAGAATATGCTCTTGTGACCGACAAATTTTTTTCTCGTACAGATATTCTTTTTGGTCTAGAATTTTCTGGATGGAGTGACACGTCATTGACAATAGAGTCAGGTGTACAACATATCAATGATTTTGATAAACGTTTAGAAGGTTTGCCGGATTCTGAACTGGAAGACCGCTTTGCGACTTCAGTAATTTTTACACAAGATTATCTCAACCAGACTTTACACCTTAATCTTACGGGGATGATGATCGGAGAACGGGGCGGAGATGGCGGTATTAACCGTGGTTCGTTAGAATATGATGTAATGGACGCCTTTTCTGTGAAAGGAGGAATAATGATCTATCAACCAGGCGAAAACGCATATTTCCAGAGTTTAAACGAGAATGATCGACTATTCTTTGAGGCTCGTTATTCATTTTGATCGTTAAAAATAATTCATCACATGTAAAATCGAATTAATTAAAATTTTTTTCTTATATTTGAGAGTAATGTTTAATCACATAAACCTACTTTTAACTTGAAAGAAAACTTTTACAATTTTTTTACAATTAATTTATATTGTCTACATTTCTTATAATCAATTATCCAAAAAGGCGCTATCAGAAAACTCATAATACCAATATTATTTCTTTTTTCTTCAGAATTAGCTCGGGCTGAATTGCCGATTGGTGAAATCCCATCAAAAATTGTGCTTCAAAAAGATTTAGGAGGTCGATTAGATGGAACTCCATGGAGCAGTGAGGAATTGGTTTCTGGTAAAATCATAATACTTTTTCATGTTGATCCTGACGAATCTGAACTCAACAATCATTTAACGGAAGCTCTCAAGACTGAAAAATTTTCTACAGAAAAAACTGGTTCAGTAGTAGTTGTTAACATGGCGGCTAGTTGGCTACCTGATGTTACGATCAATAATAAATTGAAAATCAAACAAGAGGAATATAAAACAACTGTTTATGTGAAAGATCTCAAAAAAACTCTAGTAGAAAAGTGGGGGTTGAGTGATGATAGTAACAATATAATATTATTCGGGAAAGATGGTAAAGTTCTTTATAGTGTTGACGGAGAGTTCACAGAATCCCAAGTTCAGGAATTGATTAACGTAATAAAGGTTAGTTTGTAGTATATTTGCCAATTCAAAAATGGTAATAGAGCTTGTTTTTTAAAATGCATTAATTCAAAATTAATTGTGCAATTTCGTTAAAAACTCACATTTCATATTAACAGTTTTTAGAAGGACAATTATATGTTAGCTAGTTCTACAAAATATCTGATAATTGGTGCTGGAATGCATGGCCTTAGTACTTCTTACCATTTAGCTCTTGAATTAAAAAAAAGAGGTCTCGGAAGTGGGAAAGATATCTTGGTGATTGATAAATCAGGAATTGGTGCAGGTGCATCAGGAATTGCGTGCGGGGTTGTGCGGAACAATTATTTCCAGCCTGCTATGCGCGAATTAATGGCGCATAGCGTAGAGGTTTGGGAAAGTGATCCGAAAGCATACAGCTATAACGCTGTCGGTTATATGCAAATTAGTCCTGAGGTGATGCATTCTGATGTTGCAACAATCTATGACCAGCAGAAGGCTATTGGCTATACTTCAGAATTTATCGAGGGCAGTTCCGATTCAATGGTTTACATGCGGGGCTTGTTTGATGATTGGCAGGCAAAGGGGATAACTTCTGTTTTGCACGAAAAAAAAGGTGGCTATTCCAATAATATGAAATGTATGCAGGGACTAGCGGCAAAAGCTGAAAGCGAGGGTGTAACTATTACCGGAAATGTTGAAGTCACTGGTGTTGAATTTTCCGGAAAAGCAATTTCAGCCGTAATCACAAATCGAGGTACGATACAGACTGATTATGTTGTTGTCGGAGCTGGACCATGGATAAATACTTTCTGGAAAATGTTAGATCTACCTTCGAAAATCAAAGTTAAGGATGGAGATAAAATTCATGAAAATATTGAAATGTGGCGCTACTATTGTCTCCAGGAGGGGACACTAGGTGTTGATCCCAATATGCTCAAGACTAATGATGGCAAAATGCCTCCGGTTATTCATGTTGATAGTGATGCAAAACTCTACTCAGATATTGACGGACGTTTGATAACAGATAAGATGTGGGGTATTTATTACAAACCGGATTTCAGCTTTGATGGAGTGCAGGGAGGAGCAGCACCATATGATGTTGATACAACAGGTGATGATTTCAGTGTTGATCCCTATGGTACTGAATCTCCTGACTTTGTAGTTGGCAAAGATTTTGTCGATATGTGGTGCTCAGCCTTAGCATTCTGTCAGAGACGTTTTGAAGATAAGAGGCATCTTTACCGTGGAGAACCTTCAGGGGGGTTGGGAGCACTTGCCCCAGATAGTTTCCCCGTATTTGATGAGTATCATGAAAACTGCTATGTGATTGCAGATTCAAATCATGGTTATAAAATGCTAGGTGTGGGTAAACTAGTTGCTGGGACAATTATGGGTGAAAAAAGTAAACTGCTGGAACCGTTTAGTTTTTCACGTTTTGAAGAGGGTAAACTTCACCCTGTCTCAAACAGTCCTTTCCCTTGGAGTTGATCTAATTCTCTTTCCATGAAATTAAATATAAAGTGTAAATATTGTTATGGAAACAGAGACGATTGAAAATGAATCCAACCAGAAAAATAAACGACTGCCTATTCAGGATCATTTTATAGGTTGGCAGTGTAGGGTTCGTCAGTATGCAATGCGAAATGGTGAAGGGCGACCTTCACCTGGGATGAGACCGGATGTCATTCTTGAAGATGGAAAAGAGGTGGCTAGTTCTGTGACGCTACTACTTGTTCCTGAACTACTTCAGGATAGTATCCGTCAATTTCGTTATATGGCAATGAAAACTCATGATCCTCTGGAAAGATACAAAAAAGCGATTCAACTTCTTTCTTCTACTTTCTACCAAAATGTTGAAAGTTTTGGTGGTTTGATGACAGGCTTGTTTTCTAGGAATTCGAAGACAGTTAATAGTCTATTGAAAAATCAACGCTGTATACTTGAATTTAATTTTCAGCAGCAAAAATTCAGAGTAATAGCTGATATTAAATTCATGTCGAAAAATAATCTAGAATATGAATTCACTTACTGGCATAATTTCCTATTCAACCCTCACCTTTCTCCGGATGTTTCTGTTATAGGTTTCGAACCTGTTTGGTCTGAAACCATTGCAGATCCTTCTTTGTCATAAGAAGATACTTCGAAAAAATTTAGCTAGGTTCTGCTGAAAAGCGGCACTATTGACGTCCCAGACTTGATCCTAGAGCGATAGATAAGAAAAGGTACTCGAAAAGTTTTGAAATGCTCAAATTCTATTATTAGTTTCCCTTTAACTTGTCCTATTTGGGTTATACTCGAAATCTATTGGCTCTGGAGACATTCTTCTTAGAACTTTCCGTAGTTTTCTTTTAGAACAACCATCGGATGTCGTTTTGACATCTGAAATTTGATCAGCAATTCACGGGCAATCATATCTCGATCTTGTTGATTATCCGGGAGTTCCATCTCTTTTGGAACTGTTACCCAGCCATTGATGTTTCTATCAAAAACTGCAGGACGATCTTCTTCGTATCCCATGTGTACGTCTTCGAGCCAATTTAGATCCTGCCAGTTCATTACTTCGAGATATTTTTTCAGAAATGGAGTTAAACGTCCATAGTCTGGAACCAGATTCACATCATATCGATAGCCGATATGCTGCCCGATTTCTTTTTCTCTATCAGAGCCTAAATCTTCTGGTATTAAATCTTTATTTTCACTCATTTTAATTTTACAAATTCAGGTTTGTATAAAATATAAAGTTTCATGTATCATCAGAAAAAATGGATTGTTATTCTTTATCCATTATATAACTTTATAATGCTCAATAGCGATTCATGTCAGGTCTTCCGACGGTGTGTTGTGAACCGGCCAAGGGTACTTGTGCCAAAGCTGAGGCTTCCATTGTCAATGCCGCCAAGTCTTCTGGTTCAAGTGAATGCACGTTTGTCTTACCACATGCACGTGCAAACATCTGGCACTCTATAGCCAGGCAATGTAAGAAGTTATAAACCCGTTCTGCTGCTTTGTCAGGGTCGAGACGTTTCCGTAATTCAGGGTCTTGTGTCGCAACTCCAACCGGACATCTTCCAGTATGACAGTGATAACAAAATCCTGCTTCAACTCCCATTTCCTTTTCGTAATCAGATTCTGCGATATCTTTGTTGCAATTGAGTGCCATCATTGCGGAGTGACCAATTGCTACTGCATCTGCTCCCAGTGCAATTGCTTTTGCTACGTCAGCACCATTCCTTATTCCACCAGCATAGACCAGCGAAATTTTACCGGTATAACCCAAATCGTCAAATGCTTTACGGGCCTGACGAATGGCAGCGATTCCTGGTACTCCTGTTTCTTCAGTTGCTAAATGGGGTCCAGCACCAGTGCCACCTTCCATACCATCAATATAAATGCTATCGGGATTTGTTTTGAGCGCCATTCGTACGTCATCATATACTCGTGCAGAACCAAGTTTTAGCTGAATTGGTATTTGACCATCCGTCGCCTCTCTGATTTCGTTAATCTTCAAAGCCAAATCATCAGGGCCAAGCCAATCTGGATGACGAGCGGGTGAGCGCTGATCAATGCCTGCGGGCAAGGAGCGCATTTCTGCAACTTGATCGGTAACTTTTTGACCCATCAAATGTCCTCCCAAACCTACCTTGCAACCTTGTCCTATGAAAAATTCGCAAGCATCAGCAAGGCGTAAGTGATGAGGATTGAATCCGTAACGTGACTGTATACACTGATAGAGCCACTTGGAGGAATATCTCCGCTCATCAGGGATCATACCGCCTTCACCTGAACAAGTTGCTGTCCCCGCCATTGTTGCTCCACGCGCTAGAGCAGTCTTGGCCTCATAACTAAGGGCACCAAAACTCATGCCGGTTATATATATAGGAATATCCAATTCCAAAGGACGTTTGGCATTAGGTCCAATGATTGTTTTGGTCAAACATTTTTCTCGGTATCCTTCAATAACGAAGCGAGTCAGTGTTCCTGGAAGAAAAGTTAGATCATCCCAGGTTGGAATGTTTTTGAACAGTGAGAAACCGCGCATCCGGTAACGTCCCAGTTCTGCTTTTATGTGTATGTCGTCAATTACCTCGGGTTTAAAAATGAAGCTTTTACCGAGTGCGGATTTATTTCTAGCCATAATATTTTCTGTTTAATTGAGATTTTTCAAAGCACGATTTTCTTTTCAGTCGGCTCTAGGTTATCGTAATTCCAAAGCTGTTTTCCAGCCACAATTTTTTGCAGGTTTTCTGCGCCCTTAGGAGCTTTCATACCATAAAGAGAAAGTTTCCGATCTATCCACTCGGCTTCAAGATCTGTCATTTCTCCAGCGACTGCGTCAACTCCTAATGAAGCTATTTTGCCACCGACATAGATTGTACCATCATACATCGAATCTCCTAGGTTTGAACCTGCATCACCAAGAACAATCATACGTCCACGTTGCATCATAAAACCAGATAAAGTTCCGGTACGTCCTCCGACTATAATTGTGCCACCTTTCATGTCGATGCCTGTTCTTGACCCGACATCACCCTTGCATACTAGGTCACCTCCTCTAATTGCAGCCCCGAAAGTTGAACCAGCATTTTTTTCAACAATGATTGTTCCTGCCATCATATTCTCTGCGAAGGACCAGCCTACACGGCCTGAAATTTTGATATTCGGTCCGTCCACCAGTCCACATCCAAAATAACCGAGACTTCCATCAAAATCTAGTTGCAGTCGGTTGAGGATGCCTACAGCGATGGAGTGTTTAGCACTGGGGTTTTTTACAACAATGTGCCCAAAACCTTCTTTCATCAATTCTCTGATCTTAAGATTGATATCACTGCTTTCCAAGTTTTGTGCGTCAAATTCTGTTTTTTTGCTGGAGTCTACTTCAAACGCATTGTAAGGATAAACAAAATTTTCTTCTTCTTCTGCAGAGAAGAAAATCTCTTGAGTCCGTCCGCCGAGTTGTTCAGTATGCAGACCTGCGTCAAAGGAATTATCTATAGTTGCCATACTCTTACTTCTCCTTCATAGGGGTCAAATGTATCAATTTCATGTGGAAAAATGCTCCGAATAGCTACCTCTTCAGAGGCCAAAGCAACAAAGTCATCACTTTCATAAAGAACCATCGGCTTGGCCGCCATCAAATCTTTTGCCATTCCTAAGCGGTCTGATGTTGCCACGACATAGGTAAAAACTCCATCAAGTTCATCGAGAGAGTCCTTCATTGCTGTTTCCAACTCCACACCATTGTTCATTTTATCAGCCAAATAAACTGCAATCAATTCTGAGTCACAATTAGACATGAAGCGGTGACCACGATGTTCAAGTGTTCTTCTCCAGTTCCAGTAGCTTGTTAACTGTCCGTTGTGAACCACTGATACATCGTTGAATGGATAGGCCCAGTACGGATGTGCAGAGCGGATATCAACATCAGACTCAGTTGCCATCCGCGTGTGCCCAATTGCGTG
>Ga0208277_1002507_pt1 | contig 10348 bp, 9 predicted proteins | sample ETNtaG_5_FD_185782 | JGI IMG/M metagenome (GOLD analysis project Ga0208277, IMG submission 185782) | Marine microbial and viral communities from oxygen minimum zone, Eastern Pacific Ocean - ETNP201406SV205 (SPAdes) (version 2) | ecosystem: Environmental > Aquatic > Marine > Oceanic ...
ATTAAAAACATCACAATTAAAGAAACATATCCATCATCCTATTTCCTATAGCATAAAAAACAAAGAAAATGTTATTTTAAATAAGGGGAGTGTTCAAAATCCTAAAATGATTTATTTTGAGGATATTCTAAATAATAATTCGACTAAATATACAGCTACATTAGATAGTGCTTATTTTGTATTAAAAATTCCAGCTTTTAATGATATAGATTATATTGAGTTTGATGATTTGGAAAATATTCAAATTAAACTAACTAACAATAATAATACAAGAAGAGAGATATTTCCTGTTTCAGATATTATGGTTAACGGTTCTAATGATTCTAGAGTAAATATTGTATTTTTAGGTGATGGATATAAACAAAATCAAATGACAGATTATATTGCTGATGTTGAAGATGTTACATCTGCGCTTTTTAATACTGTGCCTTATTCTAATTATGTTAATTATTTTAATGTGTATGCTGTAGAAGTACCATCTAATGATTCAGGTACAGATCATCCAGGGACTGCTCCTGATTGTGGTGGGTACAATAACGATGTATTTTATGCGGACACTTATTTTGACAGTTCTTTTGATTTATATAACATACATCGATTATTATATATAGAAAATAGTTCTGCTGCATTTGATGTTTTAGCAGACAATGTACCTGATTGGGATATTATTTTTGTTATGGTTAATACTACGATGTATGGGGGAGCAGGAGGTACCTTTGCTGTTTTTTCAAGGCATCAATCTAGTACTGAAATTGCTATTCACGAAATTGGCCATTCTTTTGCAGGTTTGTCTGATGAATATTGGGCTGGTTTTAATTATGCGCGTGAAAATTCTAATATGACTGAAAATAATAACCCAGATACGATTACATGGAGTCCTTGGCTATACGATAATGGAATTGGTATTTATCCTTATGAATATCCTGGGAATGAATGGTTTAGACCTCACCAAAATTGTAAAATGCAATTTTTAGGACCTCCATTTTGCTCAGTATGCGTAGAACAAACTATTAAATCAGTTTATAGTGTTTTAAATCCTGTAGATAGTTACTATCCATCTGAATTAGAATTAGATGCTTTTCCATCTGAAGCACTTTCTTTTAGTATTGTTCCTATTTTTCCATATCCATCCACTTTAAATATTAATTGGTTCATTGATAATCAGTTAATAGCAGAAAATGTTTTAGAGATAAACGTTGAAACTTCAAATTACTCTTTAGATCAACACGAGGTAAAAGTAGTGATTGAAGATTTGACAGATTTAGTTAGAAATGATAATTCAAATCTATTAACCTCTGAAATTATATGGAATCTATCAATAAATTGTCTGACTAGTCCAGACATTAATTCTGATGGTTATATCAATATTCAAGATATTATTATGGTAGTAAACCATATTTTGGAAATTTCTGATGATATTGAATGTATTGATTTAAATCAGGATCAAGTATTAAACATTTTAGATATTATTTTAATAATTAATACAATTTTAAATTAAATTTTTTAGAATATGCAAAGTACACTTATTATACAAATACTACTATCTGGATTTATTGCTGGAATCATCATATTTCAATCTGCTATTGCTGCACCTATAGTGTTTTCATCTTTAAAACCTGATCAATCTAGAATTTTTATAAGAAGTGTATTTCCTAAAATATTTAGATTATTATTTTTAATTGGTTTATTAATGATGGGCTTAAATATATTTTTTGGGGCTAAGCATCAGATACAGTACTTTGTTAGTCTATTTACTTTTGTTCTACCTTTAATCTGTGCTGTTATAGTTCCTGCAACTAATAGAGCAACAGACACAAATAATCAAAAGATGTTCAAGAGGTTACACTTTATAAGTGTATTTTTTACAATGATTGTATTGATTTTAAATCTAATTTGGCCATTTTATGGCATTTAGTTTTATTTTGTCTTATGGCCTTTATCATTCAAAAATCCAACTGTATTAAGATTTTCTCCTGTTAATTTAAAAGCTCTACCAAAATCATATACAAGTAAACCAGATTCAGGTACAAGATTAAATAAATAAAAGTCAGTCATATTTTTTAAATATTTAATACTATCACCAAATTTTGATTCCATCTCATTCATCACATCATTCCATTTATCACTATCACGTTCAATTATCTTGCTATTTACATCCATAGTAATACGTTTGCGTGCAAATAGCTTTTCAGATTTTGATTCATCCTCAATGATCATCATAGATGCTTTAGGGTTATGCATTAGATTCTTAGAATGTTTTGATAATGTGCTTATATAGACATAAAAGCCATCATTATTCATCAAAGATGGAGCATAGCTTGCGTTTGGTGTGGTTGCGTTATCAATTGTACTTAGTACAACACTTTGCATATTATTAAGAAGCAAATCTCTCTCTTGAATTGCTTCATTTAGAAGTTCATCCATTACATCTCTCCCAATTGTAATAAATTTAAATTAAAATTTGATTTTTTTTCAAATGTTCTATATCAAAACATACATCAAAAACCTCATTAAGCAAGTCATTATTAATTATTTTATCAACTTGACCATAATCAATTAGTTTTGCTTCCTTCATTAACATTATTTTATTAGAATGTAGTATAGCCTGCGATATATCATGAATAACCATAATTATTGTTAATCCCATATCGTTTAAAGATTTTAAAAATTTAAATAGAGATAATTGATGTTTGATATCTAAAAATGCTGTTGGTTCATCTAAAAATAGAACTTTTTTATGATAAGAATCTGACCATATTTGGGAAATAACACGAGCTAATTGTACTCTTTGTTTTTCTCCACCAGATAATGTTGTGTATATTTGTTTTTCTAAATCGTTTAAATCAAAAATTTCAAGGAGTTTTTGATAGATTGTATTTTCATTTTCTTTTATCTCTACAGCATAACGTCCCATTTTGATTACATCTATAACAGTAAACGGGAAAGATAAATTATTAAATTGTGGTAAAATTGCTCTATTTTTTGCTAATTCTATAGGGTCCCAATCAGCAAGTTTTTTACCTAAAATTTCTATAAATCCAGAGTCAGCTTTTATATCATCAGAAATTAGCTTAATAAGCGTGCTTTTACCAGAACCGTTAGGTCCTATTATGGAAATGAAATCACCTTCGTTTACATTAAAAGATATATCGCTGATTATAACTTTTTTATTAATTGTATAATTTAATGATTGAATATCTAATATATTTTTATTCTGCATAGCCAATTTTATTTTTTTGTTTCAGTATTAAAAATATAAAAAATGGAGCTCCAATTAATGATGTAACAACTCCAATGGGTAATTGTGCTGGAGATATAATAGTTTTTGATATTATATCTGATACAATTAATATAATTGCTCCAAGTAAAGCAGATCCTGGAATTAAATATTTATGTTTAGGTCCAATAAAAAGTCTAATTAAGTGAGGTGTAACCAGTCCTATAAATCCAATCATTCCACAAAATGCTACAGATATTCCTACAATTGTTGATGCAAGGAGTATAATTGTTTTCTTTAATGCTTCTACATTAATTCCTAAATGGCTAGCTTGAGCATCTCCAAGCATAAATATATCCAGTTTTTTTCTAATTGAATAAATAATGCTTATAGAAGTTAAAATTATAACTGAAGCGATTAGTGTAACTCTCCAATCAGCTGAATCTAATCCTCCTAATGTCCAAAATGTAAAAGTTCTTAATTCTAAATCTGTTGTAAAGTTGATAAATAATCCAATTATTGACCCCGATAAAGCATTGACAGCAATACCAGATAATAGCATAGTCATAATATTAGTTTTGTTGGCAAATTTTGACATTTTATAAATTAGATATGTTGTTGTGAATGAGCCAGATATTGCTAGAATTGGTAATAAAAATGTTGAGATGCTTGCATTAAAATAAAAATAAAAAAATTGAGAAAACATAATAGCTATCATAGCGCCAACTGCAGCACCACTAGAGACGCCTATAAAGCCTGGGTCAATTAATGGGTTTCTGAATAATCCCTGTAATATAGCTCCTGACATCGCTAAACCTGCACCTACTAGAATTGCCATAAATAGTCTAGGTAATCTAATATCAATTAAAACCATTTCATGTATTTTGTTATAAGATGGAAATTCATTTTGAAAGAAATTAAATTTATTAATGAATATATCTATTATTTGGCTTATGCTAATTTTGACTGGACCTATAATTAGATATAGTGCCATCAATAATAGAAGTATAATGATTGATATCAGAAAAAAAGGTTTAATTAAATACTTTTTATTCAACGGTATTTATTTTTTTTATTAGATTTAAAGATGTATTTACAAAACTTGGTCCAAAATTTAAAACTTCTCCAACGCTTACACCATATAATTGATTATTTTTGATAGCAGCTACAGATTGAAATTCATCTGAGTTTTTAAAAATATCAACTACTTCCTTTTTGTTTAATTCTCTAACATAACCAGTTAAAATTATATCAGGATTATATTTAATAATATCTTCTTTTGAAACTTTTGTGTATCGTTTAAAATCGTTTGTAAATATATTTTCTCCACCAATATAATTGATTAAATAATCAGCTCTAGTTCCACTGCCTGCAGCATTATACGAACCTAAGGCAGGGCTCATAAAAAAAACAATTTTAGGCTTATCTAGTTTGAGTTCATTTATTTGATTATTTAATTCTATTAACTCACTTTTAAGTTGTTCTCCTTTTTTTGAAACATCTAAAAAAGTTGCAACATCATCTATAAGGCTTAATATATCATCATAATTTTTTGGAGCATTAAATATTTTTAAATTAATACCAGCATCTTTTAATTGTTGAACAACTTTAGGAGGGCCCATTTCTGTTGTTGTTAATATTTTATCTGGGTTCATAGATAGAATACCTTCTGTTGATATTCCTCTTATATAACCTACTTGAGGTAATTGTGTTACTTTATTAGGTATAGAACTTGATATATCTACAGCAACTACATTTTGACCCATTTCTAAGGCGAAAACAGTTTCAGTAACACAGCCACCAATCGTAATTACTCTTTCATTTAAATTGTTTGCTAATAAACTGCAGAAAATTAAAATTGATATAAATAAGTGCTTCATTATACTTTTTCTCCATTTAGTATTTTTATAAAATCTAATTCAAAGTCTTTGCTTACAGATATGCCTATTACAAAATCATTATTTATATCATAAAAATCAGCTGAATATCTTTTGTTATTTTTAGATACATATTCTGTTAATATGTTTTTTATGATTTTATTTTCAAGTATATGGATATTAAAATTTTTATCCATAACATTTAACCAAGGTCCGTAGTCAACTATATTTTTAATAACATCTCTATGATACTGAATACAGTCAATACCAAAGGCATATAGCTGTATTGGAATAGCTTTTTCAGATAGTGTGGTTAATAGTTCTCTTAATGATAGTTTTAATTCTTTTTGATTAATTTTAGGTTTCGAATTAAATAAATCAATATTATGATTTATTAGGCCTGTATTTTGTTTTGTAGTAAGGTTAACATTTTTTTGAATTTCAAAATTATATTTTACTTTATAATCATTGGCAATTGATTCAAATTCAACATCTTTTTTTCCTTTTAAATATATTTTTAGGATTGAAGTGCCATTTTGATCAAAAAATTGAAAGCTCTTTAAATTTCTATTATTATGTTTTTTATTTTCATAAAAAATATAAGTAAACATTTCTGAATTAAATTTAATTAGTAAAGAATTATCTTCCTTATTTAGTACACTATTTTTTTTGCATATAAATTCATTTGCTGTGACAATTTTTTCATGTACGACAAAATCTGTTCGAATGAGAAACATTACCTTGTCAATTTGGGATAAAATTATATTAAAAAAAGATTCGAAGTTATTAATAGATAAGGATTGTACATTTTTATTTATATCTAAACTTAGAAGTTCAGCTTCACTGACATTTAAATGATTTGCTATATCTCGAATTCTTAATTTTTTGTTATCAGATTTTTGATGAAATTTTTTTAATGCATCTTCAGTTTGTTTGAATCGTTGAATATGTGTTGACATAGGTCTACCAATTATCTAATTAATGAGAATCATTCTCATTTAAAGCTACATAATTTTAATAATTATACGAAATAAATATTTAGTATCTATTTTTTTCTAGTGACTTTTTCAATTAAGCCCCATAATTTTTTTGGAACTTTATCAAGCCATGTAAATTCTCCAGCATTATATATCCATTCACCACCGTCTATCGTTACGACTTCGCCTGTCATGTAATCACTGTAATCAGATACTAAATAAGCAGCTAAATTTGCTAATTCTTGATGTTCACCAAATCTATTTAATGGAATTCTCTTTTTTGGATCTACAAAAGGTCTGAACGGTTTTGGAAACAATCTATCCCATGCTCCCTTAGTAGGGAATGGACCTGGAGCTATTGCATTAATATTTATATTATATTTAGCCCATTCTGCAGCTAAAGATCGAGTTAATGCTAATACGCCACCTTTTGCAGCAGCAGATGGTGCAACATAACCAGAACCTGTCCAAGCATAAGTGGTTACAATATTAAGCATTTTTCCTTTTTGTTTATTTTTAATCCACTCTTTACCTACAGCTAAACTAAAATTGTAAGTTCCCTTTAATACAATATCTACTACAACGTCAAATCCTTTGTGTGATAATCTTTCTGTGGGTGAGATAAAATTTCCTGCTGCATTATTTACTAAAATATCAAGTTTTCCAAATTTTTCTTTAATTTGTTTTAATGTAGTTTCAACTTCATCATACTTTCTTACATCGCAGCTTATACCAATAACTGTACCGCCATGTTCTTTCATTAATTCTTCAGCAGTTTTATCTAAAACTTCTTGCTTTCTGCTAGCAATAACAATATTCGCACCTAGTTCTAAAAAATACTTTGCCATCGACTTCCCAAGTCCGGTTGCTCCTCCTGTTACTAAAACAGTTTTATTTTTTAGTGAATTTTCTTTTAACATTCCATTTAAGTTCATAACTTCTTCTTCTTATTTTAGTTTAAAAATTAAGTAAGTCAACAAATTTAAGCAGTTTTTATAAATATTTATAAGGATTTAATATGGTTGTTTTAAAAAATATTAAAGTTGATAATAATAAAAATTTATCATCAGAACTTTTAGTTGTAGGTCGTTTTAAAAATTCTAACGTAGAAAAGTCAATTTCTTTTCTTTCCAAAGAAGACAAGAAAAATGTATTAGATGCAATTTCTATTGATTTATCAGATGGAGATTCAGGTGATTACATTATGTTAGCAGGTTCATCTTCATTTAAGAGGATTATGTTATTTAATCTTGGAGATAAAGATAAATTAACAAATGATAAAATGAGAGCTTTTGGATCAAATCTCTATTCTTTAGTAAACTCAAAAAAAATTAAAAAAATGGTTTTAGATACTAAATCATTTTCTATGACAACAAATGACAAAACCCAATCTTTTTTAGAAGGTCTAGTTTTAGGTTCATATAAATTTGAAGATTATAAAGCTAATAAAAATAAAAATAATCATTTAACTGACATTTCTATTTATGGAGAAATTGATAAGGTAATAATAAAAAAAGCTCAAACTATTGGTGAGAGTGTATGCTTTGCAAGAGATTTAGGTAATCATCCTGCAAATATTTTAACTCCTACATATTTGGCTAATGAATCAAAAAGAATTTCAAAAGCTAAAAATATGAAATGTACAGTTATTGATGTGAGTAAATTTGAGAAAATGGGTTTAGGTAGCTTTTATGGTGTTGCAAGAGGAGCTAAAGAGCCAGCTAAAATGATTTTAGTTGAGTATAATGGAGGAAAAAAATCTCAAAAACCTATTGCTTTAGTTGGTAAAGGATTAACATTTGATACTGGTGGAATATCATTAAAACCTGGTGCTAGAATGGATGAAATGAAGTTTGATATGTGTGGAAGTGCTACAGTTATGGGTGTTATGAATGCGGTATCTATTTTACAGCCAAAAGTAAATATTATCTTTGCTATAGGCGCTTCTGAAAATATGCCAGGTAGCGATGCTCAAAGGCCTGGCGATATTGTTACAGCTTACAATGGTAAAACAATTGAAGTATTAAATACTGATGCAGAAGGGCGATTAGTTCTTGCTGATGTATTATCATATGTAAATAAAAACTACAATCCAGAATATATGATTGATTTTGCGACATTAACTGGAGCTGTATTAGTAGCATTAGGTCATAGAGCAAGCGGTTTGATGGGTAATGATGATAAATTAATCAATAGAATTAAAAAATCAAGTCAAGCTACAGATGAAAAGGTATGGGAATTACCTTTGTGGCCTGAATATTCTAAAGATATTCAAGGTAAATATGCTGATATTCAAAATTTAGGAAAAGCTGGAGCTGGCACAATTACTGCGGGCGCATTTTTAAAAGAATTTGTGGGTGATACTCCATGGTGTCATCTTGATATTGCAGGTACAGCTTGGGGTCCAAAAGAGCCTTCTTATCAACCTAAAGTTGGAGCAACAGGTGTTGCTGTAAGGTTGATTTATAATTTAATTGAAAATTAATAGTAGGCGGTGTAGCTCAGTTGGTTAGAGCACCGGAATCATAATCCGGGTGTCCGGGGTTCGAGTCCCTGCACCGCCACTAAAAATCGAGAATTCAAAAATGAAAAAAATAGGTGTTACTTTTAGTACTTTTGATTTACTTCATCCAGGTCATATACTGATGCTTCAGGATTGTAAAACAATCTGTGACCACCTTATTATAGGTATTCAATCTGATCCTACTATTGATAGAAAAGATAAAAATGATAAATACTCAAAAATTTCAGGTAAACCTAAAAACAGTCCAATTCAAACTTTAGAAGAACGTCTTATAATGATAAAGGCTATTAAATTTGTTGATGAAGTTTTTATTTATGATACTGAGCAAGACTTATATGATTGGTTGAGTAATAACAAATGGGATGTTAGAATTCTTGGTTCTGATTGGGAAGGTAAAAATTTTACAGGTCATGATATTAAAGGTGAAATCTACTTTCATAAAAGAGATCATGATTGGTCTTCTACAGCTTTCAGAGAAAGATTGAAAAATTCTTAAAGATTAAATAAGGTTCAATAATGTCAAATAATTTAATTAAGCCACATGGTGGCAATCTTATAAACTGCTATTGTGATAAAAGTAAATCAGAACAGTATAAAAATGATGCAGTTAATTATATTTCTCATATACTAACTGATAGGCAGCTTTGTGATTTAGAGCTTATTCTAAATGGTGCATTTTCACCACTTGATGGTTTTATGAATCAAGAATGCTATCATTCTGTATTAGAAAAAAACAGATTATTGGATGGTAATATCTGGCCTATGCCAATTATACTTGATATTAAATCAGATTTAGCAGACAAAATTCAAATTAAGGATAAGTTAGCTTTAAGAGATAAAGAAGGCTATTTGATAGCTATAATTCAAATAAGTGACAAATGGGATTATGATAAATCTTTAGAAGCTCAAAAAGTCTATGGTACTACTGATATAACTCATACAGGAGTGAGATATATATTTGAAAATGGAGGAGATGTCTGTTTAGGTGGAAAAGTTATAGGTATAGAGCGTCCTCATCATCATGATTTTTTAGATATAAGATTAGACCCTATTGAAACCAGAGAATATTTTAAAATTAACGGTTGGGATAAAATAGTTGCTTTTCAAACTAGAAACCCTATGCATAGAGCTCATAAAGAAATTATGCAAAGAGCCGCAGAAGAAATTGGTGGTCATGCTTTGCTGCATCCTGTGGTAGGTATGACTAAACAAGGTGATGTAGACTATTTTACTAGAGTTAGATGTTATCAAAAAATAATACAAAAATTTCCAGAGCATAGTACAGCTTTAGGATTACTACCATTATCAATGAGGATGGCAGGTCCACGAGAAGCATTATGGCATGCAATTATTAGAAAAAATTACGGATGTACGCATTTTATCATAGGTAGAGATCATGCTGGTCCAGGAAATGATAAAGATGGTAAACCTTTTTATGGTCCTTATGAGGCTCAGGAATTAGTGCAGAGTTTTGAAAGTGAGCTTGATATTAAAATGGTTATGTTTAAGATGGTCGGCTATCATAAAGTTCAAGAAAAATATGTTTCTCTTGATGATCCGAATATCAATAAGGATGATATTATGTTTATTTCTGGAACTCAGCTTAGAGAAAAATTAAATTCTGGAGAAGATATTCCTGAATGGTTTACTTATCCTGATATAACAGATGAACTTAGAAAAACTTACCCTCCAAAACTTAATAGAGGTTTTACAATATTTTTTACAGGATTATCTGGTTCTGGAAAATCTACTA